>OHPL01000858.1_pt1 | contig 17385 bp, 25 predicted proteins | sample 1577711 | NCBI WGS metagenome assembly OHPL01 (sample SAMEA3879538, study PRJEB24766) | human gut metagenome | biome: human-associated habitat; feature: feces | place: USA | collected 1985/1987
ATTATAATATAATAATACTATATAAGCGGCAACGAGAAAAAGAAGCGAAGGGGGGTATCGGAAAAAGGGGTGGGGGTGCATAGAAACCGGCTCCTGAAAAAAATCAAAAAAGAGAATTTGAAATCCCGCACAGAAGAAAATATGCCGATGTAGCACAACGGGCGGTGCACCGGGCTTAGAACCCGGCGGGTGCTGGTTCGACCCCAGCCATCGGCGCCAGGCTGTATCATGCAGCCAAAGGTGCGTTTCCTTTCTCTCAACACGGCGGCGGTCTGCTGGAACAGCGAGGCTTCACCAAATCGGTCAAGGGTCAGGGTTAAAGTCCCCTCTGGATCGCCGCCCCATACGGAGCAGTAAGCATAACAGGTACTGCGGCGGGTTGCTACCCCGTTCACGGATGGATTTCCGTGTGCAGGTTCAAGTCCTGCCTGCTCCGCCAATTCTGAAACACGGGAGGGGAATAATGGAAGTCAACAAAAACGGTTTTCTGATCTGCCCGAAGTGCGGAAAGAAGACCAACACAAAGGTAGCACCTACCACGGTGCTGAAAGACTTCCCCCTGTATTGCAACAGGTGTCGGGAAGCATTTCTGATAAGTTATAGTGCCAGAGCTTAGAGCCAGGGCAATGTCTGAAAAAGACATTTGCTTTGGCTCTTTTTTGTTTGTCTGCAAGGAGGTGGGGAAGACGGCAGGGGCACAATACGATGAAAAAAACAGCATAATCGTTGACTTGGGTGCTCCGAACTCGGAACCGCAGTGGAAGTTTTTCCTTTCCACATGCAAGTACACCTGCTACGGCGGCGCACGAGGCGGTGGCAAGTCCTGGGCTATTATCCGAAAATTCCTGCTGCTTGCGTTCAATTATGCCGGGATTCAGATTCTTGTTGTCCGGCGTGAGTATGACCAGCTGGAGAACCCCATTATCCAGCCTGCCTTGAAGCTGCTCCCGGAATCGGTGTATAGCTACAACAAATCGGATCACCTTCTGACGCTGATAAACGGAAGCAAGATCAAGTTTTCCAACATGCCGGACTATGGAGCGGCAGTCGAAGGAAAATTTCAGGGAAATAACTGGGACGTGCTTTTCATTGACGAGGCAACACAATTCCTGGAGAGCGAGTTCCGAGGTCTGGCGGCAATTGTCCGTGGTGACAACGAGTTCCCGAAGAGAATCTATCTTTCATGTAATCCAGGTTCGGTCGGCCACTTTTGGGTCAAACGACTTTTTGTAGACCGGGATTTCCGGGGAACCGAGAACCCGGACGATTACGTTTTTATTCCCGCCACGGTTGACGACAACAAAAATATCAATAAGGACTATGTGGAGCAGCTGGACTTGCTTCCGGAGGACGTGCGGCGGGCTCACCGGTTCGGTGACTGGAACGCTCTGAGCGGCGTGTACTTCGAGGAATTTACGGACGGGATTCACACCTGCAAGCCCTTCCCGATTCCGGAGAAGTGGAACAAGTACCGCGCCATGGACTACGGCCTGGACTGCCATTTCTGCATCTGGGTAGCGGAAGACCCCAACGGGCGGTGCTACGTCTACCGGCAGTACAAGATGTCCGACCAGATCGTGTCTGAGGCGGCCAGGATGCAGCTTGAGCTGACCCGGCACGATGAACTGATAAACTACACCATTGCGCCCCCGGATTTGTGGGCGAGAAACCGGGAAAACGGCAAATCCCAGGCAAACACCTTCATGGAATGCGGCCTTGCCCTGTACCGGGCGGACAATAACCGGAAGCAAGGCTGGTATGCCTTGAAGGAAATGCTGAAAATCCGGGAGGACGGGAAGCCGGGACTCATCATCTTCGACACCTGCGGTGCGCTGATCGACAGTCTGAAATGCTTGCAGCACGACAAGACAGACCCGAACGACGTAGCCAAGCAGCCCCACGAAATCACCCATGGCCCCGATGCTCTGCGGTATTTTGCCCAGACCTTTACTCTCCCCGCCGGGAACGAGGAACCGGAGACGGACGAGGAAGAAGACGACAGCGCCGTGGACTACTACAGCTACATGTGCGGAACCGGGGTTTCCAGCAGCTACATGCTGGGTTAACACATAATCTACAGCCTACCAGAGCTGAGATATACGGCCTACCAGAGCCGAAACGAAAGGAGTACAACCAATGGAGAACGAAGAAATGAACTTTGACGCTTTTATGGAAGCTTCCTCCGATGACGGCAACCAGACCGAAACCGAAGAGAAAGCGGAAGTTGGCGAAGAAGCGGAGGTTGCCAGTGACGATACCGACGGCGGCGAACCCAGCCAGGCCAGCGGGGAGGAACCGAATCCGGAAGGTGAAGACAAAGGCAGCGACAAAGACGGAGCAGAGGGCAGCCAGAAGCCCGACAGCGAACCCGCCCAGACCTACACCCTCAAGGTCAACAAGGAGGAACGGAACGTCTCTCTTGAGGAAATGACCGCCCTTGCCCAGAAGGGGGCGGACTATGACCGTGTAAAGGGGCAGGTGGAAGAACGGGAGAACACCATTTCCGACCTGCAAGGGAAGCTGGACAAGCAGCAGGCTATTTTGGACGTGCTTCAGATGATCGCCGGGAAAGACGGCGGCGACCTGAGCCAGCTGACCGAAAACCTGTATGTGAACTTCCGAAAGAGCCAGGGCGGCTCTGAGGACGCAGCCAGGGCAGAGTTGAAAAACGCCAGTTTGGAAAAGGAACTTGCCGCTACCAAGGCCAAGCAGGCCGAGGAGCAGAAGCAGGAATCCGAAGACCAGAACCGGGCGCAGCGGGAAGTGGAGGAGTTCCGCAAGGAGTATCCGGACGTGGAGCTGACCGATGAACTGGTTGATAAGCTGCTTCCGGATGTTCAGGGAGGTATGCCGTTAAGTGCGGCCTACCGAAAGATGGAGCGCAGCCAGCAGGCGGAAAAGATCGCCGAACTGGAGCGCAAACTCGCCGCAGAACAGAAGAATGCCAAGAACCGCCGCAGTTCTCCCGGCAGTCAGCAGGATTCCGGCGGCAAGAGCAGCAAGGGTCAGTTTGATGACTTCTTGGCGGCTTTCGACTAAAAACAAATACTTTGCCAGAGCTTAGAGCCAGAGCAAACCGAAAGGGTTTGTTCCGGCTCTTTTTTTGCTAGAAAGGAGTTTTTATGGCAAACACGATTCATTTTCCCGAAAGTGTAAAAAAGGATTTTGTTGAGAAGTTCAACATCGAATCCGAGACCAACGACCTGTTTACCCATGACCTGGATATGGAGTTCTCCGGCGTGAAGACCGTTCATGTGAAGACGGTCAAGTCTGAGCCCCTCCAGGATTACAACCGGGCAAAGGAAGTGGGAACCGGCAGTCGGTACGGCAAGACTACCGAAGTCGGCGACCATGAGATCACCTACACCATGGGTCAGGATAAGTCCCTGTCTCTGTCCATCGACAAGGGCAACCAGAAGGAGAACTTCAATCAGCCCCAGGCAGGCCGGGTCATGAAGGCCGAGCGTCAGGAGCGGATTGTCCCCACCGTGGACAAGTACCGTCTGGACAAGTGGGCGAAGCAGGCCGGTATTCATGAGGCTCTGTCCGCTGCTCCCACCAAGAGTACCATCTTGCAGCAGATCATGGATTTGAAGTCCAAGATGGTAGACGCTGGCTGCCCTGAGAACGGCATTCAGCTCCGTGTGGCACGGAAGTACGCTACCACGCTGAAGCTTTCCGACGAGTGGGTGAAGCTGAACGACCTGGGCAGCAAGACCCTTCCCAAGGGCACTATGGGTGAGCTGGACGGTATGCCCACCAAGTTTATCACCAGCGGCAAGATGCCCGCAAACGTGCCCTTCATGATGATCCACAAGGGCAGCTGCATCAGCCCCATGAAGATCAACGACTTCAAGGTGCACATTGATCCTCCCGGCCTGTCCGGCGACCTGATCGAGTTCCGGCTGATGTACGATGCCTTTGTCCTGGGTCACAAGGCCGTCGGTGTGGCCTGCGGCTGTCTGCCCGGAACGGTTGTTGCCACTCCCCAGATCGCTATGTCCACGAACGAAGCGACCATTACCTGCGCAACGACCGGAACCCCCAGCATCTACTACACTCTGGACGGCTCCGATCCCCGGTATTCCGTGGACAAGAAGCTGTACAGTGCGAAGCTGACCCTGAACCCCGGTGACGAGCTGAGAGCCTATGCGGAGAAGGACGGCCTGTTCTGGTCTGACGTGGCTTCTGTGGACTACACCGGCTGATAAACCAACACCGGGAGGGGTCTCCCCTCCCGGCAACGGATACGGAGGTACAAATGATTATTGCTCTTCTCATTCTCGGCGGGTTTGCGCTTTTGACCGCTGTCGTAGATTTCTTCCTGTGCCTGCATCAGAAAAAGCGCATTGACCAGCGGTTTGCCGCTATGTGCAGTCTGCTGGAATCCAACATGGATTCTGCGCATTGCCAATTCGTCACTGTGACGGAATCCGTTTCCAAACTGACAACCTCCCTGATAGACATTGATACCAGGCTGGTGAATGGAACACATGATTTTCGCTCAGAAATTGATACTGTAAAAAAGGACACTGCCAGCACGGCGGATTGTGTGCTTGCGCTGGCAAAGCAAATGGAGGAGCTGAAAAAGGTCTGCGCCGATTTGCAGCTTGACTATCAGGAAGCCCAGAAAGCGGCCTCCCATGTGAACGACTTTGCAAGCGGCCTTGCACATATCTTTGACTATGACCCCGTTGCCCAGCTGAAGCGGGCGAGAGAAGGGGGCAGGACTGAGTAATGGCAAGAAAACAGGCAATCCCAACCAACGAGGAAATCCAAAAGCGTTTTGAAAAATGCTATGGATTCAACAACCAGATCGGCCTTTACGACCAGGTGAAGGTCAACGAGGACTTTTACATCGGCAATCAGTGGGAAGGCGTAGAGGCAAACGGCTTACCTACCCCCACTTACAATATGTTCAAGCGGGTTATCAATTTCCAGGTCTCCACAATCACCTCTGATAACCTGACCTTGCGGGCGCTTCCTATGCCGTCTACATCCATGGAACCCATGAAGAAATTGGAGCGGGTATGCGAGATTGTGAGCAACCAGTTTTCCTCCATCATCAAGCGCAACCGCATTGTGGCTCTGAACCGGGAGTTCCTGCGCAATGCGGCGGTGACCGGTGACGGATGTATGCACTTCTACTTCGACCCGACCATTGAGAACGGCCAGGACGTAAAGGGCGAAATCGTCGCTGAGATCGTGGACAATCTGCGGGTGCATTTCGGAAATCCCAATTGCCGGGATGTCCAGCGGCAGCCATACATCATCATTTCCAGGCGGGAACTGGTTGACGATGTGCGTTACAAGGTGGAGACAAACCACGAGAATGGGCTTTGCAAAATCGCAGACCCGGACGAGATTCAGGCAGATTCCGAGAAATTCCAGAATCAATATGACAGCTACACGGACGATAAGGTCACGGTGCTGACCTACTATTTCCGGAATCGGGATACCGGCACAATCTGGTGCATTGAATCCACGGAAAAGGGCATTATCCGGGATGCCTATGACACGGAGTACACCCTGTATCCGCTGGTGTGGCTGAACTGGGACTATATCCGGGACTGCTACCACGGACAAGCCATGGTCACGGGACTGCTGGCAAACCAGAAGTTCATCAATAAGATGTTTGCGCTTGTGGGCATTTCTCTTCTGACCACTGCCTTCCCGAAAATCGTCTATGACCGGAACCGGATCAAGAACTGGGACGGCAGAGTGGGAACCTCCGTTGGCGTAAACGGAAACGTTGACAACGTTGCCAAAATCATTGACGGCGCAACAATCAGCCCTCAGATCGCCCAGTTTATCGAGCTGTCCTTTGACAAGACCCACTCCCTCCTGGGTGCGTCTGACGTGGCTATGGGTGATTCCAGACCGGATAACACTTCTGCCATTATCGCCTTGCAGCGGGCAGCCAATACGCCCATGGAGCTTACAAAGCAGAACGACTATAAGTGTTTGGAGGATGCCGGTCGTATCTGGATCGATATTATGACGGTGAAGTACGGAACCCGCATGGTGGAATCGGCAATGGACATGGACGATGTGGGAGAGCAGCCTCTCGGCATGGAACTGCCGAAGCAGAATTTCACGGCTCCGTTCGACTTCTCTTCTCTGCGGGAAATGCAAATTTCCATCGAGCAGGAGGTGGGAGCATCTTCTTATTGGTCGGAGATGGCCTCCATGCAGACCCTTGACAATCTGCTCATGAACGGCCTGATTACCCCTGAGCAGTATGTGGAGCGGCTTCCCAACGGGTACATTTCCAAGAAGCAGGAGCTTCTGAACGACTTCCGGGCGGCACGGTCAAACCCGATGCCTGTAGAGAGTGCGGGCACAGGGATGAGCACGGAAACCACCTCCGAGGACATTCCGGTGCACGGCGGGAGCGGAAACGGCTCTGTCCAGCGGGCGTTAAACCGAGAGGGGGCGTAACCTATGGCAATTGAGAAACTGAGTGCTGACCTGAATATCATTTCTAAACTTGGGGATTATCCGCTTGCGGATGACGGCCTGGAACCGGATCAGTTCAAGGCGAAATTTGACGAGGCTGGAAAAACCATCAAGCAGTACATCAACGAGGTTCTGATTCCTTCCTTGGATGAGCTGGTTGACGTGGACGCTCTGCTGAAAGGCATTCTGGACACCACGCTCACAAAAGCGGACAAGGCGGCAAACGCCAAGGCAACCGGCACTGCGTTGAATGCGCACAAAGCAATGATCGGCACGGTTCTGGAAAACGCCTATGACTGCTGTGATTTCGTGATTCCGGGTGGGGATGCGTTTGCGTATACGCTGACTGCCGGAAACCCCGGAATGGCATTTACCGTAAAAAGCGGGATGTGCGTTATGCAGGGAAATCTCATCAAAGCGAGTGCCGAGAAAAAGCTCAGCATTATGCCAGCGGCAGAGGGCACATATCGGAATGATTTGATCGTCCTGCGGGTGATGCGAGATGCCAACGGGTATGACACGGTTACGCCAAGGCATTTCACCGGAGAAATTTCTATTACCGCCGACGGTGCAAAAGACCCGGTGTATATGGGCGATGATATCAATGCAGAAGTCAGTGACAACGGCACTTTGGCAAGAGACCTTCCCCTTTATCGGGTGCGGGTTAACGGCACAGAAATGACGGTAGAACAGCTTTTCAGCGTCGGGAACGCAATGGACATCACCCTATCTAAAAACGGGTGGGGTGAGATTGCACCTTATACGCAGTCTGTGACGGTCTTTGGCTTGGCTGATAAACGCAAACACATTGTAACAGCAAAGCCCACCGGAACCAACGAGCAGCGGCTTGCCATGCTGGAAGCCTGTGCTTGCGTCAGTTTCGCAGAGCGTGACGGACAAACGCTTACATTCACCTGCCTGGAAGAGAAGCCGGATGTGGATATTTACGCCACTGTGGAGGTGCGGTAATGGGTGAGATGATTCCTTTATACGGATTTGGCGGCAAAAGTGGACATTCTTCCGCTACCCTGACCATTACTGCCCCTGTGGGAGCTACGGTGACGGTGAGTAAGGATGGAAAATCCAAGCCGCCCAAGGTAGCCACAACCGGCGTAGTGACGTTCACGGGGCTGGAAACCGGCACATGGACAATCACCATCACCAACGGCACGGACACGGCCAGCAAGACTGTGGAGATCAAGGCGGACTACCAGGCAGAAATCACTTTTTTCTCGGCCACAATCAACATCACCTATCCGGCAGGGCTGACCTGCAAGGCCACGAATGGCAACACCACTCTGACCGCACCGGACACCAGCGGCGCATGGGCGTGTGTGGTGCCCAATAAGGGGACGTGGACGATTACGGCCGGAGACTGGAGCGCAGAAGCCATCATGACCACCAGCGGCCAGACGGAGACTGTTAGAGTCGCCCGGTGGATCGTCAAGAACGGTGTGCCTACGGACATCGGATATAGTACACCATTGGTTTCCCAATACCCTGTTACGATAACGCCTGCGGATGGATACCTTAACCTGAATAACCCGTCCGGCGGTAGCGGTGTTGTTAGCGATGTTAAAGTTGATATAAGCGCCGCAAAAATGGTAATTGCAGATGTGGACATCATCACAGTAACTAGTGGCGGAAACTACGCCAATTTCAAAGGCGTTGGATTGGCACTATCTGCCGACAAGGGTTACGCCTATACCAGTGCTGCAAACCAAGGCATTAAGAGTGTAAAGCTAAGCACGAAAACAGGTAGACAAACAATGAAATTGGATGTGGAAAACATTGCAGGTGATTGGTATATTGGCTTCTGCTTGCAACAAAAAAACAGCATAAACCTGTACAATCTGTATGCGGAGGTGTGATCGTGACAATTTACATTGACAGTGATTACAAGTGCCACATAACAACTGCTGACGGCCTGACAGCAGTTGAGACGGACGTTTTTGACGGGATGTGTGCCGCCTACATCGAGGGATACCGCTTTGTGCCCGCTGGTGCGTCCTGGACACGACCGGACGGCGTAGTTTTCCAGGGCGAAATGGTATCACCCTGGAAGCCCTGGCGGGAGCTGGATAGTGCCCAACGGGCGTATGAACAAGAACAGCTGGAGAGCCTGAGTGCCCAGAACGCCGAGTATGAGGCCGCTTTAGCCGAGATTGAAGCCGCTTTGGGGGTGACATGATGACCATTGAAGAACGGAAGCAGAGGATCCTTGCAAAGATTGCAGAAATGAAGGCCGAGGGCGCAGATATGCAGAGTGCGCTTGAAATCTTGGAGGTTAAACCGGATGAAGAAGTGGAGTAATGGAGCCAAGAAGAGGCTGATTGAAATTCGTGCCGCTGAGGACGGGGAGCAGGATATGCGCACCATTGCGGCGAGTATCGCCAAGCTGCCCCCTGGCCAGCTGAAAAAGATACTTACCGATGATATCATTGCCATTCTGGCGAAATATGGGGTGGTGGTCGGATGAGAGCGGCGGGACGAAGAAAACAATGTGCTAATTGATGCCCCGGTGGACGAGGTGCGCGTATCCAACGCTGCCGGGGATAGCACCAACGCATACCCCATTCCTCAGGCCATCCGGGATATGTGCCCGGACTATGGTATCGGCGTATCGGCAGATTGCTATAACTACATTGATTTTGCGGCAAAACAATATCATCATATTGTTGGCGGATATGTGTTCGGTGGATCAGAACGCTATTTATACCACGAAAAAATAGGCACATGCTCCCGCAATGTTATTCAAATAGATATAAAGCGAAAACCCGGAATCGGGAAAACATTATTTTCCCCATATAATTTTTATTATGATTTTTCGGCGGATGTGAAGCATTATTACGTTGGGAAAACAGATGATTCTCAATCTGGGATGGCCGAGCTGTATGTGTTTGACACATTCGCAACTTTGGGCGAATGTCGAACAGCTTTGATTGGGGCAAAATTATATTTTGAGCTAGCCACCCCCGAAACCATCGACTTGTCCGCCGTGTGGCCGGATGATTTCGGCGTTTTGCGGGTGGAGGCGGGCGGCACAATCAACCTGCATTATCCCGCCCTGGATGACGGGTTTGAGCTTGCCGTGCCGTCGGAAACGGAGATCATGGTAGACGTTGCAAAGGTGGTGGAAACAGATGGATGATCTTGCCAAAAAGCTGGCCGCCCTGAACGGCCTGACCCAGGACGACCTGAAACCCAAGCCGGACAACACCGGGGAGCGGCTGGACAACCTGGAGACCACCACGGACGATATTATTTTGATGATGGCGGATTTGATTGGAGGTGACGAAAAATGAAAACCCTGAGTGCCCTGAAGCTGCGCATTATGGTGCGGGCGTTCCGCGTCCGGATTGCAAACGGCGAAAGCTTTGAGGAGATCGCCGAGGACTATCCCCGGCTGACTGTGGACGACCTGGAAGCCATCCGGGCTGCCCTGAATGTGTAAGGGGGTGGGCGCATGACCACAAAGCAAGCCCAAAGTCTGCTGCTGTATCTGGGCTATCCGGTGGGCGCACCAGATGGGATCACCGGAAGCCAGACCCGGCAGGCGGTGAAGCTTTTCCAGGCCGCTGAGGGGCTGACAGCAGACGGAGACCCAGGCCAGGAGACCCAGGCCGCCCTTCTGGCGGCGGTTTCGGCCGGGAGAATGTACACGCCTGCCAAGGCGGAAAACGCCAAGACGGGGACGTTCTGGGATGATATCCAGTACTTCCGCCGTGAGGAGTTCCGCTGTCAATGCGGCGGCAAATATTGCAACGGCTTCCCGGCGGAACCGGTGGAGGAAACCGTGCGGCTGGCTGATGAAATCCGCCGCCGGGCGGGGGTTCCCCTGAATGTGAATTCCGGCGTACGCTGCAAGCGGCACAATGCCGACCCCAACGTGGGCGGCGTGTGGAACAGCCTGCATCTGACCGGCCAAGCCATTGACCTTGCGCCAATCGGCGGAACCATTTCCGTCGCCCTGTTGCAAGAAATTGCCGAGCAGGTGCAGGCGGAGAAGATGCCCGGACGTGGCGGACTAGGCCGCTACGAATGGGGCGTGCATGTAGACAATGGCAAATACAGCCGGTGGAACGGATAAGAATGGAGTGAAGCCAATGGAAGATACCGAGATTGCCGAGCGGATTTCAGCAATTGAGCAGCGAAGCAAGTCAAACTCTCATCGGCTGGATACGCTAGAGAAGCACACGGAAGCCCTGAATACGCTGACTACATCTGTAGCGGTGATGGCAGAACGTGTGAAAACCACCGGGGACAAGGTTGACGGCCTCTGTATGGACGTGCAGGAGCTGAAATCCGAACCCGGCAAGCGGTGGAAGTCTGTGGTAGAAAGGGTCATATACATTGTTGTGGCCGCTGTCGTAGGGTTTATTCTTGCCCGGCTTGGGCTGGGCTAAAAATTTAAGGAGGAAAACAAAATGATTAACTGGACTGTACGATTCAAAAACAAGAACTTTTGGCTTGCGGTGATTCCCGCCGTGCTGCTGCTGATCCAGACCGTGGCCGCCGTGTTCGGCTACACCTTGGATGTTGGCGACATCGGTAACCGACTGATCGCCGTGGTCAACGCCGTGTTTGGGGTGCTGGTGATCCTGGGTGTGGTCAACGACCCCACCACCGCCGGTATCGCTGACAGCAAGCAGGCGCAGAATTACATTACCCCCAGAAAGGATTGATGCGGTAGGTGGACAAGCCCGGATTAAATCGGGTGGTCATTGACGAGTTCGACCGGCTGGCGTGTCTTACGCCGCTGGAAAAGGATGTTCTAACCACCCGTGCCGCCGGGCACTGCCAATACTGGCAATCGCAAAAATATAGTGTGTCCCAAGCTACCATAACCAGGGTCGTCCGACGATTGCAGCGGAAATATGATGCAGTCAAGAGTTTTAGTGCCATACTCCCGGACGATCTGATTATTTGACGACAATGTGACGATTTTCTGACGAAAACCAGGCGAAACGATGATGATTCGTTCGCCTGGTTTTTTGTTACTATATGGATAGAAGGTGGCCACTTCAAATAATTTAAGGAGGAAATGTTATGGCTCTGAATTTCACTGCTGCTGACCGTGTGGGCGGTATCGGCGGCTACATCGGCGGTATTGCCACCCTGCTGAACATGGCAGGCGGTTTCAACGCTGTGAATGGTTGCTCCGAGGGCGACCACGTTGTCAACCGCTACGAGGCCGGACAGTCCGCTGAGATTGCGGCACTCAAGGCCGACATCAAACTGCGGGATGCCAACACCTACACCGATCAGAAGATTCTGGACATGTACCAGTATCTTGACGGTCGTCTGCGTGGCGTTGAGGGGCAGATTTCCGCTCAGGCGGTCGTCAATGCCCAGATCACCGCAAACATCAGCTGTATGCAGAACACCCTGAACACGCTGTCCGGGCTGACCAAGACCGTCATTCCCATCGGGAATGTGTGCCCTGAACCCATGCCCGCTAAGAACAGCTGGACGGCTCCCACTGCTGCCGCTGCTGGTTAAATCAGGGGGGGCGGCAATTGCCGCCCCTGTCAACAATTGGAGGTAACTATGGTTTCAAAAGAGCGATTTGTGAACGGTGTGCTTCGGTACATCGAGCGAGAAGTTCTCCCGCACATGCCGGAAGCAAAATCTGTGGTGGTTGCCGGTGTTGTTACCCTCTACGCCAAAAGAACGCCTCAGCTTTTTGAAAAGATGGAGAGCATACCTGCCATTCAGGCAACAGGCGTTTTTGACGATGGAAAAATCGATGAGGACGCACTTTACAACGCTTTTGCGCCGCAGATTCGGAACCCACTGGAATTCGACATTCCGTTTGTCGGCAAGCTGTCCTTTGACCGGGCAGAGGTTGACAAACTTTTGAGATACATCAAGGAGGCATAACCACATGAAAGAAATCAAACTGCTGATGGAGCACATCGAGGACGAACTGGAGGACGCTCATACCTATGCAGAGTTGGCACTTGAGTACAAGGAAGCTGACCCGGAAACCGCAGAGCTTTTTTACAAGCTTTCCGGTGAAGAGATGACACACATGAATGCCCTGCATAAGGCAGTTGTGCGTCACATCGAAGAGTACCGCAGACAGAAGGGCGAGCCGCCTGCGGCTATGATGGCTGTGTATGAGTATCTGCACAAGCGGGACATTGAGAGGGCTGAGAACGTTGAGGTGCTTCAGGGGATGTACAGAAGATAGTGGCATGTGTCACACTTTTGTCACATTCTAAGTGAGAACAGCAGGTAATATATAAACATATTTATTTGAAATCTGAATGATATAAATAGTTATTACTATTTATATGCAACAAATATGTTTATTTACGCTACTGACACTGACTACGAATCAGTAGGTCGGGGGTTGTCACTTGTACAGATGAACTTACTCTTCCCAGTTATGCCAGACGTTCTGGACGTCGTCGTCGTCCTCCATGATGTCCAGCAGCTTCTCCATCTGGGAGATCTGCTCCTCGGACTCCAGCTTCTGATAGTTCTGGGGAACCATCTCGATCTGGGCGGAGACGAAGGTGTAGCCCTTGGCGCTGAGGGCATCGGCCACGGCGTTGAAGTCGTCGGGGTTGGTGTAGACGGTGAACATATCGTCCTCGGCCTCAAAGTCGTCGGCACCGCAGTCCATGGCGTCCATCATCACGGCATCCTCTTCCAGCTCCCCTTCGGAGTTGTCGATGACCAGCACGCCCTTCTTGTCAAAGGACCAGCTGACGCAGCCGGTGGCACCCAGGTTGCCGCCGAACTTGTCGAAGTGATGACGCATGGAGCCGGCGGTCCGGTTCCGGTTGTCGGTCATGGTCTCCACGATGACGGCCACGCCGCCGGGGCCGTAGCCTTCGTAGGTGATGGTCTCATAGTTGTCCCCACCGGCACCGGCAGCCTTCTCCAGGCATCGCTTGATGTTGTCGTTGGGCATGTTGGCGGCCTTGGCCTTGGTGATGACGGTAGCCAGCCGGGAGTTGTAGGCGGGATCGGCAGAGCCGCCGCCCTCCTTCACCGCAACGATCAGCTCCTTGGCGATCTTGGTGAAGGCAGCCGCGCGCTTGGCATCCTGTGCGCCCTTGGTTTTCTGAATGTTATGCCATTTGGAATGTCCGGACATTGTATCTCTACCCTTTCTGGTTAATTTATGAAAATAGCTTACCTATTTTAACAGAAGAAAAGTAAAAAATCAACCCACTTCAGAAGAATTTCATGCAGTCGGCGTGGGTTTCGGAGATTTTTACAGTGACGGTGGGAAAAGCCGCCCGGATTTTCTCCGCCAGCAGGGCAACCACCGGGTTCTCCGTAGGGAAATGCCCGGCATCGATGAGGGTCAGCCCGGCATCCCGGGCGTCCCAGAACTGATTGTATTTGGCGTCGGCGGTGACCAGGGTGTCACATCCGGCGTGCAATGCGTCCTGCCATTCGCTGGCGCAGGCTCCGCCGCCCACAGCTACCCGATGTACGGGCTTGCCGCCATCGGCATAGCGAAGACCCTGGCAGTGCAGGGCGTTTTTTACCCGTGGCAGAAATTCGGAAAGGGGCTGACACTCCACCGTGCCCATCCGCAGAAGCCCCCATTCCCGACCCAATTCGTCGGTGCCCATGGGGTCAATGACCCGGACATCCCGCAAACCCAAAGCGGCGGCCAGACAGTCGTTGACCCCGCCGGGGGCGCAGTCCAGGTTGGTGTGGGTGTTGACGGCACTGATGCCTGCGGCGCACAGCAGCTGGATGGAGCGGCCCAGGGCGGTTTCGTCGGTGACGGCCTTGAGAGGATTGAAAATCAGGGGATGATGGGTGACAATCAGCTCCGCACCCCATTCCTTTGCCTCCCGGCAAACGCCCTCAAAGGGGTCGAGAGCCAGAAGCACCTTCGTCACCGGGCGGCTTTTTCCGCCGCACAGCAGCCCTACGTTGTCCCAGTCCATCTTCATGGAGCGGGGAGCCAGGGTTTCCAGATAGTCCAGAATATCGCCAACGGTTGTCATGTGTTTTCCTCCAATTCCGTAAGAGCCTGACAGATTTCGTCCTCCGGCCGATGCTCAGCCGCAAGCCGCAGCAAATCCAGCACCCACCGGCGGTATTCCGCCGCCTCCGGAGCGGTGCAGCGGGCCAGAGCCGGGGAGAAGTGGCATTGCCCAGGGGTGAGCTTTGCCGCCGCCGGGTTCCACAGTACCTCCATCACCGTGTAGAGAAACCGACCGTCCCGGAGGGCGGTTTCATTGGCAATTTCCCAGCCGGTGCGGCTCAAGTACCGCCGAAGGCTGGGGGTTTTGCTCTGGCATTGGAGGATCAGCCGGTAGGCGCCGCCCCGAAGCCAGGGGGCGGCTTCCAGGATGGAGATCATGGTGTCCGCTCCCATACCCGCGCAGATGAGCACGTCAAAATCCCGGGGCAGCCCCTGAACTCCATCACACAGGAAAAAGTCGATTTTTTCGGACACACCGAAATGGGCAGCGTTCCGCCGGGCACTGCTGAGCGGCCCTTCCCGGACATCGGAGGCGTAGACGTGTCCGGCGACACCGGATTGGAGCAGATGGAGGCTCAGATAGCCGTGGTCACAGCCTACGTCCGCCACCCGCTCGCCGGGTCGGACGAAGGCGGCGCAGGCCAAAAGCCGGGAAGATAAGGGAACGTTTGTCATAGATTCCTCCGAAAAAACGGGAGCGGCTCAGCCGCTCCCGTCCAAGAATTCACTTAAACCTTTTTCTCGGCCTCGGCAGCCTCGTAGGCCTCCAGGAACTGGTTCAGCTGAGCCAGGAAGGGCTCGCAGTCCACGCCGTGCACCATGCAGGCTTCCTCAACGGTCTCACCCCGGGAAGAGGGGCAGCCCAGGCAGTGCATACCGATGGCAAAGAACAGGGGAGCGGCCTGGGGCGCAATGTCCAGAATGTCGCCGATAATGGTATTTTTCTCAATCTTAACAGCCATGAAAATGACCTCCTTTTATTTCTGCGCATATTATAACCGTTCATGCCGAAAAAAACAAGAGGCAATTGCGGATTTTCCCGTGCCGGTGGGATTCCTTGACTTTCCGCTTCTTTTTGCGTATAATATACCGGATTTATTATGGAATGCTTAGGCAGGTTATGAAATTATGGCAAAAAAACAGGAACAGTACGGAAATTCCAGCATCTCCATGCTCAAGGGCGAGGATCGGGTGCGCAAGCGTCCCGCGGTTATCTTCGGCTCCGATGACCTGGAGGGCTGCAAGCACGCGGTGTTTGAAATCCTCTCCAACGCCATCGACGAGGCCAGAGAAGGCCACGGCGATACCATCATCGTCACCCGCTACGAAGACTTGAGCGTGGAGGTGGAGGACTTCGGCCGGGGCTGCCCGGTGGACTACAACGAGAAGGAAAAGCGGTACAACTGGGAGCTGGTGTTCTGCGAAATGTACGCCGGCGGCAAGTACGGCGAAAACGGAGAAAACTACGAGTATTCCTTAGGGTTGAACGGCCTGGGCTCCTGCGCTACCCAGTATGCCTCGGAATATTTCGATGCCACCATCCGCAGAGACGGCTTCCGCTACGATCTGCATTTTGAAAAGGGCAGAAACATCGGCGGCCTGAAAAAAAGCCCTGCCGACCGGAAGAAAACCGGCTCCTGCTTCCGCTGGAAGCCGGATAGGGAGGTCTTCACGGACATCAACATTCCCGTGGAATACTATCGGGATGTGCTCCGCCGTCAGGCGGTGGTGAACCAGGGGGTTCGCTTCAAATTCCGCAACCAGGTGGGCAAGACCTTTGAGGAAGAGGAATACTGCTACATGGGCGGCATCCGGGAGTATATCGAGGAGCTGGTGGGGGACAATGCCTTCACCATGCCCGTATACTGGGAGACCGAGCGCCGGGGTCGGGATGCGGAGAACCGGCCGGAAATGAAGCTGAAAATCACCGCCTCCTTCTGCTTCAGCAAGCAGATGAGCCACATTGAGTATTACCACAATTCCTCCTGGCTGGAGTACGGCGGCAGCCCGGACAAGGCGGTGCGCAGCGGCTTTACCGCGGCCTTCGACAAGTACCTCCGGGACAACAATAAGTACACGAAAAGCGAAAACAAGATCATTTTCCAGGACATCCAGGATTCTCTGGTGCTGGTGACCAACTGCTTTTCCACCATCGGCTGCTTTGAAAACCAGACGAAAAAGAGCGTCAACTCCAAGTTTACCCAGGAGGCCATGACGGCGTTTTTCAAGGAGCAGCTCCAGGTCTGGTTCATCGAGAACGCCCAGGAGGCCGCCAAGGCCGCGGAGCAGATTTTGGTCAACAAGCGAGCCCGGGAGTCCGCGGAAAAGACCAAGACCAGCGTCAAGAAAAAGCTGTCCGGCTCCATCGATATTTCCAATCGGGTGCAGAAGTTCGTGGACTGCCGCAGCAAGGACGCGGCAGCGCGGGAACTGTATATCGTGGAGGGCGATTCCGCTCTGGGCAGCGTGAAAATGAGCCGGGACGCGGAGTTCCAGGGCATCATGCCCGTCCGGGGCAAGATCCTCAACTGCCTGAAGGCGGATTACGGCAAAATCTTCGGAAGCCCCATTATCACAGACCTGATGAAGGTTCTGGGCTGCGGCGTGGAGGTTCAGGGCAAGAAGGCCAAGGAGCTTTCGAGCTTTGACCTGTCCGCCCTGCGCTGGAACAAGGTGGTCATCTGCACCGATGCGGACGTGGACGGCTTCCAGATCCGCACCCTGATTCTGACCATGCTCTACCGGCTGTGCCCCACCTTAATCCGGGACGGCTATGTGTATATCGCGGAATCCCCGCTGTTTGAAATCACCTGCAAGGACAAGACCTGGTTTGCCTACAATGAGCAGGAGAAAGTGAAAATTCTCAAGGACTTGGAGGGCAAGAAGGTGACCATCCAGCGCTCCAAGGGTCTTGGTGAGAACGACCCGGAGATGATGTGGCTGACCACCATGAACCCGGAAAC
>OHPL01000867.1_pt1 | contig 17250 bp, 14 predicted proteins | sample 1577711 | NCBI WGS metagenome assembly OHPL01 (sample SAMEA3879538, study PRJEB24766) | human gut metagenome | biome: human-associated habitat; feature: feces | place: USA | collected 1985/1987
TTTCGTAACAGGATGTCCCTACCCGGATTCGAACCGGGGGCGTTTCGCTTAGGAGTAGACCGTACACCTGTAAACCCATTACAAAATAGGGTAATATATTCTACTCCATATCAACGAATTTTTTGTTGTGATGTCAACGTATGTAAATAGAATCGAACCTTTTTTAGTCTGTGTAAACAGATGTTTATTAGCTGGAAATTAGCTGAGCTAATGAAAAGTGGCCGCTCTATTGTACAACGCTCACCTTTCATTAGCTGGGAGGCGCATGGCTGTTCATAGGCACCAGAAGAACACCAGTTGCAAAAAGCAGTTGAAGCCTGTTTCTGGATTTATGATACCATGCCAGAAATACTGTTGCGATAGGAACATGGCCGGAATACGCGATAGGAGGATTCTGACCTATGTAGTGGGAAGTACTTCATCTTGTAAAAAGAACGGTTTTATGGTATTCTTACCTTAGACAAGGAACAGAAAGCAGGTGAACCGATGGCAGAAGTCAAAACACAAAACGACCTTGATTTTGAGCGCAAGCATGAGGAGGATCTGCGGCGTATCCGTGATTTTCGGCTCATGGATGATAACTTTATGAGCAAGGTCTTTGAAGATAAGCCGTGTGCGGAATTCCTGCTCCGGATCATCCTGAATCGGGATGATTTGAAGGTCAAAGAGGTCCATGGGCAGCATGACCTGAACAATATACAGGGCCGTTCCGTGCGGCTTGACATTCTGGCAGTGGATCATGAAAATCGTGCCTACAATGTCGAGGTGCAGCGCAGTGACAGTGGAGCAGTCGCAAAGAGGGCAAGATATAACAGCAGCCTGCTGGATGCCAATCTCACCCGAAAGGGCGATGCGTATGACGCACTGAACGAAACCTATGTAATCTTTATCACAGAGAACGATGTGCTTCGGGGCGGACTTCCTATTTACCATATCAACCGCATTATTGAGGAAATGGGAAAATCCTTCGGAGATGAAGCACATATTATCTATGTGAACTCTCAGATCAAAGATGACACCGCATTGGGAAAACTAATGCACGATTTTACCTGTACGAACCCGGATGACATGAACTATCCTGTTCTGGCACAGCGGGTGCGTTATTTCAAAGAAGATACGAAGGGAGTGGCAACGATGTGCAGAGCATTTGAAGAAGTGAGAGAAGAAACAAAGCATGAGCAGTCGATTGAAATTGCAAAATCTTTGCTAGAAGTTGGAAAAATGACCTATGAAGAAATTGCTCGGTCGGTTCAGCTTCCTGTTGAAGAAGTAAAGGCACTGGATACAAAGAAACCCGCCTGATCTTAATTCAGTCAAGATATTCTTAAAAATAAACAGCGGCAGTTTTCCCAATCGGAAAGCTGTCGCTGTTTATATATAGGGGCTTATAAGTTCTTTGCAAGATTTTTGATGAGTTCGGCCATAGAGGGGTTAGCCAGCAATTTGGTAAGTGCTGCTGCCGCATCGGCATCGACCGCACTGTTTTCAGGGATGGACTGCGCTGTTTGATGGGGCATTTCAGGCTCTGCGCCCTGATGCTGGTAGAAGAAATCATCAAAACGCTGTGCATTCAGACGCCGATCATCATCCAAGATATATGCATACTGCTCTGTGACCATCGAAGCCTGTGCATGGCCGGAGTCACCCTGAACGGCTTTGATATCACCGCCGTTCAGTTTGAGTTTGTATGTAATACTGGAGTGTCGGAAGCTATGAAAGACCACTTTGGGGAGATTGTTTTTCTCAATCAACCGCTTCAATGCACCGTTGATAGTAGACTGCTCAGTTGGCATTCCCAATGGGCCGGCAACTACAAGATTGTAGTCCGTATATTCTGCACCCAGTGCTTCTTTTGTCATATCCTGCTCTGCTTTGAATTCAACGAGCATTTCAGCAACTGTTTTGGGGGGAAAGATGGTTCGGATACTGCTGTCTGTTTTGGGACTTTTCAGAACCTGAACGGTAGTGCAGCGAGAATTTAGCGATGGAAAACGGGTGATAACATTTTTGTTTTCCAAGGCGTTCAGTGAAGCAACATCCACACGCTGAAGTTCTTTGTTTATGTAAATGGATGCGCGTCCCGCATCAATGCTTTCGGGGGAAATATCCACACAATCCCAAGTCAGACCGAGCAGTTCGCCCAAACGCAGGGAGCAGGAGAACGAGAGGTTGATGCACAGCCGCAGCTTCGGATCATCACAAACTTTCAAAGCATGAAACAGCGTTTCGGCTGTCCAGATATCACGTTTCTTGGAAGTGTACTTGGGCAGGGTAGCGTAAATGCAGGGATTCTTTTCTATGAGTTCCCATTTTACAGCCTGCTCAAAGGCACTCCGCAGAATCTTATGAACCGAACGGACTGTACTGGGGGAAACAAACTGGTGCTTCCGCTTCCCACACATAGGGTCAGCAGCCTCATATTTGAGCAGCCGCTGATAATACCCCTCGATCACACGAGTGGAGATATCCTGCAGCTTCATCGAGCCGATGAGCGGAGCTATGTAATTGGCAATCAGTGCAGTGTTTGCCTGATAGGTTGAAAGTGCCCATTTGCTTTTTTCCATAGAGGGCAACATATTCAGGAAGCAAGTCGTTAAGGGTTTTGCACTGTGGAACTACAAAAGTTCCAACCGATTCCTTGTATTCGACCTCTTTCTTGCGATTCTTGGCATCCGAAAGGTCAGTAAAGGTTTCCCATTTCTGCTTGGGGGTGCCATCTGCATCCTTATAGGAATAGACAACACAGAAATTATTGTTGCGCTTGATAATGCTGGCCATTATGTATCTCCTTCTACTTTACGTTTGGATTTTAGAACATCATCGAATACATCTTTTCGGACGCGTTTTGCCCGCCCTACATCAATGTGGAGATTCCTTCCTCACGAATCCATGTTACAAGTGTGGTGCGGCTGACACCATAGAAATCCTGAATCTCCTGAAAACTGTAATACTTTCCGCTTTTAGGGCTTTTCAGTTCCAGCGGTGGTTCTTCATGCGCTTCCATGACCGGTTCTTGGAGTCGATATGTAGATTGGCTGTTGAGCCATATTTCAAAACTTGTTTTGGTAATGCGCCGCCTGTCGGCCACGCGCTCAATAACGAAACAGTCTCGGTATTTTTTACAGTCGAGAATCCAGTAGACCTTTTCTCTTGGAATACCGAGCAGTTTTGCCATTTCTGGGATGGAGATGGTTTGTGCTTCAATCTCCCGGTCACGCTCTCGATCAGCCGCAGTGCGGTGGCGGTTTTGTGACCGATACCGTCTATCGTGACGGTCAGAACTTTTTTCATTGGTAAACCCTCCTTTGATGGATTCGGGAAGTTCAGCCCGAAAACAAAAAAGCGCGTTCCTCTTTCTGTTCCGAGAGAACAGCGAGTGAACGCGCTATGTATGGAGAAAAGTGTTTTGCACGGTTTTGGGCAGGAATGTGGAAAATAGATTTACACAAATTATTTTGTATTTACATGGATTTACAGAAAAGCGGCTGCCAATTTTAGCAGAGAGCCGGAAAACGGAGTTCAAAAGGTGCTTTATGGGGCTTCATTAGCTGGAAACCTGATTTTATTAGCTGAAACCGAAAATTCTGTTAATGTCATTCGCTGGCTGATTTTGGTGATCGGTTCAAAATGAAAAATGCGAAGAACATCTTTCCTATGGGAAAAATGACCTTCGCATTTCGTAACAGGATGTCCCTACCCGGATTCGAACCGGGGGCGTTTCGCTTAGGAGGCGAACCCTCTATCCAGCTGAGGTATAGAGACAGAACCACACCTCATTATAATACCGCAAGTTGGAGAGAAAATCAAGTTGAACGAAAAAGAAAAAAGGTGTATCCTATAAGGGAGATGCTGACCCCGGAACGGGGGAGGCGAGAACGATGCTGCATCGGGAGCGCAGTGGTTGCCGGTGCGGGAGAAGGAGCACTTCATGGGAAAAACCAGAAAAAAGAAGAACCACCCCAAAGGTTGGCTGGTGGGCAGCAATGCGACACAGATCATCTGCGGGAGCTTTGTGCTGGTGATCGCGCTGGGGACGCTGCTGCTGACGTTGCCGATCGCCAGCCGCAGCGGGCGGCTGAGCGTGGTGGATGCGATGTTCACCGCAACGAGTGCGACCTGCGTGACGGGCCTCGTCGTGCGGGATACGTGGACGCAGTTCACGATGTTCGGGCAGGTGGTGATCCTGCTGCTCATCCAGGTCGGCGGTCTGGGCCTGGTCACGCTGACCAGCTTTTTTGCACTGGCGGCCAAGCGGCGGATGGGCTTCCGGGACCTGCGGCTGCTGGGCGAGAGCGTTTCGGCCAGCGGCTATTCGCAGGCGACCGAGGTGCTGAAAATCGTCATCCGGCTGGCATTCCTGTTCGAGGCCATTGGCATTGTGCTGCTGGCGTGTGCCTTTGTGCCGCAGTTCGGGCTGGAAGGGGTCTGGATCAGCATTTTCACGGCCATCTCGGCGTTCTGCAATGCGGGCTTTGACCTGTTTGGCCGGTTCGGGCCGTATTCGTCGCTGGTGCCGTATGTCAACAACTATTATGTGCAGGCTGTCGTCATGTTCCTCATCATGGCAGGCGGTCTGGGCTTCATGGTCTGGGTGGAGCTGGGCGAATTTCGCAAAAAACGCCGCCTGTCCCTCCACGCGAAGGTCGTGCTGGCGTTCTCGGCCATTCTATGGGTCGGCGGCGCGGCGCTCATTTGTCTGATGGAGTGGTCGAACCCGGCCACCATGGGCGGGCTGTCGGTTCCGGGCAAGGTGATGGCGTCGCTCTTCCAGTCGGTCTCGACCCGTACGGCGGGCATGAATACCATCGACCTGGCGGCCTGCGGGCCGGTCACCAAGCTCCTGATGAGCGTGTTGCAGTTCATCGGTGCGGCACCGGGTTCGACGGGCGGCGGCGTCAAGGTGACGACCTTTGCTGTGCTGATCCTGACCATCCGCAGCGTGGCGGAGGGCCGCGACGACTGTGTGATCGCCGAGCACCACATCGAGTCCAAGACCGTTTACCGCGCACTGACCATCATCATGCTGGGCATCGTGGCATCGCTGGGCTCGGCGGTGGTGGTCTACTACAACACCTCGGATGCCGTGTCCGTCATCGACGCCATCTTTGAGTCCTGCTCGGCATTCGGCACGGTGGGCCTGTCGGTGGGCGTTACCAGCCAGCTGAATGTCGGGGCCAAGCTGCTGTACATGCTGGTCATGTTCATGGGGCGCGTGGGCCCGGTCTCGCTGGCCATCAGCCTGACGGTCAAGCCCGGTGACAACAAGCGCAAGATCCTGCCGGTGGGGCATATCAACGTGGGTTGACAAACAAAAAAGGAAGAGCGACACCGCCGCTCTTCCTTTTTTGCTGTCTCGGTATTTACTTGCTGTAGATCTCCACGATATTCAGCAGGACTTCGGCCGCCTTGTCCATCCGCTCGACGGTGGTGCACTCGCACACGCCGTGGAAGTTGAAACCGCCGGTGCCCAGATTCGGGCAGGGGAGGCCCCTCCAGCTCAGGACGGCACCGTCGGTGCCGCCGCGGACGGGGACTTCCTCCGGGGTCAGACCGGCCTTTTCGATGGCCTTACGGGCGTTCTCGACCAAGTGGAAGTGCGGCTTGATCTTCTCGATCATGTTGCGGTAGCTGTCCTTGATCTCCACTTCCACGGTGCCGTCGCCGTACTTGCCGTTCAGGTAGTCGGCAATGTGCAGAAGGTTGTCCTTCTTGAACTGGAGCTTGCCTGCATCGTGGTCGCGCAGGATGTAGCCGAGCTTGGCCTCGGTCACATCGCCGTACATCTGGCACAGGTGGTAGAAGCCCTGACGGCCCTCGGTGGTCTCCGGGCGGGCCATGACGGGCAGGGCCTGATGAAACTCCATGGCCACGTTGGAGGCGTTGATCATCGCGTCCTTCGCGGAGCCGGGGTGGACCGAGAAGCCGTGGACCGTGACGGTGGCGCTGGCGGCGTTGAAGTTCTCGTACTCGATGCCGCCCACATCGCCGCCATCGACGGTATAGGCAAAGTCGGCCCCAAAGCCGGGAATGTCGAACAGGGAAGCGCCCTCGCCGATCTCCTCATCGGGGGTAAAGGCGATGCAGAGCTTGCTGTGGGGGCGGCCCTCGGCGATGAGGGTCTCGGCGGCGGTCAGGATCTCCGCCACACCGGCCTTGTCGTCGGCACCCAGCAGCGTGGTGCCGTCGGTGGTGATGAGAGTCTCGCCCTTCAGGTCTTTCAGGAAGGGGAAGGTGGAGACCTTCATGACCATGCCGGTGGCGGGCAGGGTGACGTCGCGGCCATCGTAGTTCTCGTGCAGGATGGGGTTCACGTTCTCACCGGAAGCGTCCGGTGCGGTGTCCATGTGGGCGATGAGGCCCAGCGCAGGCTTGTCCTCGCAGCCGGGGGTGGCGGGGAGGGTGCCGTAGACGTAGCAGTGCTCATCTACAAAGGCGTCTTCGATGCCGATGGCCTTTAGATCCTCCACAAGGATATGGGCCAGGTCGAATTCCCGCTCGGCAGAGGGATGGGTGCCGGAATTGGGGTCAGAGGTGGTGTAAACACGGGCATATTTTAACAGTCGCTCGTAAGCACGCATAGGTTGATGCTCCTTTGTTTTTTATTTGATTCTATCATAACCGTTTTGGCCGGATTTTACAAGAGGGAAAGCAGCTGCGGCCTGCTTCTTATCACAAGATCCGGAATTGTCAAGAGGGAAGAAGCCCCGAAGTTCCGTCCTGTTTTTTGTGGAAACAGCGAATAGCGCCCGGCGGCGGGAAGTGCTACAATAGAACGCAGTGTGTGCACGGCACACCAAAAATCAAACAAAGGAGAGCTGCGGCTTTATGGAACAACTTTATCTGATGCCCGGACAGGAACGCTGTGAAAAATTCCGAGATCCCAATGGGGTGCCCAAAGTCCGCTACTCCTACTGCTCGCTCCACGGTGCATTGTTCCACTGTGTCAGCCGCAGCGTGGAGGAGGCCCAGCGCCTGTGTGAGGACTGGCTCGTCGGGCAGGACCGCTGCTACCGCAACTGAAGAGCAAAAACGGACGCCCGGAGCGCACGATCTGCACTCCGGGCGTTCTTCTGCGTTCAGCCGATGATCTCGTACTGGAAGTATTCGCACTTGATCTTGCTGCCGACCTCGATCTCCGGCGGCAGGAGCGCCAGTGCAACGGGGTTCAGCTCGTCGCTGGCGATGTCGGTGCGGCGCAGGTTGACATAGTCGCCGTCAAAGCTGACGACCTCATAATACCAGGGGCCCATAGACCATCCCTCTTTCGTTTTTCTTTTATCATAAGGGACCGGGCCGGTTTTGTCAACGATGTTTTTGCTTGACAAATGGGGAACATTCTACTATACTTATACTTACGACAATGCGCCATCGCCAAGCGGTAAGGCAGGGGACTTTGACTCCCCCATCGTAGGTTCGACTCCTGCTGGCGCAACTGAAGACCGTCTGCTGAAGGAAACGTTCGGCAGGCGGTCTTTGTGTTTCGCAGCTGCCTCCGGGGCGGCGGAACATTTCGCAGGCGGAGGCGTTGTGCTGCGGAAAAACAGGACATTGCGGGAGGTCTGCGCCCGGTGTTTGTGCGGTGTTTCGTTTTGAGGATGCCCGAAGCTATGCCGGAAGTTGGTTGGGATGACCAAAAAATAATGAAAAAAATATCGCATTTTTTATCCGAAATCTTCTTTTTTGCCGGGAATGCTTGACAAGAAAGTGCTTTTTGCCATAATAGATTTATAAGAAAAATTCTTTGCAAGAAGATCGATCCTGGAGGTAGAAAAAACGATGCCGATCAGTTTGAACAAGGTCAACGCGGAGGCGTATGCAAAGGTTGCCGCTGCGCTGGAACAAAACGGAAAAGCGGCGGTGGAACATGCCACCGGCACGGGCAAGAGCTGCATTGCATGGCAGCTCATCGCGGAGCATCCGCAGGCGTCGTTCATCTGGCTGGTGTACGGTGCGGCGCGGCTGACCCTGCGCAGGGAGGATGTCCGCCGCTACAACGACGGTGTGCTGCCGGAAAACCTCATCTTCTGCGACTGCGGTGTGCTGGCCGAGGCGTCGGCCGAGGAGTGGGTCCGGCTGGCCTCACGCAAGCCGGATTACCTGATCTTCGACTGCTACCATGAAGTGACGGCGGCCTGCTGGGCAAAATCGGCCCAGCGGCTGCTCCGTCTGTGCCCGGAGGCAAAGCTGCTGGGCCTGACAGTGCCCAACAGCACCGACCAGAAATGCCAGGCGGCCGCGGAACTCTTCGAGGGGACGGTCGTCTCCCGGATGACGGTCGGCGAGGGAATGGCGCTGGGCACCCTGCCGGTGCCATCGAACTACGCCGCGATGCTCTGGCCGCAGGAAGGGCAGATGAACCTGCTCCGCGCCCGGATCAAGAACCTGCACCTGCCCGCGCAGACCAACGCGCTGAGCGCACAATACGATGAGATCAACTGGTCGGTGCGGCAGGCCGAGAACCCCATCGCCCTGATGCCCCGCGTCCTGACCGACACCCAGGGCCGCTATCTGGCCATCTTTGAGTCGGAGGACTACCTCGATGAGGTGCAGGAACAGCTGGAAGAGTTCCTCCGCACCGTGGATCCGAATGCCCATTTCTACCGTGCCGAGTGTGACTGCCTGCGCGACGCCGAGGCGGTAAAACAGTTCTGCACCTCCACCGAAACGGGGCCGAAGGTGCTGTTCTGCGTCAACTTGCCGGGCGTCCAGCAGCCCATTGAGGGGCTGGCGGGTGCCATTCTGGTCCGCGAGACCGGCGAGGCAGGCCGGTTCCGCCAGATGCTCTGCCGGGCGTTGGTGGCCTGCGGCCGCAAGCCCATCCCGGTGTTCGACCTGACCGCCCGGTTCGACGGTCTGGGCAATGGCCGTGTGCTGCAAAAGGAATGCACCACCGCTATGCTCCGCGCAGGCAGCGAACACCCCGGCTTCCAGCAGCAGAAGCCCATGCGCCAGAGCTATCACCTGTACTGCCGCCTGAAAAAGGAACTGGAAGCCCGGTGGGAGGCTTTTTATGCAGCGGCGGCGGCTGTGGCCGCAGAGCAGGGCGATTTGCAGCTGCCCTATAACTATCTGACCGAGGACGGCCTGCCTCTGGGCCGCTGGCTGGAAACGCAGCGCCAGGTCCGGGCCGGGCAGAAGCCGGGCCGTCTGGATGCAGACCGCATCGCCCGGCTGGACAAGCTGAACATCGGCTGGAAGCAGCGCTCGGAGCTGGCCTGGGAAAAGGCCTTTGCCTCGGCGCAGAAGTACCGCGACGACCACGGCGACCTGCTGGTGCCGGTGCGCTACCGCGACCGCAGCGGCTTTGCCCTGGGCGAGTGGATCGTCTATAACCGCCAGCGCTACGTCAGCGGCAACCTGAGCCGCGCTCGCATCGAGCGGCTGGAGAGCATCGGCATGGTGTGGAACGCTTCCACCGACCTGTGGGAGCAGAGCTACGCCGCAGCCGCCCGCTATTATCTCGAACACAAAGACCTCGAAGCACCCATCAAGTACGTTACGCCGGATGGCTTCGCGCTGGGCGTCTGGCTCAGCAGCCAGCGCAGCGCCTATAAGAACGGCGAGCTGACCCTGGAGCAGGTCGAGCGGCTGGAAGCCATCGGCATCAACTGGGTCAACCGGAATGTCCGCAAGTGGCAGGAGAACTTCGAGGCCGCTAAGCGATACGCCGAGCAGTTCGGGGATCTGGAAGTGCCCTCCAATTATGTCACACCGGACGGCATCCTGCTGGGCAAATGGATCGCCCGCCAGCGCTACGCCTGGCAGAACCCGGACAATTCCAGCGCCCGCGTCACGCCGGAACGCAAGGCCCAGCTGGACGAGATCGGGATGGTCTGGGACAAATACGACCCCTGGCGGGAGCGCTTCGAGCTGGCCCAGAAGTATCGGACAGAACACGGAGATCTGGAGATTCCGCTGAATTATAAGACCGAGAATGGCATCTGGCTGGGCAGCTGGCTCTACCGTCAGCGTCAGTACCGCCGCACCGGCGACCCGCGCCTGGGTGAGGTGCACCGCCGCGAACTGGATGAGCTGCTCAAGGACGAAAAGCCCCACAAGCAGAGTGCGGCACCCTCCGGCAAGGAGAGCTTGCGGGAGAAGAACTGGGAGCACAACTTTGAGGAAGCCGCCCGCTATGCCGAAGAGCACGGCAACCTGCTGGTGCCCTCCAATTACGTCACGGCCGGTGGGTTCCGGCTGGGCGTCTGGATGTCGAACCTCCGCGCTGCCCGCAAGACCCGGCCCGACTCCTTCCAGGTGACGCCGGAGCATGTGAAACGGCTGGACGGCATCGGCATGGAGTGGGACGCCCGCATAGCCAAGTGGGACCTGGCCTATGAACACGCAGCGGCCTATGCCAAGGCCAACGGCGACCTGTTGCCGTCGGCCACCTACCGCAGCGAAGATGGCTTCGGTCTGGGCGACTGGGTCCGCCGGATGCGCACGGCCCGCGCGGAAAATGACCCGAAGCTGACCGAGGACCGTATCCGCCGTCTGGATGCCATCGGCATGAAGTGGTAAACCATCAAAGCAAAAATACCGTGTCCCCACGCCGGGGACACGGTATTTTTTGCTTGCGGGAAGATCAGAGTGCATCCAGTTCCGTTTGCAGCTGGGCCAGCGCAGTGCGGATGGGCAGGTGCTGGGGGCAGACGGCCTCGCACTTGCCGCAGCGGACGCAGTGGCTGGCCTTTTCGGCATCCGGGAAACGAGCGGTCCACTGGTGCCGGATGGCGTCCGGCTGGCCGAACATTCCCAGCCGGTTCCAGATGCTGAAGTTGTCCGGGATGTCCACGCCCATGGGGCAGGGCATACAGTACCGGCAGCCCGTGCAGCCGATCTTGATGCGGCTGTGCAGGATGCGGGCCGTCTCGGCCACAGCGGTATCTTCCGCTGCGTTCAGGGGGCGGAAGGGCGCAAAGGTGGAAAGGTTGTCGGCCAGCTGTTCCTCGGCGCTCATGCCGGAGAGGATCAGGTGGACGTTTTTGTGGCTGCCCACCCAGCGCAGCGCCCAGGAAGCCGCACTGGCGGCGGGGTCGAGGGCGGTCAGCGGCGCCGCAGCGTCCGGCGGAAGGTTGGCCAGTGTGCCGCCCTTGATGGGCTCCATGATGATGAGCGGGATGCCCAGTTCTTCGGTCAGCGCATAGCCGCGGTCGCCCGCGATCTCCTCGGCGCGGTCGTCGGTGTCAAGGTAGTTGTATTGCAGCTGACAGAAATCCCAGGGCTGGTCCCGCAGGATGTGTTCCAGCCCGTCCGCGTTGTCGTGGCAGGAGAAGCCGAAGTTCCGGATGCGCCCGGCCTTCTTCTCCTCCCAGAGCCAGTCCACGATGCCCAGCGCCTTGGCCTTGTCGTACCGTGCCCGGTGCAGGGAGTGGAGCAGGTAGAAATCAATGGTGTCCACACCCAGCCGCTCGAACTGACTGCGGTAGATCTGCTGGGCTTTTTCCAGCGAATCGCACAGCCACAGGGGCAGTTTGGTGGCCAGATAAAAGCTCTCGCGGGGCCATTTTGCGATGACCCGCCCCACGAACGGCTCGCTCTCGCCGCCGTGGTAGGGGTAGGCGGTGTCAAAGTAGTTGACGCCCGCGTCCCGCGCGGTGTTCAGCAGGGCTTCGGCCCGCACTTCGTCGATGCGGCCGTCCGGCAGGGTGGGCAGGCGCATGCAGCCGTAGCCCAGCAGGGAGGTGGTGATGCCGGCTTTCTTCCAATGACGCTGTTCCATAGAACGCTCTCCTTTTTTTAGTGCTTCCGCTTTTTCCGATCGTTCCAGGCAAAATATCTGGTGTAGGATACGAAGACCACGAGCGAAAGCAGCGTGACAGGCTTGCCCAGCCGGATGCCGTCCGGCTGGTAGACAAAATCAAGGGTGTTTTCCCCGGCGGGGCAGAGCACCGCCATCAGGCCCTCGTCCACCCGCAAGATGTCGGTCTCTTTGCCGTTGACCGTGGCCGTGAAGCCGTCGTCGTAAGGCACCGAGAAGAAGACGAGGTTCGGGGCGTTCAGCGTGATCTCGGCGTGGAAGCCGGAATTGGTCATCTGGAATACCGAACAGGCCGAGGCCCGGCGGTCGGCACAATCCTGCACGTAGCGGTCGTAGGTCAGGTCGTTCAGCTCAGCGGCGGGCAGCGGCTGCAGATACTGGCTGTATGCGGCGGCATCCGCATCGGAGAGCACCAGCGCCCGCATCAGCAGATTGGAGCGGGTGACCGTCACGGTGGACTCATAATCGTCCTCGGTGAGATAGTAGTCGTAGGTGAAGCCCATGGGGACGTAGTTGGTGTTTTCATAGAGGGTGTAGCCATCCAGCGTGTCGTAATAGGCCCAGCCCTCATCGGCCTCTTCGAGGAAGTCGGCCTGCCGGTCGGGCTTGGTGATGAGGTACTTCACGCTCAGCAGGCCCCGCAGCGCATAGTTGGAAAGCTCCGGCTGGCTGCGGACGTCCCGCTTGACGTCCAGCGCCGGGTAAAAGCTGAGGATGCTGGGGGCGGCGGTGCTGCCGAAGTATTGCAGGCAGCTCTTGTCCAGCCAGAGGCCGAGGTTGTCGTGGGTCTTGTAGGTGTCGATGCGCCAGTCGCCCTCCGGCAGGTCTTCCTTCAGGGCCAGGGCGCTGGTGTACTCTTCCACCAGGTCGCTGTCGGTGTTCCACTGGCCGAACTTGCCGATGCCGATGTGGGTGATGCCGAACAGGCAGCTGAACGCCAGCACTGCCGCCAGCATCCGCTGGGGCAGGCGCTTGTCGGCCCGCCACCGCTGCGCGACCCAGCGGTAGACCAGCAGCCCGATGAGGGCAAAGCCGAACACGGCAGCGTACTGGCCTGGATTTTGCAGGACGCCCAGCGACCATTCTTTGGTGCTGGCATCCTGCACCGGCACCAGCGCAAAGGCCAGCGTGGCAATGACGAGCCCGCTGATGTTCCGGGCCGGGCGGTCCAGCTCGACGGCGGGGTCTTCCAGTGCGTTGATGGTCATGGCGGCCAGGATGAGCACCGGCATATAGAACCACCGGGCGTAGTAGCTGGAATTGAGGGCATAGAAGGCGCTGTTCAGCACAGGCACCAGCGCAAAGACAGCGCAGGTGGCAACGATCCGCTTTTTGCTGTCGCCCTGCCGGGCGCGCCAGTAAGCCAGAGCACCGGCCAGACTGCACAGGGGCAGATAGGCGGTCATGCTCGTCCACTTGATGACGCCCTCAGACCAGATGGAGGTCATATAGGGCGAGTCGGGCGGCAGGATCCAGCTCAGCAGGATGGCAAGGTACTGCTGGGGTTTCGCGTAGGTCAGAAAGCCCCAGCCGGAGGACAGGTCGATGGTGCGGGGGTTTTGCAACAGCGAGAGGACCGCAGGCCAGAGGATGACGGCCCCCAGCCCCACACCGAGGAGGCTTTCAAAGGCCAGATGGACGAACAGCCGGGGCGTGAGCTTGAAATCCCCCGCGCTGACTTTACAGATGAAGTAGAGGAGCAGGAAGAGCACCTGCCCCACAAAGAAGAAGTAGTTGTTCAGCAGGTTGACGCCGACCCAGAACGCGAACAGCCCGTGCCGCCCATGGTAGACGGCCTCGTCCAGCGCCCAGAGCATCCACGGGAAGAGGGCCAGCACATCAATGAAGTGGTTGAAGAAGATGTTGTAGAGCCCCCAGCCGGAAAAGGCATAGAGCACCGCGCCCAGCACGGCATAGTTTTGGTCTTTCACGTAGCGGCGCAGATACAGGTACGCACCGCCACCCGCCACGGCGAACTTGAGCACCAGCAGCGGGACCATGAGATATGGGAGCCACCGCTGGGGGAAGAGCAGCGAGAACCAGAAGAACGGCGAGCCGTACAGGTAGAAGGAATAGGCGTTCAGCGCCCCGCTGCCCAGGTCGGTGGCCCAGGAGAAGGTGTTGTGGACACTGCCTGCGCCGTCCGGGTAGCCCAGCCCCTTGAGGAAGCCGTTCATGTAGCGGTAAAAACTGATCTGCTGGCTGTTGAAATCACCGGCGTAGTGGAAAAAGCCGCCGTCCAGAAGGTAGAACGGCAGGAAGATCAGCGCCGCCGTCAGCGCACACAGGCAGACCGTGAGCAGGAATTTGTTCTGTTTTTGCCCCAGAAGCCGGGGGCTGTGAGATGAAGTCATGGCAGAGAACCTCTTGTTTCAAAAAAATCCGGATCGTCCGGGAAGATCAGGGGAACGGGACCTCGCGTTCGTCGTCCGGGTCAAGCCCCGCTTTGCGCTGCTGGTCGAACACTGCCTCGATGAGGCGGTCGATGTCTTCCAGATGGGTCAGCTCGCAGCAGTACCGCCGCAGGGAGGCCGCCCCCTTCAGCCCTTTCATGTAGTGCATGGTCTGGGCGCGGGCCTGGGGCATGGCGACGAATTCGCCCTTCTGCTCCACCATCTCCTCCACCTGACGGCGGAGGGCGTTCATCCGGGCCTGCAGATTCGGCTCTTTGGGGGCCGGGGTGCCCTCCAGCGCGGCGTTCACCCGCTCGAACAGCCACGGGTCGCCCAGGGCTGCGCGGGCGATCATCACACCGTCGCAGCCGGTCTCTTTGACCAGAGCGACGGCGTCTTCAGCCGAATGGATGTCGCCGTTGCCCAGCACCGGCACATGCACGGCAGATTTTACGCGGGCGATGATCTCCGGGTCGATGCCGGGGGTGTACATCTGCTCCCGCGTCCGGGCGTGGACTGCGATGAGGGCCGCACCGGCCTGTTCGCATGCCTTGGCGCACTCGACTGCGGTGACGTGGTCGGCGTCCCAGCCTTTGCGCATCTTGACCGTGACGGGCCGGGAGGTGTGCGCCACTACCTGCTCGACGATCCTGCCGCAGAGGTCGGGGTCCAGCATCAGTTTGCTGCCGGCGCCGCCGGAGACGATCTTTGGGGCCGGGCAGCCCATGTTGATGTCCAGAAAGTCGAAAGCGTATTCCTCGATGGCGGCGGCTGCTTCGCCCATGATCTGGGGCACTTCGCCGAAGATCTGGACGCCGTAGGGGGCACCGTTGGGTTCGGCCTTGAGCAGGCTGACCGTTTTGTGGTCGTGGTAGACCAGCGCCCGACTGGACACCATTTCACTGACCGTGAAACCGGCCCCGTGCTGCGCCATCAGGCGACGGCAGGGCGCATCGGTGAAGCCTGCCATGGGGCCGAACACGGCCCGGTGGGGCAGGGGGATGTGTTGAATCTTCAAAGGTTCCATTGTGTTCCTCTTCTGCTTGACAAAACGATAAAAAATTACTATACTACAAATAGAGAAAGACGCTGGCTGCAAAATGGTCAGCTCCTCCTCGGCTCAGGTGTCAAAAAGAATGACCGCTTGCTTTGTGAGGGCAGAGGCGGTCATTTCTTTTTGCTGTTGGAAATCGTCCATGTAATCTGAAACGTCACAAAAACTGCACCGCCGATCACGGCGAGCAGCTGAAGCACTTCACTCAGCGTCATAGAACATCCCCCCTTCCGCGTTTGCGTCAGGGGAAGCAAAGAAGAACGCGTTCCCCCCAACGCTTCGCCGGGAAGAGGAGCGTGACCACCTGCATTTGCAGACAGCGCCTGTCAGCCAGATGGCTGCAAAAACAGTATATCATAAATGAAAGCACAGTACAAGCACTGTGCTTTTTGTGTTAGCTCTGTTGTTTTGCGCCGATCCTTGCCAGCAGCGCGGCCAGCGCAAGGCCGACAGGGGCGCTGATCCAGGTGGACAGCCAGAAGCCCGAAAAGCCGATGCGGGGCACCAGCAGAACGCAGGCGGCCAGATTCAACCCGATCTGCCCCAGATTCGAGGCCAGATACAGCCCCATCTTCTGGGCACCGCGCAGCCGGGCCTCGCACAGATGCTTCTGCGCGGTGAACACATACGAGATGCCCTCAAAGGCCAGCATGGTGGAGCCGTAGGCGGCGGCAGCAGCGTTGGTGGTGAAGAGCCGAAGCAGCGGGCCGTTCAGCCCGATGCAGAGCGCTGCCACCAGCAGCGAGTAGAAAAACAGGATGCGCCGCCCCTCCCGCAGGCCGGTGTGCACCCGGTCCGGCTGCTGGGCAGTGGTGTTTTGGGCAATGAAAAAGACGATGGACTGCACGAAACCGTACACCGGCATCATCAGCAGGCTGGAGAGCTTGCCCGCGCAGGAAAAGCCCGCGATGGCCGCGACGCCCAGCCCGCCCAAAAGCCCCTGTTTGACTGTCGTGATGATGGTGCCGCTGGCCTGCTGCAGGGAGTTGGGGGCGGAAAGGCGGAAGATGTCCTTCGCGTAGCTTGCCTTGAGCATCTCCCGGCGGAAGGGCAGACTCAGTTCGGTCTTGCGCAGGTGGGCCAGCATGTACCCCGCTCCGGCGATCTGCGCGGCAGCGGTGGCACCGGCCGCACCGGCGACCCCGAAGGGGCCGACGAGCGCCAGGTCCAGCACAATGTTCATCACGCTGGTGGCGACTACGGCCCGGAGCGGTGTTTTCGAGTCTCCGCAGCCCATGATGCACTCTTTGGTCAGGTCATAGAGCATCAGAAAGGGCAGGCCGACCAGATACACCCGCCCATAAAGCACCGCCTCGGCCAGGATCTCCTCCGGCGTCCGGATGAGCCGGAGCAGGACGGGCAGGGTGAAAAAGCCCAGTGCGGTTAGGCCCAGCGCCAGCACAAGATCGACGAACAGCAGGTTGTAGAGCAGCTCGGCCATCTCCTGCCGGGTGGCCGTGGGTCGGCCCGCTGCCACCAGCAGGCCGCCGCCCAGCTCCATGCCGCCGGAGATGAACAGAAAGAGCATCAGGATGGTGGAAGCATTAGAGACCGCCGCCAGCGCGTCGGCATCCAGCCGCAGACCGATGATCATGGTATCGGCCACCGAATAGAACTGGGTGGCTACCATACTCAGGATGATGGGCAGGGCGTACCGCAGCAGCGCCGGACGCACCGGCCCATGCAGCAGGGTATTTTCGGTCGGATTCGTGAAGAACACCTTCTTTCGGAAAACTATAATGCACACAGTGTACGTTGTTTCACAAAAGAAGTCAAGGAAACGAAAACCGGATTCATCTGAACCATTGCATAGATGAAAAATTCCCTCTTGACTTTACACGAATAAAGTGTATAATGCAATCAAACCGATGAGGCGGAAGAGAACCTGCACAGCGCATCTACTAGAGAGCCCGGAGGATGGAAACGGGCGAGAGCGGGGCAGGACTTCGTGGGCCGCCGAGGGCCGGGCAAACGAGAGCCAGTGCTTTCCAGTAGCTTGGGACGGAAGCCTCCGTTACAGGGCAGGGGAGTGTTGGCTCTCC
>OHPL01000876.1_pt1 | contig 17118 bp, 15 predicted proteins | sample 1577711 | NCBI WGS metagenome assembly OHPL01 (sample SAMEA3879538, study PRJEB24766) | human gut metagenome | biome: human-associated habitat; feature: feces | place: USA | collected 1985/1987
TAGGAAACAAAAGTTTCATACGCCGGAAACTTTTGTTCCGTGCTTGGGGAACAGGCTCCGGCTAACCGAGTTTACGCCTGTAGTATTGCGGAGAAGTGTCGGTATGTCTCTTGAAATACCGGTCGAAAAGCGACTGATCCGGAAACTGGAGGTGGTTGGCTATTTCCTGTATGTTAAGTCTGTCGATTCCAGCAATACTTTTATTTCGAGTATGACATGTTTATCAATGATGTTTTTTGCTGTTTCTCCGGAGACGGCTTGCGCGATGGCGGATAGATAGCGGGGGGGGTGATGAACATTTTTTTTGCGTAAAATGAAACTTCGCGCTGGCTGAGGCAGTGTTTGTGTATCAACTGGATAAATCGTTTGAACAAATCTTCCTACCGGTTGATTCCTCCCGGGTGGTTCTGCTTGAAGATACAATGTGTCTTATCGTAAATGTCCAAAAGGAAACTTTGCGTGTAGCTGCGAAGGATTTGTAGTCGGAAACAGTTTTCTTTATCTTTATAGAGGTCTTCCAGTGCAATGATGAGTCCGTTAATGGTGCGTGTACGTTCGGCAGGTAGCGTGACGACAGGATTCTCTTTCAGAAAATGAAAAAAAGAAGGGTCGAGCCGGACTGTTGCTTCTTGGAAAAACGCATTGGAAAATGTTATAATAGAGAGGTCTGAACTTGCATATGAATAATTGATAATACTGTTGGGTAGGAATATGATCTGCGTATTAGGTACGATGTCATATTCCAACAAATCGATTTCGATCCGGGCTTTCCCGCTATGGCAAAAAAAGATACAGGCATCTTCCAGTTTGAAAAGATGGATGCAACTTTTAGGTGTTATCAGTTGCGTAGCGTTAGTGGTGTCTTGCAAGCGCCATCAATAGAAATGGAAGCAGAGTACACGGTATTGCAGGTACAACCATCCGATAAAGTAATCGACTTATTCGGCGACAATCCATGGGCGGCAGGATATCAATATCTATCAGTCCTTTGAGGTAGGTCTGATTTATTGCCGTCCCTCAACGAAAAGGTAAAAAGAAGTATTTTTCCTATTTGCTGGAGGACGACTGTTTTAAAATGTTTGTTTTTCTGTTCATTTCACTCCTGAATGGCTGCCCGTAACTTATCGACGGCGACAGAGATCGGTTCGCTTTTCAATAATTGTATGAATTTGCTTCCTATAATAGCCCCTGATGAGTTAATAGCTGCTGCATCGAAGGTTGCTTTGTTCGATATGCCGAAACCGACCAGGCGCGGATTCCGGAGTCCCATCCCGTTGATGCGGTAGAAATAAGTCTGCTTCTGCTCGTTGAAACTTTGCTGCGCTCCGGTAGTGGAGGCGCTCGACACCATATAGATGAAACCGCTTGTATGTTCATCGATCAGGCGGATGCGTTCTTCGGAGGTTTCAGGTGTGATGAGCATGATCATTTTGAGGTTATTCCGTTCGGCGATGGCTTTATACTCTTTCATATAATCGGCAAAAGGCAGGTCCGGAATGATCATACCGTCCACACCTGTCAGTGCACATTTCCGGCAGAATGCTTCGAAGCCATATTGCATGATCGGATTCAGATAGCCCATCAGGATAATCGGGATATGCACATCCTGACGGATATCTTCTAACTGTTCGAACAGAACATGCAATGACATCCCGTTTCGTAACGCGGCAGTAGAGGCTTCCTGGATCACGGGGCCGTCTGCCATCGGGTCGGAGAAGGGAATACCGATCTCTACCATGTCTATTCCTTTGTTTTCTAACTCTTTTAATATCTTCTTCGTGTCATCCAGGTTCGGATATCCGGCGGTAAAGAAGACGGAAAGGATTCCGTTCTTTTTTGTGTTGAATAAGTTTGTGATACGGTTCATCTTTTGATTTGTGATTTCAGATTTATGAATTATGATTTTGAATTGCTTTTAAAAACTCCTTTAGCTTTCCTATGTCTTTCAGCCCCGGTTCAATCTCGAATCCGCTGTTCAGGTCGATCCCGGCGAGGCGGGGATGCCGGAAAGAACGTATTGCCCCAGCACTTTCCGGACGGATGCCTCCGCTTAACAGGAAAGGAGTCTTTCCCCGGTAGGCTTCGAGCACGGACCAATCGAATTGTTTGCCGGAACCTCCATAACTATTGCATTTGGTATCGAAGAGGAAGTAATCGACACGCCCTTCATAATTGGTAGTTTGTTCAAGATCGCAAGCTGTTGCAATCTGAAATGCTTTGATTAGCGAGTAACCACGCTTTTGCAAGGCATGGCAATCTTCCGGTGTTTCATTTCCGTGCAGTTGCAGGTAATCGAGTCGGAAAAATGCCGCTGTTTCCACCAACTCTTCGAAGGAAGTGTTGACAAAAACACCGACCTTTTTTAATGGATAATTGATAATTGACAATTGACAATCGGAATACCGCTTGCCGCCATTGTCAATAGTTAATTGTCCATTGTTAGTTATTCTTCGTGGGCTTCTCGCGAAAAATATCAGTCCTATCCAGTCAACCCCTAAGGCTGCAACTTCCCGTATATTTTCGGGATCACGCATTCCGCATACTTTGATGATCATGATAATCTTCCTATGAATTGTGCGAGAGTGTCGCCTGGTACATCGGTTTTCATGAATGTCTCTCCGATCAGGAATCCATGAAAACCAGCTTCTCTGAGGTTCGATACGGTGGTTGTGGTCGAAATACCGCTTTCTGATACTAACAAAGGAGAAAGATTTCTTTCACGAGCGACCGTTTGCATCGCTTTTGCCAGACGGAAGGAGTTTTCCACATCAGTATGAAATGTTCCGAGGTTGCGGTTATTCACTCCCAACATATCGACAAATGGATTGAGGTGGTCAAGTTCTTCTTTGGAATGGATTTCCAACAGTACTTCCATGTTGAGGGTATGAGCTAACTCCGCAAACATAAGACATTGTTCTGGGGTAAGGCAGGCGGCAATCAACAGGACGGCATCGGCACCCATTACGCGTGCTTGATAGAGTTGATATTCGTCAATGATGAAGTCTTTTCTCAATAAGGGCAGGCCCACCAGGCTGCGTGCTTTGCAAAGGTCACCTAAGGACCCCCCGAAAAAGTTCGAATCGGTCAGGACAGAACAGGCGGAAGCGCCTCCCTTCTCATAGGCGGGCAAGACATCAGCTATAGCTGCATCGGGATGTAACCAGCCTTTCGAAGGACTTTTTCTCTTAAACTCAGCAATGATGCCCGATGAAGATGCTGCGAGAGCCGCCCGCATGGAACGGGCAGGATGTTCGAGTCGTTCACCGCCCATCCCCAGTAAGGTCTGCAACCGGACAGCTTGTTTTTGTCGCTCCACTTCGATACGCTTATTCGCTATAATATCTTGTAATATATCTTTCATATTCGTTGTTTCATTGTAATTTGTCATTCAAACTGATAAACGTATTGAATGTCTGCAATGCTTTACCACTTTCCAATGCTTCTTGAGCTTCCTCCAGGCATTCAGAGATTCTCTTTTCCGGGCAGATGACTTGGATGGCGAAAGCGGAGTTGGCGATTACGCAATTCTTTTGTGCCGGAGTCGCCCGGTTATTCAGGACATCGTCAAAGATGCGGGCTGCTTCGGCGACTGTCTCACCGCCATCCAGTTCCGCTTCCGTTGTGCGGGAGAAACCTAACATTTCCGGTGTGTAGAGCTTCTCTTTTTCCGGCATTGCTACCTTAAATTCTGCTGTCAGCGAGATTTCGTCATACCCGTCGAGGCTATGTACAACGGCAAAACGCGTTCCGCTCTCCTGATAGGTATAGCTGTAAAGCCTGAGCAATGGCAGGTTGTACACACCTAACAACTGGTAGGTCGGCATTACCGGATTGACCAGCGGGCCGAGCATGTTGAAGAAGCTGCGCACTCCTAAACTCTTCCGTATCGGAGCCACAGCCTTCAGTGTCGGATTGAACAACGGCGCATGCAGATAGGCGATATGGCAGGATTCCATCGAACGGCGCAACCGGTCGATATCGGCAGTAAACTTCACACCGTGCTGCTCCATTACGTTGCTCGCGCCACTGACCGAGGTCGCCCCATAGTTCCCATGTTTCACGACGTTATATCCGGCACCGGCTACGACAAAGCAGGAAGCCGTGCTGATATTGAACGTATTCTTTCCGTCGCCTCCCGTCCCCACAATATCGATCGGCTTAAACTCCGACAAATCTACCGGGACGCGCATTTCGAGCAATGCCTCCCGAAAACCCGCCAATTCCTCTACGGAGATATTACGCATCAGGTATACCGTTATCAAGCTGGCAATCTGTGAATCATTATACTTGCCTTCTGCAATATTCTGAAGAATCGTCCGCGCTTCGTCACGTCCCAAATACTGATGTTCGAATAACCTATATAATATATCTTTCATCCTTAATTTTTAATTCTTAATTTTTAATTTATCCCCAGCCAGTTCCGTATGATTGCCTTTCCCTTGGGGGTCAGTACGGATTCCGGGTGAAACTGGATGCCGCGAACATCATATTCGCGATGGTGAAGCGCCATGATCTGTCCTTCTTCCACATCCTCTGCCGTGATCTCCAGGCAGTCGGGGAAATTCTCTTTCGATACGACCCACGAATGGTAGCGGCCGGCACGGAAACCGGGTTCCAAGCCCGTAAACAACACATCCGGCACCGTCACCCGTATATCCGAACAGACTCCGTGATGTACATCCGCCAGGTTGATAAGCGTTGCACCGAATGCTTGCCCGATGGCTTGCTCTCCGAGGCAGACGCCTAAGATGCTCTTGGTCGGCGCATAGCGGCGGATTAACGGCAGCAAGATGCCTGCCTCCTCCGGAATGCCCGGACCGGGTGACAAAAGGATCTTGTCAAAACGTTCCACTTCGTCTAATGAAATCTTGTCATTGCGATGTACTTCAACTTCCGCACCCAATTCCTTCAGTATATGCAACAAGTTGTAGGTGAAGGAATCATAATTATCGAACAGTAATACTTTCATAAAAACTTTCAACTTTTAATTTTCAACTTTCAATTTATAAATGTTGTTGCCAGATCGATCGCTTTCTTCAAAGCGCCTAATTTGTTATTGACTTCCTGCAATTCCCGTTCATCATTGCTTTTGGCGACAATGCCGGCTCCTGCCTGATAGTACAGGACGTTTCCGCGGCTGACGAATGTACGGATCGTGATCGCCTGGTTCAAGTCGCCGTCAAAGCCGATGAACCCGATGCAACCGCCATAAGCGCCCCGATTATGCTTTTCTATATCCGTAATCAATTGCATGGCACGTACCTTCGGCGCTCCGCTCAATGTTCCAGCTGGGAATGTATCTATATAGGTCTTGATCGGATTGCTGTCTGCATCGATCTCACCGCTGACACGCGATACCAGATGAATGACATGACTGTAGTACTGCACTTCCTTGTAGAAATCGACCTGTACGTCATGCGCATTGCGCGAAAGGTCGTTACGGGCAAGGTCAACCAGCATGACATGCTCGGCATTCTCTTTCGGATCGGCAAGCAAAGCTTCGGTACGCTGTCTGTCCAATGCAACGTTTCCCGTGCGGAAAGCCGTGCCTGCAATCGGGTCGATGCTTGCATGTCCGTCGGCTACCTTGCAGTGCGTTTCAGGTGAAGAGCCGAAGATACGGAATCCTCCGAAGTCGAAGTAAAACAGATAGGGAGAGGGATTGATGCTCCGGAGAGCCCGATAAACCTTGAAGTCGTCTCCTTTGAACGGTTGTTCGAACCGGCGGCTCAGCACGATCTGGAAAACGTCTCCACGGAGACAATGACGGATGCCTTCGCGCACCATTGCTTTATATTCTTCCCCGCTGACAGGCGATGTCTCAGGGCCGGTAGCCTGGAAGTTATAAGAAGCATAGTTCCGGTTTTTTATCAAGGTCTCTATCTCTTGCAAACCGGAGTTTTCGCCGGATTGCATCAGCTCAACGAGCGTCAGTTCATTTTTGAAGTGGTTGAAGACAAGTACATACTTATATAATATGTAGAGCATGTCGGGAGCATCGTTTTCTTCATGGTGCGCTTCCATCACCGGGATGTTCTCAAAGTAACGCACGGCATCGAAAGCCGTATATCCGAACAGTCCGCATACTTTCCTGTCAGGTCCTTCGATCGAGAAACGCTTCAAAAACGCATTCATGGCCTCCGCCACATTGAATGTTCCGGTCAATGCCGTAACCTCGCTTTTTCTATCAGGAAAAACAGCGGTGCATTCCCCGTTATTGATTCCGATACTTGCCAGCGGACAAAGTGCGATGTAAGAAAGACTGTTTTCATTCCCATGAAAATCGGAACTTTCCAACAACGCCGATTTCGGATAAACGTCCCGTACCTTCAAGTAGATACTGACAGGTGTATGAAGGTCACTGAGAACCTTCCTGCTTATTGTTTTAAATGTATAGTCCATTATGATCGACAATTGATGATTATAAAACTGATTATAGGAAGAACTTCCTGACTCTCACTTTTCACTTCTCGTTTTTCAATTTATACTTAATATAAGTCTCCATATCCTTATCTCCCCGACCCGATATTGTCAGGACAACGACATCTTCCGGTTTGAATTTTATCTTAGGCAACGCCCCTAATGCATGCGCACTTTCAAGTGCCGGAATAATTCCCTCGATGCGCGTCAGGCAAAAAGCCGCATCTAGCGCTTCGTCATCATTGACGGCAAGAATCGTAGCTCGGTGAGTTTCTGACAGGTTGGCGTGGATCGGTCCGATACCCGGATAGTCCAGTCCGGCAGAGATGGAATAAGGCTCTTCGATTTGCCCGTCCTCGTTTTGCATCACTAATGTGCGCGCTCCATGTATGATACCTTTCTTGCCTAATTGGATGGTTGCTGCGCTTTGTCCGGTCGTAATCCCCAAACCGCCCGCTTCGGCAAGAACGATTTTTACCCGTTCATCATCAATAAAATGATAGATCGTTCCGGCAGCGTTGCTTCCGCCACCTACACAGGCGATCAGATAATCCGGATAGTCACGTCCTTCCTGCTCCGACAACTGCTTTTTAATCTCTTCGCTGATAACGGATTGCAAACGTGCCACCATATCCGGATAAGGATGGGGGCCGACTGTCGACCCGATGATGTAATATGTGTCGGAAGGATGGCAGCACCAGTCGCGGATCGCTTCATTGGTCGCATCTTTCAGTGTCATATTGCCAGAAGTTACGGGGATGACCGTCGCGCCCAACATCTCCATTTTCTGCACGTTTGCATGTTGGCGTTCCACATCCGTCTTGCCCATATAAACGATACATTCCATATTCATCAACGCACAGACAGTAGCGGTTGCCACGCCGTGCTGTCCGGCTCCCGTCTCGGCTATGATACGGGTTTTTCCCATCCGGCGGGCCAACAAGATCTGTCCGATCGTGTTGTTGATCTTATGAGCGCCGGTATGGTTCAGGTCTTCACGTTTCAGATATATCTTGCAGCCATACATCTCACTCAGCCTTTTTGCTTGATAGAGAGGAGAAGGGCGGCCGACATAGTCCCGAAGTAACTGGTTGAATTCTTTCTTGAAACTGTCGCTTTCCAATACTTCCAGATACTTCTTCTGCAAGTTTTCCACACATTGGTGAAGTATTTCGGGCACATATGCTCCTCCAAACTCACCATAATACCCATTTTCGTCAACTTGATACGTTTTCATCGTTCTATCTGTTATTATTTATTTTTTGTCTTTTCGAATCTTGGTAATTGCCCTAAACGAAAAAAGGCCTGCCGCAAGTGCGACAGACCTTTTATTATATCATGATAGTATATACATGAGGACTGGTTCCTTACGACCTTATGAGTTGTAAAGAGCGCCACCACCAATATGTATTTACTATAATTGTTCTCATGACTTTTGTTGTTATTACGGCAGCAAATATATGCATTCTCTGACAAACTGCAAATAATTCGGCTGTTTTTTTGTTATATAATCATAGAACTTTTGTATGGCAGTCTCAGTTGTCCCTCTCCCTGCTATTTCAAATTTCTTGTTTGAGGGGATAGGCTTCTTATGATTTATCAAAATGTCACTACTACCCCGTCAAAATAGGATTAGTAGGGCATGTTTTGGAAATTACACTGGCGGGTGATATTTTTTAACGTTTCTATCTATCTTGTTTTGTCCCTATGAAGATAACAAAATGATACTGGAGGAGAGGTCGCGTTTCCGTGTGGTTATGTAAATAAAGAAGGTGATACTTGATCGGGTATTAGGGGAAGCTCTGTTGGCTGACAAATAGAGGAAGTGAGATAATTTACATTATTTTAATAGAAGTGAGTAGTGAGTTTTTTACCTAATCCTGTCTTTATCTCTAAAATGTAGAAGAGAAAAGCATGGAACCTTCACACGATCATATAGAAAAGACACTGGACAAGCTTGTCGCCTCCACACGTTCACCTCGTGGGCGCTATTCCGCTTCCGAAAGTTGGAAATTGTTGGAGAGGCGGCTCGTTCCTCCCCGGACAAAGAGGCTGAGACTGTTCCGTCTGGCGGGAGTCGTTGCTGCATCCGTCCTGCTTTGCTTTGCAAGTTGGTTCATCTATGATTATTGGAAGCCGGTAGCGATGCAAACTGTTTCAGCCGGTGCAGCCATATCGGTAATTACTTTGCCGGACCAGACGAAGGTGACGCTGAACCGCTATTCCTCTTTGACTTACCCGGATCGTTTCAAGGAGGATAGGAGGGAAGTACAATTACAGGGAGAAGCTTATTTCGAAGTGGAGAAAGATGCCCGGCATCCCTTTGTTGTGAAAGCGGACCCAGTCGAGGTCGAAGTGCTCGGAACACATTTTAATGTTGAAGCCTATCCCGGAGATGCAGAGGTGAAGACAACTTTGTTGGAAGGTTCTGTCGCTGTCAATGCGCCGGCTGTTTCCAGCCGGATTACGCTTTCTCCCGGAGAAAGCGCGATTTATAATCGAGCAGATAAAACACTACAGGAAGAAAAAACAAAAGAAAATAATACGGCTACCGGTTGGCGCGACGGCCATTTTCATTTTGATTATCTGCCGTTGCAGGAGATTGCACGAGAGTTGTCGAATGCTTTTCATGTGAAAATCAAAATTACGGATGAAGATATAAAGGATTTTCGTATCAGGGCGCATTTTACTGAAGGCGAGAGTTTGGATCAGATGCTCGATCTGCTCCAGCCAGCCGGTAATTTCAGTTATTCAAAGACAAATGATACGATCTTGATTCATTCTAAACTTAACTAAGTCATGAATTATTACCTATATTGTCTCCGCCGGTTCGCCCGGCTTATTCTTCTATTATGGATAGTTTTCAGAATTGCGCCGCTCGCTGCACAAGACCGGGCGGCGCGTCTGGACTTCCAGGTCCGGAAGGCAACACTGGACACTTTTGTCCGCCAGTTAGAGGACTCCACCGGCTTCTCGTTTATCTATGGTGAAAAGGTACAGCTCCGGCAGCCTGTTACCCTTGATGTCCGTCAGAAGACCATCGAGGAAATCCTGCAATATGCATTTGGTCAGGAAGCGATAACGTTTAAAATCTCCGGCACACACATCTTGTTAGGAGAGCGTCCTGTTTCCCGTAAATATACGGTCAGCGGATATATTACCGATTCCATATCGTCAGAAACGCTGATTGGTGCAAATATTTTGGAATCCAGCTGTCATGCCGGGACTTCGACGAACCCTTTCGGGTTTTACAGCTTGACCTTGCCGGAAGGAGAGACTGGACTTTTCTTTTCGTATTTAGGATATGAAACCAAGCATTGCCGTTTTCTGTTAAGTCGGGATACTGTAATGAACATCCGTTTGCAGACCAATAACCAGTTGTCGGAAATCATCGTTCTTTCCGACAAAAAAGAGACAGGCATTCGGGCAACGGGTATGGGTACGTTAGACATCCCGATGACGCAGATCAAGAATACTCCGGCCATTTTAGGAGAGGCTGATATTCTCAAAACAATCCAGTTGATGCCTGGCGTACAGGCTGGAACGGAAGGTTTCAGCGGGTTGTATGTACGGGGTGGCGGACCGGATCAGAACTTGATCCTTCTGGATGGTATCCCCATCTATAATGCCGACCATATGTTGGGCGTGTTTTCCATCTTCACTCCGGAAGCCATGAAAAAGGTTACGCTTTTCAAAGGTTCATTTCCAGCCCGTTATGGCGGCCGTCTGTCTTCTATCGTGGATATCCGGACAAACGACGGCGATATGCAGAATTATCACGGTACGGTCAGCATTGGCCTGTTGACCAGTAAGCTACACTTCGAAGGTCCGATCTTGAAAGATAAAACCTCCTTTTGCCTGACCGGCCGCCGCACTTATCTCGACCTGGTGGCAAGGCCGTTTCTGCCGGAGGACAAGAAATTCAATTACTATTTTTATGATATCAATGCAAAGGTGAACCATAAGTTTTCCGACCGCAGCCGCCTGTTCCTCAGTTTCTACAAAGGGAAAGACCATTATGACTACAAGCAGGACAAGGAATATGACGCCTATTCGAATGGGTCGCGTATGTATTTCTACAACAGCCGGATCGATTTCAACTGGGGAAACACGATTGCCGCCGGACGGTGGAATTATGTCTTCAACAGTAAATTATTCAGCAATACGACCGTAGCCTACAACCATTACCAGATGAGTATGGCGGACACTTACCGTAAAGATATCATCGAGGCGGATAAAAACGGTGATCCGATAACCGATAGAGGTGAATCGTATGTCTATAATTCCGATTACCGTTCCGGTATACACGATTGGAGTTTTCATACGAACTTCGATTATATGCCCGTCCCTGACCATCATGTCAAGTTCGGTGTTTCTTATCTGTATCATACCTTCCGACCGGAGGTGATGACCTCGCGTGTGAAAGAAGCTGTAGGCGGGCAGACGGCACAGGATACCGTCTACAACGATTCCTCGAACAGCTATTTGCACGGGCACGAGTTTTCGTTTTATGCCGAAGACAATGCCGATATCAGCGACCGTCTGAGCCTGAATGTCGGCATTCATCTTTCCTTGTTTTCCACACAAGGGAAAGGCTATCTGTCGGCACAGCCTCGTCTTTCTGCGCGTTATCGCTTTCATGACGGTTTTGCGGCAAAGGCTTCTTTTACACAAATGGAACAGTATGTACACCTGCTGTCATCCTCGCCGATTTCGCTGCCGACCGATTTATGGGTTCCGGTTACTAAAAACATCCGTCCGATGCGCTCCTACCAGTATGCTGTCGGTGGCTATTATACCGGTGTGGAAGGGTGGGAGTTCTCTCTAGAAAGCTATTATAAAGATATGCATAATGTATTGGAATACCAGGATGGCGCTACCTTTTTCGGATCATCCGGCGGATGGCAGGAGAAGGTGGAGATGGGACGTGGCCGTTCTTTCGGCTTGGAGATTTTAGCCCAGAAGACGATCGGTAAAACGACAGGATGGTTGGGGTATACGATCGCCAAGAGTGATCGCCAGTTCAAGGATGGGACGGTCAACAACGGCGAACGTTTTCCTTATAAATACGATCGCCGCCACAACATCAACCTCTGTGTAAACCATACTTTCAGCAAGAAAACGGATATAGGGATCACTTGGATTTTTAATACGGGCGGAACGGCTACGGTTGCCGAACAGCGTACAGGGACGGCATCTGGTAACTTGATTGATTACATTTCCCGTCGAAACAATTATCGCCTTCCTGTCAGCCACCGGTTGAATCTGAGCATCAATTTCCATAAGAAATTGCGCCACGGCATGCAGACTTGGAATATTTCGGTCTATAACGCCTATAATGCCATGACTCCGAATCTTATCTATAAAGAAGAAGAATATATCGGAGTAGAGCATATTAAGCCGGATGGTAGCCATGAGACGACCTGGAAGCGGAAAACGAGGCTGATAAAGCAAACGCTTCTGCCTTGTGTTCCATCGATTACCTATACATACCGGTTTTAATAAAGAGGAGTAGAATTATGAAAAAGAATTTATTTATATTATTCATACTGGTTTCCATGCTGTTCCCGGGTTGTGAGAATGAGCTTCCATATATGAACAAGCCGCAGGTCCCACAGCTTCTGATGAATGCTTTTCTTGAAGCTGGAAAGAAAGAAAACGGAGTGTCTCTGCGTATGATCGATACCGATAAACAGCAAGCGGATTGTGTTTCCAATGGTTCCATTGTAGTATATGTCAACGGTCAAAAGACCGAGACGGCAGAGGTGGAGAAGGTCTATGGTTCTTTCGATGATCCTAATTGTACGTTGAAAACATCTTTTCGTCCCGGTGACCGTATCCGCTTTGAAGCGACAGCCGAAGACGGGCAATACCAGGCTGGCTGCGAGGTGGAGATCCCTTTTCCGATCGAGGAAACTATCCGTGTAGATACGCTCCGTACGCAATTGAGGGGTGGTTCCAGCATGATGGATTGTATGCGATACAAAATAACGATACATGACCGTCCGAACGAGAAAAATTATTACCGTCTTATTATCGAAGAAAATACATACAGGATTTCTTCGGAAACAGGTATCAAATACGGTCCCTTTTCCTCTTATCCCGAAATTATCAACCAGGAGGATATTGTGTTGACCGATGGGCATCTTACGACTGCCGATGATGACAAATTCGGCATTTTGGATTGGACTATTCGTAATCTTAGCAATGTTTTCACGGATGGCCGTTTTGAAAATGGTTCGTATACCCTTAAGATCTACACCTCTGTTCCGCATATTAGCGAATCAAATGGAAAAGATCATTTTTACTTGGATGTTACAGTCCGCTTATTGAGCATATCACAACCTTATTATCGTTATTTGCGTGCGATGAACTGTCTGAATTCGGAAGATTATAACGAAACCTTTATGGAACCGGTCATCGTTCCTCAAAACGTATCGGGTGGCTTAGGTTTTGTCGGGGCCTCCTCTGAGCAGCAGGTTACCTTGCGTATGGTCGACCGGCCGCCGTTGTCGTATCCAAAGTGAACTGCCGGAAGGACTGTGCTGAGTGTAAGGCCGTATTCATTAAGCGGAAGATGGTCAGCGAATAATCATAAAGCTACAACGAGAAAAGATTTTCGTCTTATGAGGGGCTTTTTCTCATAAGGATGGCAATCTTTTCTCGTCGTAATGATAATCTTTTCTCATACGGATGAGAATATATTCTCTCCCTGGTGAGGAAGTATTCTCATGGATTGGAAACTGCTGAGAAAAGCATACGATTTATTCGTTGTATTCTTTGTTCCGTTTGTGCAAGCTCTTCAGTTCGAAGGAAAGCATAACCCGGAAGATGCCGATGATCAGCAAAGTGTACGCGATCATATAGACAAGGGATAACGCTCCAAGACCTGGTTGCCAGATAATGCCGATACTGCAAAGGATTGCCAGTACGCCGAAAGCCATATACCAGCCCCAGTTGCGTGTCCCGTAGCGTTTCAGGTCCATAGCGTAGCCGGTTGAAGCGAAACCGCGGAACATCAGCCAGAAAGCGACGATGAAAGGCAGCACTGCCATGCTCAGGCCGATATTGGCCATCAGGTAGATACCTAAGATTAGGTCGATGATACCGCTTGCCAGATACCAGCCCCAACTGGAAATATTCTTTCTATTGGTGACGGCAAAAAGAATTTCCAACGTGCCGCTGACAAACATGGATACACTAAACAAAACACTCAGTGCGACATAGCTTGCCAGCGGTGTGAACATCAGGCAGATTGCGATGAGGATATAAAGCAGGCCCAACAGCAGGGAAACCCACCAGTTTTTTACTCCGAAGTTGATTGTGTCAATAAAAGTCTTCATAATAAATTCGTTTTTTAATTATTTTGAAATCTACTTTGTAACAAACCTTTGGAAAGAAAAGTTTCACCGAGCCGGTAAAGTGAATTATTTTTAATACATTTGCCATCCGTTATATTTATTAAGAATTTATGATTTTGGATGTATGATTTATCATTGATGCATGATTCCGGAATCATAAATCGTAAATCATAGAAGATTATGAAAGGTATTGTTTTAGCAGGAGGGTCCGGTACGCGTTTGTATCCGATAACCAAAGGGGTTTCAAAACAGTTATTGCCTATTTATGATAAACCGATGATCTATTATCCGGTGTCTGTGTTGATGCTGGCAGGAATACGTGAAATATTGGTGATTTCCACACCGCAGGATCTTCCCGGTTTTCGTCGTCTGTTAGGGGATGGTTCCGATTATGGTGTCCGTTTCGAGTATGCCGAACAACCTTCACCGGACGGATTGGCACAAGCTTTTTTAATTGGGGAGGAGTTTATTGGAAATGATTCCGTTTGTCTGGTCTTGGGCGACAATATCTTACGGACAGAGTTTCACCGCAATGTTAAAAAGGGCCGTAGCTAATGTGGAAAACGAACAAAAAGCGACCGTCTTCGGTTACTACGTCAATGATCCGGAGCGCTATGGCGTGGCCGAATTCGATGAGGCAGGAAATGTGTTGAGCATTGAAGAAAAACCAGCATGCCCGAAATCGAATTATGCAGTTGTCGGTCTTTATTTCTATCCGAACAAAGTGGTGGAAGTTGCCAAGCAGATTAAACCTTCCGCCCGCGGAGAACTGGAGATTACGACTGTCAACCAGGAATTCCTGAAGGATGGGAATTTGAAAGTTCAGCTCTTAGGGCGCGGTTTTGCATGGCTTGACACCGGTACGCACGATTCTCTTTCTGAAGCCTCCACCTTCGTTGAGGTGATAGAGAAACGACAAGGGTTGAAAATAGCTTGCTTGGAAGAAGTTGCTTATCGGAATGGTTGGATCGATGCAGAACGGTTGAGGCAAGTTGCCGCTCCGATGTTGAAGAACCAGTATGGACAATATCTGCTGAATTTGATAAAAAGAGAGAATGAATAAGGATAGTAAAATATTTGTAGCAGGCCATCGGGGACTGGTCGGTTCTGCTATTCTGAAGAATCTGAAGGCAAAAGGTTACACGAACTTCGTCCTGCGTACGCATGCGGAATTGGATTTGACCGATCAGCAGGCCGTTCATGATTTCTTTGCCGCAGAGAAGCCGGAATATGTGTTCCTGGCAGCAGCCCATGTCGGAGGGATTGTGGCAAACAGCCGCTACCGGGCTGACTTTATTTACGAGAATCTTATGATTCAGAACAATGTGATTCATGCTTCTTATCTGAATAACGTAAAGAAACTTCTGTTTTTGGGAAGTACTTGTATTTATCCGGGAAATGCTCCGCAGCCGATGCCGGAGGATTGCTTGCTCACTTCGCCACTCGAATATACGAATGAACCCTACGCGATAGCTAAGATAGCCGGGATCAAGATGTGTGAGAGTTATAACTTGCAATACGGAACTAACTATATCGCAGTAATGCCGACCAACCTGTATGGCCCGAATGATAATTTTAACCTGGAGACTTCGCATGTGCTGCCTGCCATGATTCGCAAAGTACATTTGGGTAAATGTCTTTCCGAAGGAGATTGGGAGGCTGTCCGGAAAGATCTGAATGCGCGTTCGGTTGAAAATATATCCGGCGGTACTTCTGAATCCGAAATATTGGATATTCTTGCCAAGTACGGTATTTATCCTGGTAAAGTGGAGTTGTGGGGAACAGGCAAACCGCTTCGTGAGTTTCTTTGGAGCGAGGAGATGGCAGATGCTTCCGTCTATGTGATGGAGAAGGTCGATTTTGCCGATCTCCGTCCTGCTACCGGCGATATCCGAAATACGCATATTAATATAGGTACTGGAAAAGAACTTTCTATTTGTGAAGTGGCTTCCCTAATCCGAGAAAAGGTAGGGTTTACAGGTGAGATCGTATTTGATTCGTCTAAACCGGACGGGACGATGCGCAAACTGACGGATGTCACGAAGTTGCATGCTTTGGGCTGGCATCATACGATTGAGATAGACGAAGGGGTTGAACGCCTTTATAGTTGGTACTTGGAGAATTAAGAATTGAAAATTAAAAAATTAAAAATAGGGAGGTTGTTGCGTCTTCCGTTTAACAACGATGAGTAAAGTTGCTTTAATAACAGGAATAACAGGCCAAGATGGGGCTTATCTGGCCGAATATCTGATCAAGAAAGGATATATAGTGCATGGTATCAAACGCCGGTCGTCCATGTTTAACACGGATCGTATCGACCATCTTTATCAGGACCCGCATGTGGAAAATCGTAACTTGATCCTACATTATGGTGACCTGACCGACAGTTTGAACCTGACTCGCATCATCGGTGAGATCCAGCCGGATGAAATTTATAATCTGGCGGCTATGAGTCATGTGAAAGTGAGTTTTGATACACCCGAATATACGGCTAATGCCGATGGTCTGGGAGTTTTGCGTATCTTAGAAGCAGTTCGTCTGCTGAATTTGATCCCCAAGACGCGCATTTATCAAGCTTCTACATCCGAACTTTATGGTTTGGTGCAGGAAGTTCCGCAGAAAGAAACGACTCCTTTTTATCCGAGAAGTCCGTATGCCGTAGCCAAACTTTACGGTTATTGGATAACGGTGAACTATCGTGAAGCTTATAAAATGCATGCGTCGAACGGTATTTTGTTCAACCATGAATCTCCTCTGAGGGGAGAAACCTTCGTGACTCGTAAGGTGACGCGGGCTGTCTCCCGTATTGCTTTAGGCATGCAGAAAAAAGTTTATATGGGGAATCTTTCTTCCAAACGTGATTGGGGACATGCAAAAGATTATGTCCGCGCAATGTATGCAATCCTCCAGCAGGACGAACCGTCCGATTATGTCATTGCGACGGGGATTACGACAACTATTCGTGATTTCTTGAGGATGGCGTTCGCCGAGATAGGCGTGGAAATTATTTTCAAAGGAGAGAATGTTAATGAGGTGGCTGTCTTAAACTATATTGACGAAAAAGTGTTTATTGAAAGAGTCGGTGAGGTTTATCTCGATAATTTCAGGAAACGGATTGGAGATGAAGTTGTAGGTGTTGATCCTCAGTATTTCCGTCCGACTGAAGTCGATTTATTGATCGGCGATGCGACGAAGGCGCGTACCCGTTTGGGATGGGAACCAAAGTACGATTTGGCCTCTTTGATAGAGGATATGATGTTGAATGATATAAAATTGATGAAGAAAGAATCGTATCTAAAAGAAGGTGGCTATGAAGTATTGAATTATTTTGAGTAGA
>OHPL01000886.1_pt1 | contig 16998 bp, 15 predicted proteins | sample 1577711 | NCBI WGS metagenome assembly OHPL01 (sample SAMEA3879538, study PRJEB24766) | human gut metagenome | biome: human-associated habitat; feature: feces | place: USA | collected 1985/1987
CAAGACCGCAATTTCACCGGAACGGTGTATAATTGCGCCCTTTATTCTAAAGGGTTTTGAACGTTGCTGCGTTCGTGAACATCATGCACCATCTTTGCAAGTGCCAGCACAACTTCCGGTTGACGGAACGATATCTTCAAAAGTTCCATCACCTGATCATCGGTCAGTTCTCCCGGACAGACCAGAAAACTTTCCAGCATTCCGGCACGGGTGCAAAGACGATGCACACGCTCTCTCCGGTTCAGCTCTGACATCTGGCGTTCAAGGATCTTCTCACGGTGCTGACAAGAGCGCAGCTTTTGCTCTGCTTTGGCTTTTTCGCTACGGAGGTAGGCAAGATCGGTTTTGGGTTGGGTCAATGGCATCACTCCTTATTTCTTGTAATTTCAAAATAACTTGTCACAAACAAGCAATTACGTTCAATCATATCTAAGAAAGGCACTGGCAGCGCGGGGCAAGGACATATATTGCTTTTTTATTCGATTTATCGATCTGTCACTTGCAGCACGCAGGCGCAATAGCCGGGTTCGGGCTGATAGCAATGGATGGTAAGGTACTTATCTATTTCCGGGCTGTAATCGTGGAGGGTGTGCTTTGTACCGTTCAGCGCTACATCCGCATACGCCACGAGCCACTTTTTGTCGCCATTGCGGAACACTTCATAAAAGAAATGAAAAAATACAGATTATGGAGAAGGCGGCGGGAAGCGGGCAGACTGGACGGATTCGGTGCTTTTCGACACGCTTTGGCAGCGCAGATGGGGCAATTCTGCGTGAAAGGGGGTGTTTCGCGCGTGAAAGGCAGGTGCAGGGGGCGGAAAAATGTGGTACAATCAAGTTGCAAGGGGGGGAGCGTAGCGATGGAGCTGCGGATCGCGATCGTTGAAGACCAGAAGTTTGAAGCCCAGCAGCTGGAGCGGCTGCTGCGGCAGGCGTGGGGAGATCCTGTCGTCTGCGACCTGTACGAGAGCGGCGACGCATTTTTGCACAGAGCCGCCGCCGGGCCGTATGCGGTGGTGTTTCTAGATATCTGCATGGAGGGCACGAACGGCATCGGGACAGCCCTGAAACGTCTGTCCATCGGACATGGCATATTATGTAATAAATTCGCTGAAGTTCATCCGCAAATTGCGCTTAAGATGATAAATCGAGGGGCTTTTCCGAAGAGTCACTCTTTTGCCTGCGAAATTTGGTGAGATCATTGACTTTTGACCGCGTTTGGTCTATGATAATGATGTTGCCCGAAATTCCTGATTTTTCAGAGGAAATATTATGCAAAGTACGTATCGGCTGGCAGGTCACACCATCAGAATCGAGTCGCTTTATTCACAGGTACATACGCTGTGCGAGGCCTACCGGGTGGACGACAAAGCCGAATACTGCATCACTACTACGCCCGCCGATATTGCCTACGAGCGGCAGCGCTCTGCGCGGGCAGACGAGTTGGAAGGCGCGGCGGTGCGGGAGTACGCAGACCCCTATCTGGAAACGCTGGCGGTCTACCGCAAACTGGCGCAGCTGCTGGTGCAGGACGATATCCTGCTGATGCACGGTGCAGTGGTTGCCGTGGATGGGCAGGCGTACCTGTTCACCGCCAAAAGCGGCACAGGCAAAACTACCCATACCCGGTTGTGGATGCAGCAGTTTGGCGACCGCGCCGTGATGGTCAACGGGGACAAGCCCCTGCTCCACATTACAAGCGAGGGTGTGACTGTCTACGGAACGCCGTGGGATGGCAAGGAGCACCTGAGCACCAACACTTCCTGCCCGCTCAAAGCACTTTGCATCCTGACCCGGAGCGAGACAAACCACATCGAGCGTATCTCCAAAAAAGAAGCGCTGCCCATGCTCTGCCAGCAGGTCTACCGTCCGGAAACCCCGGCGACGCTGGCAAAAATGCTGGCGCTGGTAGACCGGTTGGGCAGCAGCGTGCCGCTGTACCGGCTGGGCTGCAACATGGAACCGGAGGCCGCACGTGTGGCTTACCACGGGATGAATCAATAGGAGGAGCACTGCAATGCAAACCATTTTGCCGCCGTCTGGCAATACGATCAAGATCCTTGGCAAGCCGAAGCCGGCAGAGCACGGCCTGCGCTGGATGACATACGTTCTTGCCCAGCCGGTCGAGGGCGGGGTGCTGGTGTTCCACACCCTGACGCGGGCGCTGCTTCTGCTCACGCCGGAAGAATACGCTGCGCCGGACAACCTGCCCGAACTGCGGGACGGCTGGTTTCGCGTACCGCAGGAGATGGACGACATGAAATATGCCGACCAGGTGCGGTTTATCCGCCGCACGATGTGGAAGGAACCGGAGCATATTACAAGCTATACCATTTTTACTACTACGGACTGCAACGCCCGGTGCTTTTACTGCTATGAGATGGGGCGTTCCCGCATCCCCATGAGCAACGAAACCGCCCACAAAGCAGCGGCATATATTGCAGCGCATTGCGGCGGCGAAAAGGTCCATCTGCACTGGTTTGGCGGTGAGCCGCTTTTTAATAAACAGGTTATTGATATCATCTGCACCGAACTTGCTGAAAAGGGCATTGTGTACGAATCCATGATGATCTCTAATGGGTATCTGTTTGACGGCGCTACCGTAGAACAAGCGGTTTCCCATTGGAAGTTGAAGAGTGTGCAGATCACGCTGGACGGCACGGAAGAAATTTATAACCGCAGCAAGGCATTTATTTATAAGGATGGCAAAAGCCCCTATCAGGTGGTACTGGCAAATATCCAGCGTTTGCTGGATGCAGGGGTTTCCGTCCATATCCGGCTGAACATGGACGAGCACAACGCCGATAATCTGATGGAACTGGCGGATGAACTGCACGAGCGCTTCGGAGGTAAAGGTAAATTTTCAGTTTACAGCCATACCTTGTTTGAGTTTGCAGGCAGCAAAGCACATATCCGTGCCCAAAAAGAACGGCGCCAGCTCTATCAAAAACAGCAGCGGCTCCGCAAAAAACTGGACGATTGCGGAATCGGAGCATCATACTATTTGTGCCAAAAACTGCGTATCCGGCAATGTATGGCGGATAGCGGCGGTTCCCTTACGATCCTGCCGAACGGGGAACTTGGGCTGTGCGAACATTACAGCGAGGACAACTTTGTGGGAAGCCTTGATGGAAAAGCGTCAGAGCGTTCTGTCATCCAAAGTTTTCGAGAATACTGGGAGCCGATCGAGGCGTGCAAAACCTGCTTCTATTACCCCGAATGTATCCGTCTGAAAAAGTGTGCTGAACAGAAAGAATGTTTTGAAGAACTGCGGGCGGAGTACAAAGAACACCTGTTAAAGTCCATGCAAAAAACCTACAACGCATGGCTAAAAAAAGAGCAGATCGATGAGGAAGAACCTCACCCGGACTGCTGACCCTTTGCGTGACGCGGCGTAACAGTTGCTTCACATAGAGATTTTTTGCAAAAGGAGGAAAAGCAAAATGGAAAAGTACGAAAAAGCTCAGATGGAAGTCATCGAGTTCGAGGCCGAAGATGTCATCACGACCAGCAGCGGCCTTGACGTAGGTGATGGCGGCTGTGAAGACTAATGTTCGGAGCTCTCTATTGGGTAACCCCAGAAAGGGACAGACCGTTTCGGCGGCCTGCCCTACCCGATTTTCCTTGCCTTGCAAAGGGCGCTGACATAGTTTTTTCCCAAAATGGAAGCGAGGACTTGACTTTATGAAGCAAACAGCGATAATGCTTAGCAAGCAAGCAAGCAAGCAAGCAAGTTAAATTATGCCCTGAGTCTGGTTTTCTGGCAAACCCTTCTTTCGCGTGACGCGGCGTAACAGCTGCTTCACATAGAGATTCTCTGCGAAAGGAGGTGTGTAAACATGGAAAAGTACACCAAGGCTCAGATGGAAGTCATCGAGTTTGAGAACGAGGATGTGATCACCACTAGCGGCACTTGCAATGGTGTCCATGCTGGTATCGGCGGCTGGGATTGCGGAACCGATGACCCCTCCTGTCCAAGTCACTGCTTTGAGTTCAGTACGGATTGATTTCAGAAAGGGGCAGACCGTTTCGGCGGCCTGCCCTACCCGATTTTCCTTGCCCTGCAAAGGGCGCTGACATAGATTTTTTCCAAAACGGAAGCGAGGACTTGACTTTATGAAACAAACAGCGATAATGCTTAGCAAGCAAGCAAGCAAGCAAGCAAGCAAGCAAGCAAGCAAGCAAGCAAGCAAGCAAGATAAATTATGTCCTGAATCCGTTTTGTTTGCAATATCTTCTTTCGCGTGACGTGGCGTAGCAGCTGCTTCACATAGAGATTCTCTGCGAAAGGAGGTGTGCAAACATGGAAAAGTATGCAAAGGCTCAGATGGAAGTCATCGAGTTCGAGAACGAGGATGTTATTACGGTAAGCATCCCGATTGATCACTGCCCCAACGATGGCGGTTGTAAGCTTGAGGACCTCTACTGTACTCCGGACGGTGACTGTCCGAGCGTGCTGTGGGCTGAGTAATTCAAAGGCAGGCAGTTTTTGGCTGCCTGCCTTCTTTTGGTATAGAAGAAAGGACGATAAAATATGAAACTGAAAGATACCTTTGTGACGCAGGAGATGGACGGCGAGCAGGTGATGGTGGAAGCGGACGGCGGCTTTGCCGGCATGGTGCGCAGCAACGCCACCGCTGCGTTTATCATCGACCAGCTCAAAACCGAAACCACCAAGGAAGCCATTCTGGACGCCATGTGCAAAAAGTACGATGCCCCCCGCGCTGTGATGGCTGAGGATGTGGATATGGTGTTGGGCAACCTGAAAAAAATTGGTGCGCTGGAGAATTGACAGATGGGACGTGCACAGCTGGAAGAACTGAAAAAGTATGGAGTCTACCTGAGCACGCCGCGCGGCATCAGCATGAATCCGATGCTGTACCAGAACGACAGCATTGCCGAAGTTCATGCCATCACACAGCCCCCCAAGCGGTATGATGTTGTTCTATATATCCGTGGAAAAGAACAGGGTGTCATCCACCGCGTTTTACATTTCAAGAATGGCGTGTATATCATCAATGGGGATAACTGCTGGCAAAAAGAATATGTTCAGCCATCCCAGATTTATGGCATCGTCACACGGTTTTATCGGCACGGTGTATGGCATGACGTGACGGAGTGGAGATATCGCCTCTATTCGCATCTCTGGGCAGACTTTTTCTTTCTTCGCAGACCGCTTTTATACGGGAGAGACAAATGGAAGTCGCTAAAACGAAAACTGCACCGATGAAACAGAAACATACCCTGCAATGGCTCAGCGCTGTCACCGGCCGTGCCAAAGGGCTGGTGGGGTTGCTGGTAGTGGTGCAGACCGTGCTGAGCGTTTCCAGCATCGCCTTTGCGTTTGTACTGCGGCGCATCATCAACATGGCCGTGGACGGGGCGCGGGGCGGTTTTTGGGCATCGCTGGCGCTGCTGGTGGGCATCCTGCTGGGGCAGATTGTGTTGAGCGCGGCGGGCCGCTTTTTGAGTGAGTACACCAGCGCCGCCGTGGAAAACCGCTTCAAGCACCGGCTCTTCTCCGCCCTGCTTACCGGCGATTATGCGTCAGTGGCGGCGGTGCACTCCGGCGAGTGGATGAACCGCCTGACCTCGGATACCACCGTGGTGGCGGGTGGCGTGACCCAGATCGTGCCCGGTCTGATCGGAATGCTGGTGCGCTTGCTGGGCGCAGTCGCCGCTATTTTGTGGATCGAGCCGCGTTTTTTGTACATCCTTCTCCCCGGCGGCGCGGCCATGATGCTGCTGACCTATGCGTTCCGCAAGATATTGAAACGACTGCACAAGAAAATTCAAGAAACAGACGGTGCGCTCCGGGTGTTCTTGCAGGAGCGGCTGGAAAGTCTTGTCATCGTCCGCACCTTTGCTAAGGAAGAACAGATGACGCAGCAGGCAGACGCCCTGATGGACGCCCACAAAGCCGCCCGGATGAAGCGCAGCAATTTTTCCAACCTGTGCAACATCGGCTTTGCCGGTGCCATGGACGGGGCGTATCTGCTGGGGATCGGGTTCTGCGGCTACGGCATCCTGACTGGTACCATGAGCTACGGCAACCTGATGGCCATTATGCAGCTGGTGGGGCAGGTGCAAAGCCCGTTCGCCAATCTGACGGGGTATCTGCCGCGGTATTATTCCATGCTGGCCAGCGCGGAGCGCCTGATGGAAGCGGAAGCCTTTGCGCCAGACAGCACCGAAACGGTGCCTGAAGAACAGACCTTGAATTTTTATCAGACCGAATTGCAGTCCCTTCAGCTGGAACACGTCTGTTTTACCTATCAGCCCCCGGTGCAGACCGAGGGCGAACCGCCCGCCATGCCGGTGGTTTTGCAGGATGTCAGTCTGACCATCCGCAAGGGCGAGTATGTAGTGTTTACCGGGCCGTCCGGCTGCGGCAAAAGCACCCTCCTCAAACTGCTCATGTGCCTGTATCCGCTGGATTCCGGCCAACGGTTCCTTTCCACGAAAACCGGGAACCAACCGCTGACCCCAGCATGGAAAAGTCTGTTTGCCTATGTGCCGCAGGGGAACCAGCTTTTGTCCGGTTCCATCCGCAGCATTGTTGCATTTGGGGATGAAGATAGGGCGCAGGATGAGAATGCAATTTATAACGCACTGAAGATCGCCTGTGCGGATGATTTTGTGCGCAGGCTGGAAAACGGGCTAGATACCGTGCTGGGTGAGCGCGGCGCAGGTCTGTCCGAAGGGCAGATGCAGCGCATCGCCATTGCCCGGGCGGTATATTCCAACCATCCAATTCTGCTGTTGGACGAGGCGACCAGCGCATTGGACGAAGCAACAGCCCTTCGACTGCTGAATAATTTGCGAAAGATGACGGACAAAACGGTGATTCTGGTCACGCACCGGATGAATCAGGCCGGGTTCTTTGATGCAGAACTGGCGTTCTCGAAGGATGGCATTTTTGTGAGGGAAAGGAAAACGTGCAAATGAAAAGAAAAGCATTATCGATCGTAGTTCTTCTTCTTGCTGTCGTGCTGTTCGGACTGCTCTTTGTAAACCACTGTCAGGAACAGCGGCAGACAGCGTATATGCAGCAGCTTCAAAAGGAAGCAGTGCCATATGAGCAAGAGATCAACGATATCCGTTCGGAGCTTGCGCAAAAGCAATGTGCCATCAACATGGAAGAAGATACTTCCGGCATCCTTTTTGGCTTTGTTCTTGCATCGGCGGACGATTTTACCGAGATTGATAAACTGGCTGCAGAACATTCCATCACCCCGGTGATCCTTCTGGACTGTTCGCAGGAAAAAGAACAGCTGACCCGGATTTTGAAAAAAGCCGTTGCAAAAGACTATGAAGTTGTGTTGGCGGGCCTGCAATTTGACGAATCTACTTTGCAGACGGCGGACGAGATGAAAGACCTGTTGGCGCAGATGGACGATACCAAAAGTCCTGCGTTCCTGCTTCGGAACAAAGCGAACACAGAAGAGACCCGGAATCTTCTGAATGAACATGGCTATACAGAATTGATCTTGTATGATGATTCCTTGCAGGCTGGTATGCAGGAAAATGGGAAACCATACATTTGCTATGGCTTTTTCAAGCAGCCCGTCTACTACGCAGACAATATTTCTCAAGTTGTTACAGCACATACCATGATGCTTGCGTCGTTTGATTTTTCAACGATTCAAAGCGGAACGCTCCAGATTTCAGATGTTGAAAGATTTATGACGCTGGCAGACGACCGGAAAGCGGCCAATGAGTTGCGTTATGTTGATCTGAACAGTGCTTTTCAAGCAGTGGCCGACCAGAATGCCACCCAGCAAGAGCGGCAGGAATCCTATGAAAAATATGAAGCGGAGCAGGAAAAACGCATTCAGGAACTCGAAGAGAAGATCAGTGTGATCTACAGCCGTTGGGATGAGTATTGAAGGAGCATGATATGGAAAAGACTTCGGAATTTTTGATTTATCTCATGGCCTGTTCACTGCAAGGCACAAAGCCGGAAGAAGCACTGCTTGCAAATATTGACATGGAGGCACTGCTTCGGCTGGCGAAAGCGCATTCCGTTTCTGCAATGGTGTGCATGGCGCTGGAGCAGACCGATGCGTTCCAGCACGCCGCTGAAACCACCCGGCTGAAATGGCTGGATGCCAAAAACAAGGCTGTCCGCAAAAATATGCTGCTGGATGCCGAACGACACCAGCTGGAAAAAGAATTTGCAGAGCATGGTATCTGGTATATGCCGCTGAAAGGCAGCATCCTGAAAGACTGGTATCCAAAATTCGGGATGCGGGAAATGGCAGATAACGATATTCTTTTTGATGCCTCCAAACGGAAAGAAGTAAAAACGATTTTTCAGGGCCGGGGATACACTGTAAAAAGATATAACAAAAGTAACCACGATGAGTATGAAAAACCACCAATCTATAACTTTGAAATGCACGTTGAGCTTTATCATAAGATATACGATACATTCAATGAAAAGTATGCTGACGTAAAACAGCGATTGAGCCCGGATGCAGAAGTTCCGTATCGGTTCCATTTCACACCAGAAGATTTCTATGTGTTTGTCATTGCGCACGCCTATAAGCATTACAGCCGTAGCGGCACGGGCATCCGCACTCTGGCAGATATTTACATTATGAACCAAAAACTTGGCGGAACCCTGAACTGGGAGTATATGGATTCGGAGCTGCGAGGGCTGGGCATCCTTTCCTACGAGCACGAAAGCAGAGAACTGGCTCAAAAACTGTTTGGAATCGCTGAACTGCCCACGGAAGCCAATTTGAGTGAAGCTGAACAGCAGATGCTTGCATACTATCTGGGTGCATCTACCTATGGAACGATTGAAAATCGGACTCTGAATCAAATGCAGAAATTGCAGCCAGATGGTGGGGCTATCACAGCGCGCACAAAGCAGAAGTATCTTCTCTCACGTATCTTCCCCGGCAGAGAATGGTGCAAAGCGTGTGCACCCACTGTATATAAATACCCTGTCCTGCTACCGTTTTTCTGGGTTTGGCGTCTGGTATGCGGGGGCATTACGAACCGAAAGAAGGTCACACAGGAGATAAAAGCTTTGAAAGCGGTCAGCAGAAGATAATTCTGTATAGAGTATCGTTGTCAGCAGTAGCATAGGCATGATATAAAGAACACCCGTGCACCCTCCTTCTGTGTATCATTCTTCTTCGGCCTGCTTGCCCAGCTTGGCAAGGTAGCTGCCCAGCACACCGGACAGGAGCAGTTGGTTGTACCGGATGGGATGCTGCTCCTTCAGGTACGTCTTATGTAAGCGGCCCCACCGCCCGGTGGGGTGCTGCTCTGTCGGGGCTGCTACAGTCAGATTCGGCAGATAGTAGCCGTTGACCATAGTGTAATCCAGACCGTTGTTGCTGTCGTGGAGCGTGTTCTTTAAGGTAGTCATGCTGCATTATCCTCCTTTGGTTTCGGCGTTGGGACTGCTTCTGGGTCAGGTTTTGGATTTTCTTTTTTCTTGTGATAGAATTCCAAGGTTTTCCTGTTGTGGTTAATTCTCCTGCACTCCTCGGAACAAAATTCCTGCTGGCTGTGTGTAGGCCAGTAGGAGTGACCGCACACGGCACAGGTGCGCTGCCGGTAGTAGTGAGTTCCTCTCTCGGCTTCTCTATCCGATTTCTTTTGCTCCTGTCTTGCCTGATTCCAGCATTCCCTTGAGCAGAAAAGCTGTCGGTTGCTCGTAGGTGTAAACATCTTCCCGCAGTGCGGACACGTTTTGGTTTTAATGATCTCGCCACCGTTTTCAGCGATTTTCTTTGCCTTTCGCTTTTCTCGGTAGGCTTTTTCACGTTTGCGCTGCTTTTCCATGCGCTGCCGTTCTTCCTGCTCCTTCTGCGCTTTCAGTTCGGCAAGTTCTTCCTCGGTATAAGCAATATCGACTTGGCCGACATAGTTGAAATAAATGTCAACCTTTTGTGTGCGGGCATTGCCTGCACCCTCGGCTTCATAAACAACGATTTTATCGACAAGTTCGTTAAACATTGAATCGGAGATTTCTGTTGGATTTTTGCACTTGCGAATCAGCGAAATGAAATGCCGAATATCAGCAGAACTTGATTTATCTTCGGCAATTTCGGATTTCATCGTTTCCATCTGCGATTCCAATTCTGCTTGCTCGCTATCATACTGTGCCATCAGCTGCTTGTACTGTCGTTCGGGCAATAGTCCAGACATAAGATTTTCGTACAGACTACGAATAAGGGCAGAAAGCTCATCATAGCGTTTTTGACAACGTTTCAATTCCGATTGGTTCTGCTTCGGCTTTTCTTCACGTTTCTCTCTCCAAAGTGATTGCAGTTCCAAAGCGAAGGTTTCTTCATCTTTTAGAACAAACCTCGAAAAGCGTTTGACCGATGCCAATATCAGCGCTTCAACATTATCGGCGCTGATTGAATGGGCAGTACAACCATTCACCCGACTTGCATATCCACCACAACGATAAGAATATTGAGTAGACCCATCCTTTTTACTGTAGTGTGTTTGCAAGGTCAATCTTCTGCCGCAGTCGGCACAATACAGATACCCGCTTAAACGGTTGGTGTGCGTTCCCCAAGCAGAAGCGCGATTCACTCGGCATCTGCGTTTCTGAACACTATCCCAAAGTTCTTGCGATATAATCGGTTCATGCGTGTTCTGGAAAACGTACTGTTCATCTTCATCTGTTTCTTTTCTCTTGTGAAGTTTGAAATTTGTGCTTACAGATTTTCGTAAAACAGTATGTCCCAGATATTCCTGCCGACCTAAAATTGTTCTTACGGAGGAGGTGCCCCACAGGTACGGATTGGAGAACTTTGTCCCATTGTACTGCTCCGGGTGATATTTCTTTGCGTATGCAGCAGGAATCAGGACTTTTTCCTCTGTCAACAGTTCTGCGATTGTCCGTGGGCTTTTTCCTTTGTTCGCAAGAAGAAAAATGCGCTTTACGACTTCGGATGCCACCGGATCAACAACAAGTGTCTGCTTGTCGTTCGGCAAACGGTTATATCCATACGGAATAGAGCCGCTGCAACGTTTTCCATCTTTCATCCGGGCATCGAACACAGCCTTGATTTTATTACTCGTGTCTTTGGCATACCATTCGTTCATAATATTCAAAAACGGAGCAAAATCATTGTCTGAAGCATTGTTGCTGTCGATGCTGTTGTTGATTGCAAGGAATCGGACGTTTTTCTGTGGGAACAGAACTTCCGTATAAAAACCGACTTGCAGATAATTTCGTCCTAAGCGGCTCATGTCCTTAACAATCAACGTTTCGATATTTCCTGCTTCTACCTCTTTTATTAGAGATTGAAAGCCGGGACGATTGAAATTCACACCTGAAAAGCCATCATCTGTAAAATGGTGGATGTTCTTAAAACCGTTCTTTTGGGCGTAATCTTCCAGATATTTCTTTTGGTTGGTGATGGAATTCGATTCACCAGCAAGATCATCATCTCTTGACAAACGCTCATAGAGTGCGGTGATTTTTGGTTCTTTAGGCATTTGTTCTACCTCCTTTCTTATGGAATCTTTCAATTTAGGACAATCAAGTTTATCGTCCTATTAAAGTATAGCCCTCGGGCGCAAGCTCGATTGCAGTGGTGGTCTCGCCAAAGGTGGATGCCCAGCAGTCGAAATGCGTCAGCTTTTTCTGCTGCAAGGTGCTGTACTGGAGGTAGCGCATGACCGTGTACAACTCGGTCATGGAATTGCTCACGGGCGTGCCCGTGGCGAATACCACGCCACGTCCGCCGGTAATCTCGTCCAGATAGCGGCACTTGCCGAACATATCGCTGGATTTCTGGGCTTCGCCGGTGGATAATCCAGCGACATTCCGCATTTTTGTGGTCAAAAAGAGGTTCTTGTAAAAATGGCTCTCATCCACAAAAAGCCTGTCAACGCCCAGTTGTTCAAAGATAATTACATCGTCTTTACGCTCATCGGAGCGCAGTTTTTCCAGCTTGGTTTCCAGCGTTTTCCGGGTCTTTTCCATCTGCTTGATGGAGAAATTCTCACCTGCGTGGACTTTCAGCTCATTGATGGCGGCAAGCGTTTCATAAATTTGCTCCTGAATGATGCGCTCCTGCCGCTCAAAGGACAGCGGAATACGCTCAAACTGGCTATGCCCGATGATGACCGCATCGTAGTCGCCGGTAGCGATGCGGGCGCAGAATTTTTTGCGGTTGGCAGTCTCAAAGTCCTTGCGTCGTGCCACCAAAAGTTTTGCGTTAGGGTAGAGGTTCAGGAACTCCGAAGCCCACTGCTCTGTCAAATGGTTGGGCACCACAAAGAGGGATTTCTGGCACAGCCCCAGCCGTTTTGCTTCCATGGCAGATGCCGCCATTTCGTAGGTTTTGCCTGCGCCAACTTCGTGTGCAAGCAGCGTATTACCGCCATAAAGCACATGAGCAATGGCGTTGCGCTGGTGTTCCCGGAGGGTGATCTCCGGGTTCATGCCGACAAAATGGATGTGGGTGCCATCATACTCACGGGGGCGGGTAGAGTTGAACAGCTCGTTATACTGCTTCACCAGAGAAATGCGCCGCTGGGGGTCCTGCCAGACCCAGTTGGCAAAAGCGTCCTTGATGACCTGCTGTTTCTGCTGTGCCAGCATAGTCTCCCGCTTGTTCAACACCCGCTTGGGCTTGCCTTCGGCATCCTCAATGGTGTCATAGATGCGGACATCTTTCAGGTTCAGGGTCTCCTCCAGAATCTTGTAGGCGTTGGCACGGGATGTGCCGTAGGTTTCAGAGGAAATAATATCGCCCCGCCCGGTAGCGGTCTTGCCCTCCACACGCCACTCTGCGGTATACGGAGAATATCTCACTTTGACTGCATGGCGCAGATAGTAGGGGATCTGGAACGTCTCGGTCATAAATTTTTGAATGATTTCAGGTGCAAGCCATGTGGCACCCAGCCGCACATCAATTTCGGAGGCCTCCAACTCTCTGGGCTGCGCCTTTTCCAATGCTGTAACATTGACGGCAAACTCCGGGTTGGTCTCTGCCGCAAACTGCGCCATCCGCAGCTTTGCCCGGACAGGTACTCGTCTGCCATCTGCCAGCCCGCTTCCGGGTCGGTGGGGTCGGCGGCGGGGTCCTTGAAGATCACACCGGACAGTTCTGCGGTGATTCGCCCATACTCGCCGGGCGTGCCCAGCAGCTCCGCCATATAGGGCAAATCCACCTTGCCATGCTCTCCGATGGACACCGCCAACGCTTCACTGGGGGTATCCACGCTGGTGACGGTACGCTCCGGGCGAATGGTGCGCTTGGTGAACATCGCCGCCTTGCTCTTGAGCTGCCCCTGCTCGTCCAGATTTTCCAGCGAACACAGCAGATAATACGAGGAATCCTGCTCAAACATCCGCCCATTTTTGCGGTCGTTCAGCAGACCGTATTTTGCGGTAAAAGCGTCGTAGACGGCGTTCAAATGCTCCTGCGTTGCCTTGATGTCCTCGTCCGGGTAGTCGTTCAACTGCTGGTCGATCAGGTCATTGACGATCTGCCGCAGCTCCACCATGCCGGTGACACGGCCCTTGGCAGTGTCGGAAAGTTCCACCTGTGTCATCACGGAATTTTCCCGGTAGAACACCTCGCCGTCCACCACGGTGTAGGAGAAGTTTTTTACATCCGGGTCAGCAGGCAGAGTGCGCCGGGCGGTTTCTTCCTCGGCAATGTCGGGAGCATCCACCTCGGCGGCAGTGTACTGTCCCTCGATGTGCTGTACCGCCTCGGCAAGCTGGTCTGCAAGCACCGCACCCTCTATGGGGCGCACAGTACATTCTTCCTTGCCGTACTGAGTGCTTTCCATCGTCAGTTCACCTAGAACCATCTCCGGGTGGTCTACGAAATACTGATTGATGGCAAAGCCATCTTCCGTTTTGCCCAACTGCACCCAGTCCGGCTCATGGTCAATAGGGCGGTCACGCTTTTGCAGGAAGATAATATCCGAAACAACATCCGTGCCAGCATTGGCGCGGAAAGCGTTATTGGGCAGACGGATGGCACCCAGCAAGTCGGCACGCTCTGCCATGTGCTTGCGAGCGGTGCTGTCCTTGCTGTCCATGGTGTAGCGGCTGGTGACGAACGCCACTACGCCGCCCGGTCGCACTTGGTCGATGGCTTTCGCAAAGAAATAATTGTGGATGCTAAAACCAAGTTTGTTGTACGCCTTATCGTTGACCTTGTACTGACCAAAGGGCACGTTGCCAACTGCCAAATCGTAGAAATCACGACGGTCGGTGGTCTCAAAACCGGCAACTGTAATGTCTGCCTGTGGATACAGTTTTTTCGCAATGCGCCCAGTAATGCTGTCTAGTTCCACGCCGTACAGCCGACTGTCCTGCATGGTGTCCGGCAGCATTCCGAAGAAGTTGCCCACACCCATGGACGGCTCCAAGATGTTGCCAGACTTAAAGCCCATTTTCTCGACTGCATCATAAATAGAGCGAATCACCACCGGGGAGGTGTAGTGGGCGTTCAGAGTGCTGGAACGGGCGGCGGCGTATTCATCCTCAGAGAGCAGCCCTTTCAGTTCTGCGTATTCCTTTGTCCAGTTATCCTTATCCGGGTCAAAGGCATCTGCCAGACCGCCCCAGCCCACATACTGGGAAAGCACCTGCTGTTCCTCGGCGGTGGCACCACGGTGCTCTTCCTCCAACTGGAACAGGGTGCGGATGGCTTCAATGTTCCGCGCGTACTTCTGCTTAGGACCTCCGATACCCAAATCATCATCCGTGATGTGGAAGTTCCCGGCAGGCTCCGGCGCAGGTTCAGCATTCAGGGCCTCATCCAAGGCAGTAGCATCCGGGAAGGTCTGCATTTTTCCGTCTATCACGGCAGAAATGGGCGGTGCGTCCAGTTCCTCGTCGGAGAGTTGCGGAATATTCTGTTCCTGTTCGTACAGTTCCCGGACAACCGCCAGCGGTTCCTCCCGGAAAATCGGCATCCGCAGTTCTGCCAGCGCCACATCCTGCAAGGTGACGCTGTCCTTATCAAAGTTGACGTCATCCACCCGGAAGGCTCGCCCTTCCATGTGGACGGTAGTGCCCAGCGGCAGATAATCCTCCCGGCGCAAATATTTGGTCTGGTGGTGGGTGCCGTCCTCGTTCAGCCCGGCAAGATAGACGTTCTCGCCGCACTGCCACAGTTGTTTGGCTCGGTGCGCCCACTGGTCGGCGGGGAAACCCGTGACCGGGACGGTGCCCAACTCCGTTTCCTTTTCCAGCAGCTTTCCACCTACAAGTTCGCAGACCTTCCGGGCATCCTCGCCGTAAAACTCAAACTGACCGCCCTGTTCAAAACCTACCAGCGCATCCGGGTGCTGCTCCTTCAGGGCGTTGTACTCGGTGGCTGCATCCAGCGGCAGCAGTGCCGGGCGTTCTTCCGCCTTGCTGTGGTAGTGCTCCAGTTCATCATCCGTGACGCTGACGAGTTCCGAAAAATCCAGAGCCTCCAACTCGGTTTCAGTCAGTTCCTCCAGACTTTCGTACTGCCGCTCGTCTATCAGCACCTCACCCAGATACCGTTCCACCCGGTATCCCACCAAATCCACATTAACTTGAATGGGAATCTCCTCGTCTATGGCGTTGGTGTAGGCGATGCCGATCTTGGACAAATTGGAGAAGTCCGGCTCGGAGTCGTATTCCTCCAAGCAGAAATCCCGGATCAGGTTTTTTGCATGGGTCAGGGCACCATCCGGCTTTGCGCTGATGGGTGGCGTGTAATACTCCTTTTCCTTGTCGGTCAGGTAGCGGTCGGACTGAATCATCAGGTCGATATATTGTTCCACCTGTGCCCATTTCAGGGTGGTTTTCTGGTGGTCGGGGTAATGGTCGAATTCCAGCCCTTTCCAGTCATGGTTGACAAAGCCTCTGCTGCCGTCCAAAAAATCGTGGGAGTGCCCACCGATGCCGTATTCCTTTGCCAGTGCCTTGGCACGGAGATTGCAATCAGGCTGGCTCTGGTACAGTGCCATAATGCGCTGCTTACCACCTGCAAATCCTGAACCGTGCTTACGCAGTTCGTTCTCGATTTCCGCCTGCGACAAAACAAAAGCGGAGGGCGTTTTTTCGCTCTCCGCTTGGTCGATTTTTTCGATTTGCTGGGCTTCTGTGGGGATATTCGCATCCAGAAAACTTAGCTGTAGATCAGCTCCGTCAGCACCAGTTCCTCGGCCTGCGCTTTCAGGCTGTTCATGTGCTGCGCCCATACCATCTGATTCTGCTCCTTGTCCGGGGCCGGGGCCTGCTTCAGCAACTGCTCCATGGTTTGCTGCATCCGGCTCTCTGCTGTTTGCTCCACCTCCGTCAGGTGCGGGTACAGGCTCCCGTTCAGGAGCATCGTGTGGTACAGCACCGGGCGATGCTCCTTCAGGTAGGTCCGGCGCAGCCTGCCGTACTTGCCCAGCGGCTTCCGGGGCTGGTTCAGAATCAGGTTCGGGAGCTGGTAGTCCCCGACGGTCGAGTAGGTCACGTTCCTGCTGTTCGTATTCATGTTGGCTCCTTTCTGCATTGCGGCGACGGATGGTAGTTTTGACAGTGCGCTCGATGTTCCGCAGCACCTCACGGCTTACGTCGCTGACGGCTGTGCCGAGGGCAAAGACGGCATCCGGGGTGGAAAACTCGTGGATGGCTTGGAAATCGTCCTTATCGAACCAGCCCGCCGGCTCAAAGCCGCAGCGTTCCAGAAGCGTGTAGGTGACGCTGATAGCGGCGGCACTTTTGAACTGCATCTCCACCCCGGCTTCATCATAATCCATCAAGAGCGAACCGTCAACGATGGCACGGATGTCGCCGCCGTTGTTGTCCCAGTAGTCAGCCACCAGTTTTCCGGCAATGTCGGCAAGCTGCTGGCTGACACGTTCCCCGCTGATGCCGTAGGTGGCGGCGAGCATTTCCGAAACCGGCTGTTTCAGGTCGTCGTTGTACTGCCACACCTCTGGGTCACGGGAATTGCGGCGCACCCCGGTATCGCTTACGTCAAAGACGTAGTGCAGCCGAGGGAATCCGCTGGATTCGTCC
>OHPL01000895.1_pt1 | contig 16883 bp, 7 predicted proteins | sample 1577711 | NCBI WGS metagenome assembly OHPL01 (sample SAMEA3879538, study PRJEB24766) | human gut metagenome | biome: human-associated habitat; feature: feces | place: USA | collected 1985/1987
CAACCCCGGATCGTGGTCTCCCGTCCGAGATCCACCCCCAGCAGTTTGGGTTTGGCATCGCTGTAATCGCACCACTTGGTGGATACATCCTCGTCGGTGGCGCACTCGGCCCTCTCGGAGGCGTTGACCTCCCCCGACCTTTCCACGACGGGTTTGCCGTAGAGCAGGTTTCGCCGCCCGGCCTGCGAGGCGTCGGCGCCTTTCACGGGCAGCTGCACGCGCAGCAGGTCGCAGGCCGCGCCGATACCTCCGGCAGGATCTTCGGCCACCGTCGCCGCGAACACCACGATGCGCGGGTCGTCGGGCAGTACCAGCTGCCGTGCCCCCTCGGGGATGTCGAGGCCGATGCGGAACATGTAGGTGAATTCGTAGGGCCTGTCCTCGTTGCGGATCATATCATGCTTGTGCGTGCCCACGAAGGCCACCTGCGCATCCTTGAGGTAGGGCTCGGTATGCCCCGTATGGCCCCACTGTCCGATGAAGCCGCCATAATAGGGTACCAGTGCCGTGTGCTCCTTTCCGTCGACGGTGAACACGGCCTGCGTGTCGTACATGGTCGAGGCGGCCAGCAGGTAGAGCTTGCCATAGCGCCCGCGGGGCAGGTCGATGGTGTCGCGGCGGCATTTGACGCCGTTCTCCGCGGCGGGATCCCCCATCTCGAAGCCGACACCCCCGTACACGATGCGGGACGGCAGCAGCTCGGCGGCGTAAGAGCAGCCCTTGCCGTCGAAGTTGGCGTCCGAGCGGAACGGGTTGTAAGAGGCCGTCTTGACGTTGTAAGGCAGCTCCACCGCCGCCTCCGCGGCGGGCGTGAGCGCCCGGGCGGGCTTGGCGAGTTTCACGCGGAAGGTCTTCATGCCGAAGGGCCCGACCTCGAAGCGCAGCTCGCGGCCGCAGAACTCCGCGTCGCCCACGACATCCTCCACGCCGTTGAGCTCCCGGGCGTCGACGATCTGCGCCGCGAAGCCCACCACGGCCTGCTGCGACCCGAGACCCGAGGTCTCGTAGAAACGAACCACATATTCGTCCGAATCCTCGGCCTGTTTGAGCGCCCGCAGCGCCACATTGGGGTTCTGCGAGGAGGCCAGCGAGAAGCTGCGGCCCAGCGCCCCGCCATGGCGAGGCGCGACGAATGCCCGAAGCGGCTGGTTGAGCACCTCGGCCTTGCGCACGGCACCTCCCGCGCGGTAATCGCCCGCGTGCCCTACGATCGAGTAGGTGAACGTATGGTGTCCGAAGTCCTGCTTGTTCTGGTAGGCGTAGCCGCCCTTGGTCGCAGGCGTATGCAGCAGCGTAAGGCGCAGCGTGTTGTCCGCGGGTTTGTCCCAGCCGTACTTGCTGTCGTTGAGCACCGAGACCCCGTAGCTGCCGTCCGCGTCGGTGAGGTCGGCCCACTGCTGCGCATAGACCTCGTAGGCGGTCGCGGTGTTGTTGCCCCGCGCCACGGAGCCCACGCCAAGGTCATAGACCGCCTCGGGGTTCGAGACCGAAAGCGGGAACTCGGCCTTCAGCAGCGCATTGGACGACTGCCAGTCGATGTCGTTCACAAGGTCGATCCTGTCGGCCTGGGCGCCTTCGCGCAGCGTGATCCACTGCCGGAAGCGGGAATCCCCCAGCGTGCGTTCCACGCATACCGAGGCGCGCAGGGGCCCCTCTTCGGCCACGGAGACCTTCACCTCGCCCGTGATGGCCTGCGGCGATGCGTCCACGGTCTTCTTGAGGATCTCCCAGGCCGGCCAGCTGTAAGACTCGTTCTGCGGGAAGAACGCAAGGCGGATGGACTTGCCGGCGGCCACCAGCTCGCGGCCATGACGCTTGTCGACGATCGACGAGATGTCGCCGTTGGCGTCCAGCGTAAGTTTATAGACGCTGTTCTCCAGCCCCCATGCGCCGGCCTTTATCGCCGGGGCCTTCGGCTGCCCGCCCTTGCGGATGTCGTAGACGGCATACCCCGCAGCCGGGACGGTGGCCTCGACCAGCAGCCGCGTCTGCCCCTGCTGCGTGCCCAGCACCTGCGAGGGAACCCGGACGCCCTTGTCGTCGTAGACCGTGAACTTGCTGCCTTCGAGCGGAAGCGTAACCTCCACCACGTCCGAGACCTCGAACCCCGCAGCGTTGTAGAGCACCACGGGGAGCCCTTTGACATCGGTATCCAGACCCCGCGAAACCGCGCCAACCGAGGTCGTGAGTACGTCCCCGAACTGTTTGAGCGAGATCAGCTCGTCGTTCCACGAGAACTCGTAGGCACGGGGGAGGCTCGTACCCGTAAGGTCGTCGTGAAACTGGTGCCAGATAAAGCGTTTCCAGGCCTCGGTGAGAACCTCGCGCGGGTAGGGCACGGCCCCGAGCCAGTCGGCGGCAACGGCGCTGCGCTCGGCAGCGTCCGCAAGCTGCTCGTTACGGCGGTTGTAGAGCTTCATCGCGGCCTGCGAGGTATAGCAACCCGTGGCATGCACGTCCATCAGCAACTCCCCGTTCCACACCGGAAGCTCCGGGTGGGAGGAATAGGGAAGGTAGTCCTTGTAAAGGCGGTCGCTCGTGGCGCTGATGATCTCCACCGGCCCGTCGCCCTGCAGTCCCAGTTCCAAAGCCCGAACCGACTCGATGGTCGGGGCGCCGCCCGTGTCGCCCGTACCGTAATAGTGGTAAACGGCATTCAGAGGGTTGCCCTCGGCGATGCCTTGCAGGTACTTGCTATGGCTGAGGTCTTCGTAACGCCACTTGGTCGTATAGTTGTGCGCGTCCATCACGGCCATGATACGGGAGCCGTCAACGCCCTGCCACAAGCCGATCTCGAACGGAATCTTGCTCGTACCGTGGAACGGGCGGTGCCGCCACATGAGTTTCTGAGTCGAGAAACCGATAAGGCCGCTGTGTGCGGCGATCGTCGGAAGCGTCCACCCGAAACCGAAGCAGTCCGGAAGGAAGATGTCCGTGCCTTCGACCCCGAATTCCCGGCGGTAGAAGTGCTGCCCGTACAGGATATTGCGCGTGAAGGACTCCGCAGAAGGGATGTTCGGATCCGTCGCGTCCCACGTGCTGCCCGTGACATGCCAGCGCCCCTCGCGGATGTAACGCTTGATCAACTCGTACTGGTGGGGGTAGTACTCCTTCATCCACTGGTACTTGATGCCCCCTTCGAAATTGAATACATAATCCGGGTAGGTGCCCAAGAGGAACAGGTTCTGATCCAGCGTCTTTGGAATGTACTCACGGATCGAACGCTGCACATCCCAGTTCCACTGGGAATCAAAATGGGCGTTCGAGACTAAATAGGCCCGAACTCTATCCTGTGAAAAAACCGCTGCGGCGATAAACACCGACATTAACAATAATAAAATGCGTTTCATGGGCTGGTTGGATTAGACTATTTCTGGGTTAAGGAATTTTATATCCGTATCGGGTTCCAAAATTAGCCGGAAACGCCCCGCAAAAAATATTTTTAAATGACATATTAGTATGACCTTTTGACATAATTCGTAAAAAAGCACAAACGACGCGGATATTTCGCACTCCCGGCACAAAAACAGGGCTGCGGGGCATCCGGCAAAAACGGGGACACCATGTCCGGGATACAAAAACAGGAATGCGGAAAGCGCCCCTTGGCCTTCCGCATTCCAGCTCCCGAATCCGGGGGCGAGAGCACCCCCGGATGTTCAATCGAAACACTCCGGACAGGGGCGCGGCACAAGTTCGAATTCGAGCACACCGCCCTGCACGATCTGTTCGTGCGTGATGAAAGGACGGGTGAGCCGCTCGCCGTTGAGCCGTGCCGCACGGATATACTTGTTCACTTTCGACGCCCCCGGGGATTTGATGACAAAACTGCGGCCTCCGGGCAGGGCGATTTCCACCCGTTCGAAGATCGGAGAACCCAGGGCATATTCCCCCGAGGCCGGATTGACCGGATAAAAACCCATCGCCGCAAAGACATACCACGCCGTGAGTGCACCGCCGTCCTCGTCGCCGCTCAGCCCGGTCGGGCGGTCGTCGAACCAGATGTCGGCAATCTGCCGGACACGATGCTGGGTTTTCCACGCAGCCCCGGCGTAATTGTAGAGCCACGGGACATGGAACGCCGGCTCGTTGCCCGCCGGCATGAGCCCCTGCAACCCAGTAGCGTCGGGCATCCGCCCCATGAATTTCCACTTGTCGATCTCCGGCCCCCGGTTATAAGCCTCGTCGAGACGGCGGACGAAAGCCTCCTCTCCACCCATCAGGGCGATCAGTTGCGGAATATCGTGCTGTACATGGAAGACATGGACGCAGGCATTGACCTCGGCGAAGTAACTCCGGGCTCCGAAGCCATCGCACAACTGCGGGTCGAACGGCTCGACCCATTCACCCCGCTCGTTTCTGGGGGCGAAATAACCGATCGCCGGATTCCAGAGATTCAGATAGTTGCGCGAACGCCGCAGCAACAGTTCATAATCGTCCATGCGCCCCAAGTAACGCGCGACCTGCGCCAGGCACCAGTCGTCGTAGCTGTGTTCGAGCGTCACGGAAACCGCCTGCCTCTTTTCCCAGCCGTCGTCGACATACGGATATTTCTCCGGCTCTCCGGGAGCCAATGCCGGGAAATAACCGTGTTCGGAATAAAACCTGTCGGGCTCGCGCGCCGCCCCCGCACGCCAGGGGATCATCGTACCTTCCAGCGCATTCTTGCGGAGCCCCTCGTAAAGTTTTTCCACATCGAACCCCGAGATTCCCTTGCGGATGGCCTCGGCTGCGAACGAGGCCACATGGTTGCCGATCATCGGATCCCCGTGCCAGTCGGGGCCGCCGCCTTCGAACCAGTCGCCGCCCCACTCCGTCAGCTCGGGAAAAGAGGGCACCCACCCCCATTGCTCGTAGATGCGGGCATACGACTGCAGCTCGTCGGCCTTGCGCGCAGGATCAAGCAGGATACCCAGCGCATGGAGGGTCCGGTAGGTATCCCACATCCAGTCATCGTTGTAAAACGGCCGCGCATCTTCGTGGACACAGCGGTCGAAGCCGCTGTAATACCGCCCGTATTCCGACTGGTCGACCATCCGTTCATACGTACGGTAAAGCGAGGTATAGAATATCCGGCGTTCCCGGTCGGTTCCGCCCTCCACGCGTATGCGCCCGAGCGCCTTTTCCCAAATGTCCCGGCTCCGCTTCTTAACCGCACCGAAAGCAAGTCCCCCGGTTTCGGCTTCGAGGTTGGCACGCGCCTGTTCCACGCTGATATAGGAGATACCTACCCGGAAGCACACCTTGCCGAACCCTGCCGGGGCAGAGAACCAGGCGCCGACATCGCGGCCCGACGCCGATCCCTCCGCGGAAAGCCGCTCCCCGCAACGCGTGCCGGAGCTATCGAAAGGCCGGTCGGCGACGGCATAGAAATATTGGCGGGCATAATCGACCGCTTCCCAGCCCGAAACGACCCGGTCACCGCAGACATCGACCTCGCCTTCGGAAGTGAGCCGGAAAAGCACGTTCGCCTGCCGCCCTGCATCCGTGAAGTCGAATTCGTAAAGGGCCGTCCGCTCGGCGGTCGTCCACTCGGCCCATATCCCGAAATCCTCCAGCCACACCCGGTGCGACCAGGGATGCAGTTCCTCCAGGTCATGGTCGTACCACGAAGAGGAGCGCGCCGGGTCGAACGAGATGTCGCCCGCCGTGGGCATGACCGAACCGGCGATCCCGCTCCGGTAGCGGGGCATATTGAGGGCGATGCCGTATATCCGGTCGGAAAAATAGCGGTCATTGAGCCCGGGCTCGGTTACAGGGTAGATCCGCACCATGGAATGGGGCCGGTGCACCTGCGGGGTGACGGTCGTCAGCAAAGGGGCCACGCCGCCGATATTGGGATCGACCCAACGGCCCACGCCCTCGTCGCGGCAGGCGGCCAGGGCGGCAGCGAGGCCCGCGGAAAAGGCCAGGAGTAAAATTCGCGGTTTCAGCATTATTCTATGTTTTTATCAGATAAGAAAATTCGCAAAAAATCGGTTCCGGGAGCGGGAATTACGGGCAAAAATCCCTATATTTGTTAAGTAAGCCATAAGCCATGAAGTACATTCTGAAGGAGATCACCCCGCTGGAAAAAAACGACCTGTTCATCGCAAACTACTGGCCCGACAACCAGATGGATTTTCCCCTCCATTTCCACGAGGACTACGAATTGTGCCTGACGCTCAACGTGCGCGGGAAACGCATCCTGGGTAACCTGGTCGAGGATTTCACCGAAAAAGACCTGGTCATCACCACTCCCAACGTACTCCACTGCTACAAACGCGACGACGCCTTTCTCAACGTCCGCTGTGAGGTCGTCGTGATCCAGTTTCCCAAAGAGCTTCCCTCGTGGGGCATTTTCGACACCGACCAACTGCGGAACATCCGCAACCTGCTCTGCCAGCCTGCCCCGGGGCTCAAATTCTCGGAAGAGACGGCCGAAGCCGTCCGGGAGCGATTGCTGCGCCTGCCCCGAACCGAGGGGTTCGAGGCCGTTCAGCTGTTTTTCGGGATACTCCACGAACTGGCCTGCGCCGACCGCACACAGGTTGAGCTGATCGGAGTCCAGAGCAGCGACAGTACCCTTCCGCACAGCCGCCGCATCAACAAGATCGTACAGTTCGTCGAGAAGAACTACCACCACAAAATCTCGCTGGAAGACGTCGGCGAACTGGTCGGCATGTCCGCCTCATCGGTGAGCCGCTTTTTCAAACAACGCACCCGCCACAATTTCTGGGACTATCTCAACGGGTTCCGCATCGACCGCGCCGCACAAATGATGATCGAAACCGAGCACACCATCTCGGAAATCAGCTATGCCTGCGGGTTCAACAATATCTCCAACTTCAACCGCGTATTCCGGGAGCGGATCGGCACGACGCCGAGCGACTACCGCAACAAATTCAAGGAGTCGATCATCCCCGACCGCTGACCTCCGGCACCGCGCACACCCGGCAATTACACCGGAACCGCCGTACGCCACAGGCACCGCCCGGGCGTACGGTCTCTATTCCGGGTCAAGGGAAATCCGGGCTATTCGCCGTTCCACAACTCTTTGATGGTCTGTTCGATGTCCATGCCGTAGGGTACCTTGTCGCTTTTGGCGACGGCTCGGCTCAGGAATACCGGCCCGCCGGCCGTGAGCGATACGACGCGCGCACCGGGCATCTCGAGATGGCCGTGCGGATCGTTTTCGCGCAGCCAGTCATAGGCATAGCGCAGCCATGCCCGGCGCGCGGGGACATCCTGCATATAGAACCAGGTGATCTCGTCATATCCCCACACGTAATGGTCGTTGAGATCAGCCACCCCGGGGTGGTCGCTGACCCCGAAATTATCGAACTCGACCAAATAGGGCAAGGCATCGCACCGCCAGCCGCTCGGGGTGACACAGGCAGGGCTCTTGCCGAAAATGGCATTGAGATGCCCCTTTTCCAGCACGCACCGCATCGGCTCTTCGGGAACTTCCTTGATGCGCAGCGGGTATGAGTTGAAATCGAGAAGACTCCGCTCGCCGACCATCATGCCCTGGCTGCCCGCATGGGCGTCGAAAAGCACGAAGTGGCGGCGGGCACGCGGATAAACCCATGCGCGGACTTTCTTCAGGAAACTGTCCCACGACTGCCACTCGTGGTCGTTCATGCCCATCAGGTAGACTTGCCCCAGGTGTACGGCCTCAACACCGATATCCACATAGGAGCCGATCAGGTACATCAGCCACAGTTGCGTCTCGACGCGCGTGATATCGGGCACGCTGCCGCCCGGCCCCCACAGGTCGACATACTTGCCGTCGGGCGAGAGCATCTGCGAATAGTCGAAATTACGCTCCTCGACGGGCAACCCCAGCGCCTCGAACGCCCAGGCCGGCACGGGGACTTCGTTCACGTCGCGGTAAACGGCCTCGAAGGCCGCAGCCTGGAAGATCACGTCGGGGTCGAAGGCATGTACCTCCCCGACCAATGCTTCGGCACCGGCCCAGAATCCCGGCTCCGTGAGCACTTTCTCATCGCCCCAGCGATAAATAGCCCGCCCGATGAACTTTGCACCCGTATTCCGGATAAACGCCACGTCGGCCGCCTTGTCCGGATAAGTCCCGTCGTTGCAATAGGGATCCACCGTAAGGAACTCCGACATGGTGACGGCACGTGCCAGATAGCGTTCCAGCACGGCCTGCGAAACCGAACCGTCGAAATAATAAGGGTTTTCGGTGCGGCTGCACGAACCGGCCACGCACAAAAGGCCCAAAGCCAGCGATAAAATCAGTTTTTTCATAATCGGAATCATTGGTTGCTCCATATTTTTTTGATGGTCTCTTCGGTCGAACGCCCCGTCGGGGTGGCTTCACTCTGCGTATTGCACCGATAAAAGCGCGTGGCTGCGGAAACCGATACGCGGCAACCCGGCATCTGGATATATCCGACGGGATCGGCGCGGTTCATGTAGTCCACGGCATATTCGAGCCAGTAACGGGCATATTCGTCGTCGCACAGGCTGAACCACGAAATCTCGTCGTAGCCCCAGACGAAATTGTCTCCCCAGTTGTACGACCCCGGATGGCTGCTCTCCCCGAAGTTATCGAATTCGAGGATATACGGGATACGGTCGGCTGTCCAGCCGCTCGGCGTCTCCCCACCCTGCGTATATCCGATCACGGAATCGAGGTAGCCCTTTTCGAGCTTCGCCTTGATAGGCTCGCCGACAATCTCCTTCGGACGCAAGGGGAACGACACGAAATCGAACAGGTGCCGGCCGTCGACCACGATACCGCCGTTGGCCAGATGGGCGTCCATGATGACCGTCCCGCGCGCCGCCTTGGTCTTGGCTGCCTCCCGGATCTTGGACAACAGGTTCCGGTAGCCCGCATAACCGTTGTCCGAATCGCCCATCGAAGCCATCAACCGCACCTGCCCGCAGTGGAACGCCTCGATTCCGGCTTCCATGTATTTCACGGCCATGAAGTAGAACCACATCTGCGCCTCTTCGCGCGACATGTCGGGCACACAGGTATTCTCACCCCACTGTCCCAGGTAAAGGCCGCCCTCGTCACGGATGTCGTCGAAACGGAAATTCCGCTCCTCGGGTTCCTTGCCGAATGCCCGGAACACCCACTCGGGGACGGGGATGTCGTTGACCCGGGTGGAAACCGTCTCGAACATAGCCCCCTGGAAAATCAGGTCGGGATCCTGCTGGTGCATCCGGGCGATCCTGGCTTTGGCATCCGCAAACCAGGCATCGTTCATGAAATAGTCCTCCTTGTTCCACTGGTACATCGCACGCCCGATGAATTTGGCACCGACGTTGAGCAACATCCGTTCATCGTCCTCCGTCCCGTAGACGCCGTCGGTCGAGGTCTCGGGGCCGGACAGGAACTCGGTCTGGGTAATGGCCCGCGAAAGGTAGTTATGCAACACTTCTTCGGACATCACACCGTCCGAAAACTGGTAGTTGCCCGTGTTGGGTACGGCATCTGGCCGCCGGGGGATCTCGGGCCACTGGCTTTTATCCCACTCTTTTTCGCACCCTGCAGCCGTGAGCACAACGGCTGCGGCGCAAAGTATCATTTTAAAGGTTTTCATCGTATTTCAAGTTTAAAACCCCGGCCGGCCCGCAACCGGCCGGAGCTCCGTTCACATTCCGTTACAATTCGTCGATCTTATAGGTAACCCCTCCGGATTCGATCGTAAAGACCGCACCGTCCGCGAATACGCCGTCCCGGTAAAGTTTTCCGAGCAGATCCAATCCGACTTTATTGGATGTCGAAACCACCGGGATACCTCCCTCCGAGGTGCCGTTCCCCGTAACCGTCAGGTCGCCGCCCACGCTTTCGAGCGCTTCGAAGCCGCCCAGGCCGTTGAACCGTGCATTATCGGAGAGCACAAGACTACCGCCGATAGTCTCCAGCTTCATCACATCGAAATTCCAGAAGTTGCCGTTGCAGCCCGTGACGATGAAATCGCCGCCCACACTCTTCAGCGAATTGAATGTTACACCGCGCATCGCCGTCATCACGCCCGTGAGCTTCACGCTGCCGGCCACGCTCACAATCTGCGAAAGGCAGTTACCAACACCCCATTCGGTCGCGATCTTCGGACAATTCTCGAAGATGAGGTCGCCGCCGATGGCCGTCATATCCTTCATCCCGTTCAGGTTGAACAGCTCGGCACAGTTGCGGAAGACAATGCCGCCCTCGACCGTAAAGCCGCCGTTCAGGAAAAACAGCTCCGTCGAGGTGAGGTTACTGCCTTCTAACGTGAGCGTACCCACGACTTTCTCCACACGGGTCTTGACGAACGAAAGGTCGTTGTCCGACATCGTATTGCCTGTGTCCACGATCGTCAGATCCTGCACCGTCTCCTTCACGGCCGAACCGTCCTGCGGAGCGAAGGCGAGCAGCTCGTCCCTGCCCGTGATCGTGTAACTTTTATATTCGCCGGGTTGGGGTATCTCCGAAAATTCGACGGGCGTCCCGTCCGCATAACGGCAATCGACCGTCGCCCCGGGCTGCACGACGCCGCCCGTAATCCAGCCTTCCACCAGGTCGAATCCCACCTGCCCGGCCGTTGAAACATACGGGATACCACCGGCGCTCGGATCCGTACCGTTACCGGTAATGGTAATGTCACCGCCGATATATTCGACCTTTTCGAAGCCGCCCAGGCCGTTCTGGTGGTCGTTGCCCGTGAGCGTCAGGCTGCCACCCACATGGCGAAGGTCGGTCGACAGGTTCCAGAAGAATCCTGTGTAGATTTCGATGCTGTTGTCCGCGAGGGTCATGTCGCCCCCGACCTTGTTCAGCGAAGCGAAAGCCATCTGCTGCATGCCGCAACTACGCACCGTAAAGTCGCCGTCGATCTCCGTGATCTGGGCGAACCCGTTGCCGCGGCCCCAGTGGATCAGGTAAGGTATGTTCTCGAGTATGAAGTCGCCGTAAATACGGGTGATATTTTTGAACCCATTGGTGTTGAAGAATTTATTTCCGCCGCCCTCGTCATACGTGGTGATGTTGCGCAGGACGATGCTACCCTGGCAGTCGACCTTGCCGAAGAATGTTTCGGTCGTTTTGAGCGACGCGCCGTCGATGGTCAGCGTACCCTGTACGACGGAGATCTTCGAAGCCAGCAACGCCATACCGTCATCCGAGACATTCGGCCCCGTGACTGTCAGGTTCTTGACCTCTTTACCGCCGGGGCTGAAGGCAGCGGCCTCAGCATCGGACTTGATCGTATAGCTGTAAACCCCGCCCGACTCGCCGCCCTGGCCGATAAGCGACGGATCGTTCACGGCCAGCGGATGGTTGTTCGAAAGGATCACATTATCGAGGTCGAGCACCGAATTGGAGATCAGGTATTTGATGACATTGAACCCATAGCTGTCCGGTTCGTCGGGCTTGTCCTCGCCCAGCGAGCTGTTACCCGTGACATAAAGTTTTCCGGTCATCTTCTTAATCCCCAGCATACCGCTGATATCCGTCAGCTGCGGGTTGTCTTCGATATAAATATCGCCGATGACGAACTTCACACCGAGGTCGCCGACGGCCGTGAGGGATTCGTTCCCCGATATCTCGAGCCGGGTAGCTACCGACGTCGTATTGGGCAGCGCGAGCGTACCGATCCCCGTATTGCGGATAACGAGCATACCGACGGCTGCGACATCGAGCGAAGAAATGTCGGTAATATCGGTTCCGGTGACAGTGATGCTGTTGGCCGTACGGCGCGCGGGGAAAGCATCGACTTCGGCCTGAGAGGCCAGCGTATAGTTCCCACTGTAAGGATTTGCGGGATCGGTCTTGTCTTCGCTGCACGCAGCCAGCCCCGCACAGCAGAACAGCAGGGCGGCCGGAAGCAGGTATCTGTGAAATAGTTTCATGGTTTGCAGATTTTAAATCGGTTATTTCTGAGGGTTGAGATCCAGCTCACGCTGGGGCGCAGGATAGAAATAAGCATAGGTAGGTTTGAACGCCTTGTTCGTGATATGCTGCTGGTCGACGCGGTTCAGGCGGCGCAGGTCATAGATGCCGTGCCCCTCGAAAGCCAGCTCCTTCGTCCGCTCCTCGATCACCGCCTCACGGAAATCTTCGATCGGGAGCCCTTCGGGCAGTGCTTCCAGCCCGGCACGTTTGCGAACCTCGTTCACCCATTTATACCCCTCGTCGGTCGGGCCCGCCGCCTCGGCATAGGTAAGCGCCACCTCGGCGAAACGGATCAGGTAGAGGTTGGCCGAAGTCCTGTTAGCTTTCGACTTGGGGTCGGTATACTTGCGGCAGAAGGGATAGAAAAACTTGTTCTTGATATTGTCGCTGCTCGTGAGGTTGGAAGGATCATAGGTAGCCAGCACACTGCCGTCCTCGTTATAGATCGTCGTAACCATCAACTGCTTGCGCAGGTCGTCCTCGTCATAGGTATCACGGAAATCGTTGTCCACGCGCATCACCTGATAGCCCGACTCGTAATCCAAGAATTTCATCACCTCGCGGCTGTTCCCGCCCAGCGACGAGGAGATATAGACGATGTTCCCGGTCTGGATACTGAACATCTGGGGCAACTGCGAATAGGTACCCTCCATGCCGCTGGCCTCGCGGTTCATCGAAGTCATGAAGATATGCTCCACCCCATCGGCCTGGTGCTCGACGTCATAGACATTGCCCAGGTCGGGATCGAGCCGGTAGACCGTCTGGTTATTGAGCACGTCGCCGGCATACCGGGCCGCCAGGGAGTACATTTCATCGGCGTCCGACACCCAGTCGTAGCCCGGCGCCCCCGAAGCCTTCGCCGACGCGAGGTACAGGTAAACACGCGCGAGCAGCGCCTGTGCGGCGACCTTGTCGGCACGTCCCTGCACCTTGTTTACCGGCAGCAGGCCGATGGCATCCTCCAACTCCCCGATGATGAAGGCGTAAACATCCGAGATCGGGGAAAAATCCTTATAGGAGTCCGATGTCGAGGAGACGGTCTTCGAGCGGATGGGCACGCTACCGTAATTGATGACCAGCATGAAGTGGTTGAAAGCGCGCAGGAAATGGGCTTCGCCAAGGATCTTGTTCCGCGCCGTAGTCGAGATATTGGACATCTGCGCGACATTGTCCAGCACCGAATTGGTGCGTGCAAGACTTACATAGGCAGACTTGAAGAAATAGATGGCTTCGTCGCTCGTCGGGGTAATGTCCCACTGGAAAAGCGGGCTCTCATCGGCCTTGCCGTAGGATTTGTACTGGTTGGTCGGCACATCGCCCAGGTAGAAGAGGAAACGGCCGCAGTAATCGATATAGTTGAGGGGCACATAGGCGTACATCAGCGCGGATTCGGCGTCAGCCTCCGTATTGTAGAAGGTTTGGTTCGAATAGGTGCCGTACGGCACCTCGTCGAGGCACGAACTCAAGCCGGCGAGCGTCCCCAGCATTGCAAAATAGAGGAATATCTGTTTCATATCCATGTTTACTATTGGTTAGAATTTGAACTCCGCGCCCGCTGTGATTACGCAGACTTTGGGATAAGCTACATTGCCGATACCGTTCTCCCCGACTTCGGGATCGTATTCGCTGACCTTCGAGAAGGTGAAGGGGTTGCTGGCGCTCACATAGACACGCAGGTTCTTGATCCATTCCAGCTTGCCGGCAGGCAGCGTATAGCCGAGCGTGATGTTGGAGATACGCAGGAACGAACCGTCCTCGACCGACCACGACGAAGCATGGTACTGCCGGTTGTAACGCAGGCTGGGCCGCTCGTTGTTGGGGTTCTCGGCCGTCCACCGCCCTGCCTTCAGCGCCGGGGATTCGAGTTTGCGGTACGAGAAGATGTCGTTCCCGTAGACAGCATACATCAGCACCGACAGGTCGAGGCCGCAACGGTGCGAAAGCGAGAGCGAAAGGCTCGATGTGAACTTGGGGTTGGGGTTGCCGATAATCATACGCTGGTCGGGGTCGAGCGTACCGTCGGCATTCAGGCCGACATAGTTCAGTTCGCCCGGGCGGGTATTGGTACTCGACCCGTCGCCCTGCGGGGTCTGGATGATACCGTTGACCATGTAGCCGTAGAACGAATTGACCGGGTAACCGATAGCCAGCACGTTAAGGAAAGCGTCGTTATAGACACTGCCGCCATGCTGCGTATAGCAAATGCCGTTGGCATCGACCGTAGCCCCCGAATTCTCGGCCGTACCGATCGCAACCACCTTGTTGCGATTGAGGCTGAAGATACCCGTCGCCGAGAAATTCCAATCCCTGGTCGAAACGATTCGGCCCGTAACGGCAACCTCGAAACCCTTGTTGCGGATCTCCCCGTCGTTGACCCAAACGGTATCGAAGCCGGTGCTGGGCGGCAGGTATTGTTTGCGCAGCAGGTCGGTCGTTTTTTTATAATAATAATCCAGCGTAACATTCAGGCGCCCCTTGAAAATCGAGAGGTCGAGGCCGATATCCATTTGTGCGGTCTTTTCCCACGTCAGTTCGTGGTTGGCCATGCCCGCATAGGTCACGAAGCGGTCGCCCAACCCTTCGCGACCATCCTGATAACCGATGCCGTAAACGGTGTACTCCTTGCCTCCCGACCAGTAGTAATCGAACCCGAAGCGCTCGAAGGTCTGATACGGGGAGATCCCCTGGTTACCCGAGACCCCGTAACTGGCGCGCAGCTTGAGCTGGTCGAAGAATCCGAGCGACTTGATCCAGGGCTCCTCCTCCAGCTTCCAGCTTACCGCACCCGACGGGAAAAAGCCCCAGCGGTGTCCCTTGGCGAATTTCGAAGCGCCGTCGGCTCGTGCCGTGAAAGTCACCAGATAACGGTTCTTGAACGTATAGTTCAGGCGGGTGAACCCCGAAGCGAGTATCTCCTGGCTGCGCGACGTCGAAGTTATGACCTTATCCGCGCCGGAAACGACCTCGTCCTTGAGCGCCGCGTTGGAGAACCCGCGACCGGTAATGCTCGAACCGCGGCTTACGCTGTTCTCGTAGCTTCCGCCCAGCATGGCGGAAAAGGTATGGTCACCGATAGTTTTGTTGTAGGTGAGGTAGGCATCCCCCGTCAGGTTGACATAGGTCGATTCGCTGTTCCCCCCTTCGCCATTGTAGTTATCCCCGGCAAGGGTATAAAGCGGGGGATTGAAATAGGCCGACCGGCGCTGCTCGGCGCGGGCGTTGCCCGACACCGACATGATCAGTCCCGGGATGATCGTCCAGTCGGCCTTGACGAGTGCATAACCCGACATGTTGTCCGACTCGTTCTTGATCTCGTTGTTTACCATTACGGGGTTCCCGTAATCCTTGGGCTGGCTTTTGAAATAGGAGCCGTCCCCGTTATAAACCGGCCAGAGGGGATTGCGCCCGTAGCTCGTTCCGTTGTTATAGGTGCGGAAGCCGCGCACGAAGCCCGCTTTGGTCTTCAGGTTGATATTGCGGGCGACCTGGTGGTCATAGGACATGTCGACCGTATATTTTTCGAAGTCGTCCTTGTACTGCATGCCTTCGCCGTCGTAATAACCCAGGCTCACGTAGTAGCGGTTCTTTTCGCCGCTGCCCTCGATCCCGACGCTGTAATCCTGCGTGACGGAGGTGCGGAACACATGGTCTGCCCATTTGGTGCGGAAAGGCCACGCCCCGCTTTCGATCTCGGCGATAGAAGGATAATAGGTTCCGTCCGACCAGATCTTCCCGGTATACGGCCCTTCGGCGCCCCCGTTCTCATAGGCCTCGTTTTCCAGCCGCGCCATCTGCACGGGATCGCGCCAGTAGTCGAGCCTGTCGCTGAAAACGCCGACCCCGACCTTCCCCGAGAACCAGACGTTCCGGTGGTCTTTCTGTCCGTTCTTGGTCGTAATCATGATGACGCCGTTGGCGCCGCGCGAACCGTAAATAGCGGTCGCCGAAGCATCCTTGAGCACCTCGACGGATTCGATGATATTGGGGTTCACGCTCGTCAGATTACCGGCATCGCCCATCGGCACGCCGTCTACCACCACCAACGGCGAATTGGAACCGTTGATGGAGCTGATTCCGCGCACGCGCATCGTCACGCTCCCCTCGGGGCTGTCGTTCGAATTGTCGATTACCGTCAGGCCCGCCACACGGCCCTGCAAGAGTTTGTCGATCGACCCCGCCGAGACTTGTGTCACGTCCGAAGCCTTCACGGAAGCCACGCTGCCCGTCAGGTCGCTCTTCTTCATCGTACCGTAACCGATCACGATCACTTCCTCGACCAGTTCGGCATCTTCCTGGAGTTCCACATCGACCGCCGTGCGGCCGGCAACGGGCACCTCCTGCGGTTTGTACCCGAGGAACGATATGACAAGCACGTCCCCCGTACCCGCAGCGACCGTATAGGCCCCCGAAGCATCCGTCGTCGTGCCCCTCACGGAGCCTTTGACCACTACCGATGCTCCCGCAATAGGTTTCCCGTCGGGGCTTCCCGTCACGATCCCCCGTACGGCCGCGTTCTGGGCAAACAGGCCGGTGCCGCACAGCAGCAAGGGAATCAATAGCATGAATAGTTTGTTTTTAATCATTTTGCGAACAGGTTAGTTGTTTAGGTTTTGGTTTCTCGAATCCGGCTATAATAAAATAGGTGTCGTCCGACCGATTTTTTTAATAAATACGTCCGAATCGACTATTACAAATATAGACGAAAGAAAAACATATACATGGTGATATTTTGACAAAAAATAACAATATTTTCACAGTATGAAATTTTACCCTCACGCAAAAACAGCCTCAAATAGCAATAAAAAGAATATTTATAAAATAAGGAGTGTTTTGGCATTCCAAATTATTGCACGATAATGTCAAAATAATACATACATATGCAGATATTTCACCAGATTATCCGGTACGAACACGCTATCTTTGACTATCGAAATTTCCATTATCCGGCTTAAATTTTTAAATTAATTTAATTATGCTAACCCCTTTCCGAGAAATC
>OHPL01000931.1_pt1 | contig 16516 bp, 13 predicted proteins | sample 1577711 | NCBI WGS metagenome assembly OHPL01 (sample SAMEA3879538, study PRJEB24766) | human gut metagenome | biome: human-associated habitat; feature: feces | place: USA | collected 1985/1987
TTTCCATGCCGATCTTCCTCATTTTCTTCTTATGATAATAATGTTTGCAGCAGGTATTATCGGCGGCGGTCTGTATGGACTTATCCCTGCATTTTTCAAGGCAAAATTCGGCACGAACGAAACGCTTTTCACGCTTATGCTCAACTATATTGCACTTTATGTTATAGTATGGCTTCGTGACGGTGCTTGGGCTGACCCCGAATCGGGCGGCTTCCCGAAGATCGCACGTTTTGTTTCAAATGCACAGCTTGACAAGGTAGGCGGCATACAGGTCGGCTGGATAATCGCTTTGATACTTACCGTTATCGTGTTTATTTATCTTAAATATACGAAGCACGGCTACGAGATAAGCGTTGTTTCCGAAAGCCACGCAACTGCACGCTATGCAGGTATGAACCCGAAGAAGATCATGCTCCGCACGATGTTTCTGAGCGGTGCGGTCTGCGGCATTGCAGGAATGGTTCAGGCTACCGGTTCGGATATGACCCTTGCAACGTCCGTTGCAGGCGGTGTTGGTTTTACGGCTATTATCGTTGCTTGGCTCGCACAGCTTGAACCGATAGCAATTCTTATCGTTTCCTTTCTTTTCGCCGTTCTTGAAAAGGGCAGCAGCGTTATGCAGTCAACGTTCGGACTTTCGACCTACTGCGCAGACGTTCTTCAGGGAATTATCCTGTTCTTCGTGCTTGCCGGCGAGTTCTTCATTCGATATAAGTTCGTTGTAAACGGAAAGGAGCGTAACTGATGGATATGTTTATCAACTTTCTCGTTGCGGCAGTTCTTGCAGGCGCTTCGCTTCTGTACGGCACTGTCGGCGAGATAATCGATCAGAAATCGGGTCATCTTAACCTCGGCGTTGAGGGTATGATGGCGATAGGTGCGTGTGCAGGCTTTATGGCAGGCTACCGCTCCGACAGCCTTGTTATTGCGATAATCGCAGCGTTCCTTTCGGGTGCGGCGGCTGCACTTATTTACGCTGTTCTGACGGTAACATTTATGGCTGACCAGAACGTTACGGGTCTTACACTGACAATTTTCGGCTGCGGACTTTCCAACTTCATCGGTGAATACAACATCACACGTTCGGAAACGGGCAACCTCAAGCTCCCCGAGCATATCATGTCGCAGCTCAGAAACATTCACATTCCCGTTCTGAGTGATATTCCGGTTGTGGGAAAGCTGCTTTTCTCCTATAATATATTTATCTATCTTGGTGTAATTATTGCGATAATAGTGTATATTTATCTTTTCAAGACAAAAACGGGACTTAACCTGCGTACTATCGGTGAAAATCCTGCGGCTGCCGATGCGGTCGGAATCCACGTTGTCCGCAGCAAGTACATCAACCTGCTTATCGGCGGCGGTATCTGCGGAATAGGCGGAGCTTACTGCTCAATGGTAGTCTGCGGCGGCGTATGGATGAGCAACAGTGTAAACGGAATGGGCTGGATATCTGTTGCGCTCGTTATCTTCGCAGCGTGGAGTCCGCTCAAAGCAATCGGCGGAAGTCTTGTTTTCGGCGCATTCAGCGTTCTGAAATACTATATGCCGAAGTCGGTGATAACGCTCCCGAACGCTTTCTATGATATGCTACCGTTCGTTATCACGGCGCTTATCCTCATTATCACATCTGTAAGAAAGAACAAGGGCAGAATGCAGCCTGCATCCTGCGGTGTGAATTATTTCCGTGAGGAAAGATAAATGCTGCTGCGAAGATACCGTTCAGCCGATTGTGCCGAAATTGCGAAGCTTTTCTATGACACGGTTCACAATGTGAATATTCGTGATTATTCGGCTGAACAGGTCGGAGCTTGGACGGACGGAAATATTGACCTTGCGGCTTGGGATAGGTCTTTTTCGGAGCATTACATGGTTGTTGCCGAGGGAAACGGCGTTATTGTCGGATTCGGTGATATTACCGAGGGCGGCTATCTCGACCGCCTATATGTTCACAAAGACTGTCAGCGCAAAGGCATTGCAGCTGCGATATGCGACAGGCTGGAAAGCTATCCCTACACGAACGAGCTGACCGTTCATGCTTCAATTACTTCAAAGCCGTTCTTTATTTCGAGAGGGTACTCTGTTGTAAAGGAGCAGGAGGTTGATCGCAGGGGAGTAGTGCTTACGAATTTTGTTATGTGTAAAAGAAATTAATATTATAAAATTTAAAGTTCTAAAAGTAACAGAGAATGGGGCATAATATTATGAAAGTTGATATGAAGGTCAGTCTTAGCAACCGCGAAGTTGCACTTGAAGAACAAGTCAAGGAAATACGCCGCAAGAAAATTTCTGCGTTCAAAAGCAGGAGAGGTCTTACTCCAGACGAAATATATTTTTTATTTTATTCACCTCAATTTAAAGTTGACGAAACGCAGTTTCAGCAGTTTTGGCTATATGAATTTGCTATTGATGAACCAGATGAATTACTGAAAAAATTAGCTAAAATGGAACTTATTGAGCCTGCAAATATAAAATCATCTCTTGACAAACTTAAAGTGTCTGAGTTAAAAGAGATATTAACAGAACTTGGTGAAAAAATAACAGGAAAAAAGGCAGAACTCGTTTCAAGAGTTGCACAGGCTGCAAGTGAAGAATATTTAGAAACCAAAATTCGCGACAGATACTATCAACTGACAGAATTAGGTGTAAAAGAACTTGAAGAAAATAATTATGTTGTATATTTCGGTCAAAAACGTAAATACGGTTTTGATATTTGGGAAATGAACCGAAAAATTGGAAATGGAGATCCACAAAGATACCGCGATATAATATGGGGAACATTACAAGATACAAACCAAAAGGCAACGAAAGCCTTGAACAACGGAGATTACAGAGAATTCTTGAGTTTGTCCATTTTAAACAATCTAAATCAGTATGATTTCCTATTGGAAGAAGAAAAAACTGATGCATATAACATTGCTTTTCGCTCTCTTGCATTGGCTGTTTTTTATAAATGCAAATTTGATGCTGCTGCCAGATATATAAGTGAACTTGATGTTCAAAAGTATGATTCTGAATACGTTCCCGAGTTTAATCCATATATAGACCTATCAAATTTTCGTTACCTTAAAGAATGCCTGCATTATTCGGATAACGAAATGTTCGACAATCTTCAAAAAATTTTTGATACTAACGGAGTTGATATATCAAGATATAACGAACAGTTATATCCTCCTGATATTATCTCAAACTTCAATTTGGCAGGAATGATAGTGTCATATTCAAATGGCGATGAAACTGCATATAACGACTATTTATCCGAAACACCCAAAAGGCTAAACTTGCTGTATAAAACACAACACCAAGCAGTCAAACGTGCAAAAATAAACGTACAACCGAATTATCAGCAACCCCGACCTGCCAAAAAGAAAAGAAGCGGGGTCATAGTTGCAATTGCGGTTTTTGCTGTCTGTATCGGAATATCGACAATAAAAGCTTCGTTTAATAGCTCCAAATCGTCAACACCGACCGTTACAACATCAGACACGACAATAGCCAAAACTGCCCAAACGGCAGAAACAACTCCCCAAGAGGAAACAACTGTGTACCAATGGGGTATATATGGCAATCCTAATGCGGAATACTTTGAAGCAAACAAATATATAAACGAGTTTTTTATAAGATATAATGATGTTGCATCTGAAAAAATAGAAAAGGAAAATATCTCTCAGGGCAATATTAGAATAAAAGCTCATGTATCACAAAGACCTTTGTATATGGCTCTGATAAACCCTAACAATGCTCAAACATCGGTTATTGTCGACGCAAACTGCGACAACGACGAAGAAAAACTGTATGAAATATATCAAAACTGTGTAAAAGTTGCAATCCCCGATATAAGCGATGATGAGCTTAAAGCTGTATGGGAGGAAATTCACGAAAACGAATATGGCGGAAAGCACAGTTTTGACGAGTGTTTGGTTGAATACCAATCCAAAAGAAATTACGAAAACAGAATATCTGTAACTATTGATTTTGGTGAACTTGATTTTAATGTTACAGAATAGAATTTTGTTGAATAAACTTTCTAATATTATCACCCGAAAGATCAAATGTCCTTTCGGGTGATTTTTTGTAGCTATTTATTCAATCGACGTTGCAGAGCAGATATGTTCACTCCGTTTGCATATCTGCTCTGCAGGGATAGTTTATTTTAGGAAAATAGAATGGCGCAATTCACATTTTATAGGTTTACAGACCGATTTATCACGTTTTGTTTAACTTTTTGAATGTGAATTGCGCCTTTTAACTTATATATATTTTGCTATTGCGGCAAGCTTAGGCTGTTAGTTTAAGGAATTTTGCTCTCTGCGAGAGCGACAAGGTGACGCTGCACCTTGACCCCTGCCACCCTTTGAAAAACGTGGACTTAAACTTTAGTTTTTTATATATTTTACGCCTTTTTTACCTTGACCTTTTTCGCAGCAGGGATACGGAAGAAATTCTCCGCATATTTTCTTATACGCTTGGAAAGCTCGGGCGAAAGGTCGCCGTCCTTTAAGCGCCATGCCCAGTTTCCTCCACCTATGGTCGAGGGGATATTCATTCTTGCCTCCGAGCCGAGTTCAAGGTAGTCCTGCATCTGGATAATTACAAGGTCGGAGATGCTTGCGAACGCTGTACGGATAAGTCCGCCGCAGACACCCTCTTTTTTATTAAGTCCCATATACTTTTTAGCGAACTTTCTGTCGGCTTTTTCGAGTGAATCGTACCAGCCCATTGCGGTATCATTGTCGTGTGTGCCGATATATGTAACGCTGTTGCGGACGTAGTTGTGCGGAAGATAGTTGCTGTCCTGCTTGCCGTAAAATGCAAATTCGAGGACATTCATTCCGGGGTAGCCTGCGTCTTTGAGCATCTGCTTTACCTCGTCCGTGAGGAAACCGAGGTCTTCGGCAACGAGCTTTACATCGCCAAGCTCTGCTTTTATTGCATTGAAGAGCTTCATTGACGGACCTTTGAGCCACTCGCCGTTTTCGGCGGTCTTATCCTCGGCCGGAATCGCATAGAAGCTTTCAAAGCCTCTGAAATGGTCGATTCGGGTAAGGTCGAAAAGCTTTGCGGAATATTCAACTCTTGATATCCACCAGACGAAGCCGTCTTTCTCCATTTTGTCCCAGTCATAGAGCGGATTGCCCCAAAGCTGACCCGTAGGGGAAAAGTCATCGGGAGGGCAGCCTGCGACCTTTATCGGGCGGCGGTCTTCATCGAGCATAAAAAGCTCTGGATTTGCCCAGATATCTGAGCTGTCCATCGAAACATAGATCGGCATATCGCCGTAAATTTTTATTCCGTTCTTGTTTGCGTAGGCTTTGAGTGCGAAATACTGCCTGAAAAATTCATACTGCATAAATTTCCAGCAGAGAATATCGTCCGAAAGCTCTGTTGAACAGCGTTCAACAGCCTCGGCTTCACGCAGACGGATATCATCGTCCCATTCAGTCCACATCACCTGACGGTTCAGATATTTGAGCGACATAAAGAGCGCATAATCATCGAGCCAAAAGCCGTTTTCCGAGCAGAAGCGTTTGAAGTCGAGCATATCCGCAGAGTTTGTATTCGTGAAAAAGCTTGCGGCAGCTTTCTGCAATATCACATATTTGAAGCTGAAAAGCTGCGCATAATCGACAAAATGTTCCTTATGTAAAAGAACTTTAAGGTCGTGATCGTCCGAGTTGAGCAGACCGTCCTCAATGAGCATATCAAGGTCGATGAGCAGGGGATTTCCTGCGTAAGCGGAGTAGCTCTGATAAGGCGAGTCGCCGTAGCCTGTCGGGCCGACGGGAAGTATCTGCCAGTATTCCTGACCGCTTTTTTTCAAAAAATCCACAAATTCGTAGGCTTCTTTGCCAAGAGTTCCTATGCCGTAATTGCTCGGCAGTGAGGAAATATGAAGTAAAATTCCGCAGCTATGCATAAAAATCAATCCTTTGAAAATAATATTTTATGGTTTTCGCAGTTAGAGTTTGTTGCTTACAGATATTATACACTATCTTTGGCATAAATTCAAGGATAAGGCGCAAATTTTTACGTTACCGCGAAAACAAATCAATTTTATGCGTATCATCGCAAAAGGAGAACTTTTATGAATAAGCAGAATAATCAGCAGAACCAACAGAATAACTGTCAGAACAACAACCGGCAGCAGAATCAGCAGAATCAGCAGAATCAGCAGCAGAACAGCAAGCAGCAGGATCAGAGCAAGGATCAGCAGCAGAACAGAAGCTTCAGATAACGAATTCCCGAAAAGGATCTGCAAAACAGAAAAGCAGTGCCGTTCAAAAATGAGCAGCACTGCTTTGTTTTTATTTATCAGCCCAACGGATGACAACGATATCTCCGTCGTTTATCCTGTCCATAAAGCTTGCGTTTTTGCCGTTGACGGTTGTTATCATATCTCCGCTCGGAGGAGGATTGTCAAGGTCGATATCGGCTATCGACATAAGCTCGATGAATTCGTGCGGCGCGTCGTTCGGACGTGGGGGGAGAATAACGCTCTTTCCGTTGAGAACAACGTAGAAATTCCCGTTCGGTTCGGTCGGCGCAGGCTTTTCAGGTTCGCTCTGTATCATAGCATCAACGGGAACGGAGTAATCGATCTTTACCTCGCTTCGTTCGGCAACGGCTTTGGCTATCCTGCCCTCACGGGCGCTGTCGGTGATTATCTTGTCGCCCGTTATGATATCATCATCGGCACGAAGAATATAGTCGAAACCAAGCTGTTTTCCACCCTTGAAGAAGCCCACAGCCTCCGCATCGAACGGCAGAAGTCCCATAAGGTCGCCGAGCGTGTCCGTTTCGTTAATGATTACCTTGTCATTGTTTTGTATGTCATAGTCCTTGCCAACATGCTTTCCGTTGACCGTTGCGGTGATGCCGATAGTGTACTTCACACCGTCAACCATTACCGTCTTGTCGGAAAGTTCGCCTGCGATATCGGAGATGTTTACATTCGCATCAATTCCGCTTTCCGCAGGAACAAATTCGATAACGTCACCCTGCTTGACGGTCTGATCGAGCGAAACGGGAAGTCCGTTGAGGGTTATCTGACCCGGAACAGCAAAAGTACCTTTCATAAGCTGGCGTTCGCCGTTGAGCGTAAAGGTAAGGCTCCTGCCCGAGCGCCCGATTATCTGGTTTGTCTTGAAGCCTGCCATAACGAGCATATCGGCAATGCTTACGGAGCGTGTGTCGAAGATGCGCATTTTCTTGCCGTTGAGCGTTACAACGGAGAAGTCATAACCCTTGTTGACAACGGCTGTAACTCCGATGCCGATAGGCGTTACATATTCGGGACCGCCGATGCCTGTCCTGCCGAGGTCGATGTTCTTGTAAGCGTTCTTTCCGCCGACCGCAACACGCTCTTTCGGTATCGAAAGCTTTTCTGCGACCGCCGCCGAAAGGTTCGGGATAAGGCTTCCGCCGCCGACAAGGAATACAGCGGCAGGTGATTGTCCGCCGTTTGCGTTCACGATGCTCTCGAAAATGTTTGAAGCAAGTGAGCCGACAGCAGGTTCAAGGCTCTTGAAAAATTCTTCCGCAGTGACGGTTTTTTCAAAGCCCAAAATATCGGTGAATTTTATTGTATCATTTTTTGAAGCGGAAATTTTCATCTTTTCTGCCGTTTCAAAGTCAACTATGTAGCTGCGAATGACTTCTTCGGTTATCTCATCACCTGCGACGGTGGACATCGCATAAGCGACTATGCTGCCGTTCTGCGATATCGCAATATCGGACGTTCCTGCGCCGATATCGACGAGCGCAATGTTGATAAGACGAACTTCGGGCGGGATTATAACATTCATCGCCGCGATAGGTTCAAGTGTAAGGCTCGTAACTTCGAGCTTGTTCATATCCATTACGGAATAAAGGCTCTCAACAACAACATTCGGGAGAAAGGCTGCGATAAGCTCGACTTTTACCTTTTTGCCCTTGTGTCCGATGAGATTTTTTATCTTGTAATCGTCAAGAAAATAGTTCACGACCGTGTGACCGACGCAGTAGAAAACGAGGCTGCCGTTTTTCATCTTTTCGTCAAGCTCATTCTGCGCCTTGAACACGGTTTCAACTTCAAAGGATTTTACAGCTTCTTCGGTGATAGCTTCTTTGTCATCAATGTCGAATTCAAGCTCGGTACGCTGAGTTCTGAGCGCACGTCCTGCTGCTGCGATAGCGACTTTTGAAAGAGCAATGCCCGTCTTTTCTTCAAGATTGTTTTTGACAAGCTTTACGACCCTTGCGACCTCGGAGATGTCCTCAATCTGGCCGTCTATCATTGCCCGCTGGGTGTGCGCATACTCGCTGTAAGCCGTCACGGAGAAAACTCCGTCAACAATGCTGCCGAGAACGCCGATAACGTTTCGGGTTCCGATATCGAGCGCAAATATTTCATTCGCAGCCTGCTTGCGAAGCTTTTTTGCAGGAGCTTTTTTAGTCGTCTTTGAAGTTTTTGAAGAAGCTGCTGCCGACTTTTTCGGTGCTGCGGCTTTGGTATTCGGGCGTGTGGACTTTGCGGCAGATTTAGCTGTATCGGCAGCTTTTTTCTCTGTTTTTGCTGCTTTTTCTTCGGTGTGTTCGGGAGCTGTTTTCGGCATTGTTATCAGTCCTTTAATCCTTGATTTTTAATGTACTTTTTATCTCTTTCACAACGGACGGGTCAGAGATTATGAGCAGCTTGTCACCGCTCAGAAGCACAGTCTGACCTCTTGGTATGATAAGACTTCCGTTTCGTGTAATGGAAACGATGTTGAAAAGTGACGGCAGGTTCATATCCATGAGCATTTTTCCGTTATAAACGTAATTATCGGGGAGAGTTGCCTCGAAAAGCGAAACTTTGCCGTCATTGAGCTGTAAAAGCTGTTTTATCTTGTTCGTGTCAACTTCACGTTCGATGAGCGAAGCGATGCTGTCCGTGCTGTTTATTACCGTATCAATGCCGAAAGCCTTGATGACTTCAACATTTTTCGGGTTATTCGCCCTCGCAACTGTTTTCGCTATCCCGAATTCGTTTTTGGCAAGCTGGCAGGATATCATATTGCACTGGTCGTTGCCCGTAACGCTTACGAAAGCATCGGCTTCGTCCGCACCTGCGGCACGGAGAATTTCAATGTTCGTCGCATCGCCGAGGATAACGGGGATATCCATTGTGTCAGCTATCTTTTTGCTGACTTCCTTGTTTATTTCAATAACGGTAGGCTCGTGCTTCTTTTCGATAAGCGCCTTGATAAGGTAGTAACCGACCTTGCCACCGCCGACAATTATAATTTTCATAGAGCTTTCTCCTTATTCAGTCAACGAATTTTGCGCAGATAAGATTGTCACCCTTGGCAACTTCATAGTTCGAGAGGAAAACTCCCCTTACCGAGCTGTTTTCGTGTTCAATAGCGATTATAGTTTCATTCGGTTCAAGCGTGAAGTCACTAAGTCTGTGACCGATCATTTTTTTATCGACCTCAACGCTGCTGATAACGACAGAGTGACCATTGACGACAATGTTCTGCAAATCGGTCGGCTCGGTTAGCGAGGCGGTGAAGGTTTCCACAGCGGTGTTTGTGGGGCATATCGTTTTGATGCCCATTTTCGCAAAAACCTCGCTCTTGGTCGGGTCAGTCACTCTTGCATAAGCCTGATCTATGCCGAAAAACTGCTTTGCTATCTGAACGACCATAAGATTGACGTTATCGTCGGAGGTGACAGCCGCAACAGCGTCGCAGTTTTCAATGCCTGCCGCACGGAGCGTGTCCATATCTATCGCAACGCCTACAGTGGTGTAACCCGTAAAATCATCGGATAAAGCGGAAAATTCATTGTGTGAACCTGCAATAACGGATATTTCGTGTCCAAGACCCGAAAGCTTATTGCAAAGATTCGAGCCGAGAGCGCCGCAGCCGACAACAAGTATATTCATAGAAAAAGCTGTCCTTTCGGAAAATAATATATATCCATTATACCACTTTGCGAAGTAAAAAACAATACATTTGCACAAAAAAATAACCGTGTTCCCGAGCAATTCCCGAAAACACGGTTATATCTTATTGGTGCCGGTGACCGGGGTCGAACCGGTACGGTATCACTACCACAGGATTTTGAGTCCGGCACGTCTGCCAATTCCATCACACCGGCAAAAAAATCAGAACCCAAACCGATCCTGACCTAACTTTTGCTATTTTAGCACAAAAAGTATATTTTGTCAAGAGAGAAAATAAAAAAATTATGGTATTTTAACGAGTTAAATATAGGATATTTTATGTGAATGTATTTTTAATTGCCAAATTTTACTATAGGAGTGGGCTTCTCGTCCCACAGTCACCAATCCCATTCAAAAGAACGTGAATGTGACCGTTTTCCAACAATATTTATTGATAGCTTGAAGAAAAATAATTTACACGTTGAAATACCTTAAAATTTCGCAATGACCCTGCGGTATGTGATAATTACAGCGTAAACGAGTGCGGAAGAAGCTCCGGAAGCATAAACGTGCGCAGTTCACCTTTGTCATCTTCGAGTATCACCTTTATCTCGGGCGAAAACTCGGAAAGTACCTGCCTGCAGATTCCGCATGGGAACGTCAAGCCTTTGCCCGATGAGGTTATTGCAATAGCTGTAAAATCACGCTTTCCCTCGGAAACGGCCTTGAAAACAGCGGTGCGTTCGGCACAATTGGTCGCTCCGTATGTTGCGTTCTCGATGTTGCAGCCCGTGTAAACACTTCCGTCACGGCAGAGCAGAGCTGCTCCCACCTTGAATTTTGAATAGGGCGCATAAGCAAATTCCTGCGTTTTTTTCGATATTTCAATAAGTTCTGCGGCTGTCATATTGACCACGCTCCTTTTGATAAAATTATAGCATAAAGTGCCGAAATTTTCAATATGTTCATTGATTTAATACATTAACACAAAAAACAAGAAGGCTGATATGTTCGGAATATGTCGGTATCAGCTTGGAAAGGAAGTTTTAACAATGGGACTTACTCTTGCAGAAAAGATCCTTAAGGCTCACGTTGTTGACGGCGAGTTCGTAAAAGGAAAGGAAATCGGTATCAGAATAGACCAGACTCTTACTCAGGACGCAACAGGCACAATGGCTTATCTTGAATTTGAGGCAATGGGTGTTCCGAGAGTTAAAACAGAGCGTTCTGTCGCTTATATCGACCACAACACTCTTCAGTCAGGCTTTGAAAATGCCGACGACCACCGCTTTATCGGCTCTGTCGCAAAGAAGCACGGCATCTATTTCTCCCGTCCCGGCAACGGTATCTGCCACCAGGTACACCTTGAACGTTTCGGTATCCCGGGCAAGACACTTATCGGTTCGGACAGCCATACCCCGACGGGCGGCGGACTTGGCATGATCGCTATCGGCGCAGGCGGACTTGACGTTGCTGTTGCAATGGGCGGCGGTGCATACTATATTACATATCCTAAGATCGTCAATGTCAAGCTCACGGGCAAGCTTTCCCCTTGGGTAGCCGCAAAGGACGTTATCCTTGAAGTCCTCCGCATTATGTCCGTTAAGGGCGGCGTTGGCAAGATCATCGAATACACGGGCGAGGGTGTTAAGACGCTTTCCGTTCCCGAACGTGCAACTATCACAAATATGGGCGCAGAGCTTGGAGCAACAACTTCTGTATTCCCGTCCGATGAGATCACAAAGCAGTTCTTAAAGGCTCAGAAGCGTGAAGAAGTATGGACAGAGCTTGCTGCTGATCCCGATGCAGTTTATGACGAAACTATCGAGATCGACCTTTCAAAGCTTGCTCCTCTCGCAGCTTGCCCTCATTCTCCGGATAATATCAAATCCGCTGATGACCTCAAGGGTATGAAGATAGATCAGGTCTGCATCGGTTCATGCACAAACAGCTCCCTTATGGATATGATGAAGGTCGCATACATTCTCAAGGGCAAGACCGTTCACTCGGATGTTTCACTTGCTATCGCTCCGGGCTCAAAGCAGGTCCTCAATATGCTCGCTGAAAACGGCGCACTCGCTGATATCATCGACGCAGGTGCAAGAGTTCTCGAAAGCGCTTGCGGTCCTTGTATCGGTATGGGTCAGGCACCTAACTCAAAGGGTATCTCGCTCCGTACATTCAACAGAAACTTCGAGGGCAGAAGCGGAACGAAGGACGGTCAGATCTACCTCGTATCTCCGGAAATGGCTGCTTATTCCGCTATCAAGGGCGTTCTTTCCGATCCGAGAGAGCTTGGTGAAATGCCCGAATTCAAGCTTCCCGAAGAGTTCGTTATCAACGACAATATGATCGTTCCTCCTGCTTCCGAAGCTGATATGGACAAGGTTGAGATCCTCCGCGGACCAAACATCAAGCCATTCCCAAAGACTGCTCCTCTCGCTGACAGCATCGAGGCTAAATGCTCACTCAAAGTCGGCGACAACATCACTACCGATCACATTATGCCTGCAGGTGCAAAGATTCTTCCTCTGCGTTCAAATATTCCTGCAATTTCAAAGTTCTGCTTCACCGTTTGCGATGAAAAGTTCCCCGAAAGAGCAGAAAGCTATGGTAAGAGCATCATCGTCGGAGGCGCTAACTACGGTCAGGGTTCGTCCCGTGAACACGCTGCACTTGCTCCTCTTCACCTCGGTGTAAAGGCCGTCCTTGTAAAGAGCTTTGCCCGTATCCACCGTTCAAACCTCATCAATGCAGGTATTCTTCCTCTTACATTTGTAAACGAGGCTGATTATGATAAAATTTCTCAGGACGATGTTCTCGAAATCGCAGATGTTCGTGCGGCTGTCGAGAGCGGCAAGTCCAAACTTACAGTTAAGAACAAGACCACGGGCGAAGATATCCCCGTACTTTGCGAACTTACGGGCAGAACAAAGGATATTATCCTCGCAGGCGGACTTCTTGACTACACAAGAGAAAGCTTAAAGTAAAAAATGTGCTGTTCAAAATGCGGCATGGATTGCGGCAAGTGCAGCCGAAAAGAAGAGTTCGGCTGTCTTGGCTGCAATAATATGCAGAGCGGATATTGGGGCGAAAAGTGTGAGATAAAGGAATGTTGTGAAGCGAAAAAGCTTGAACATTGCGGACTTTGCCCCGATTTTCCCTGCGAAATGCTGCGTGAGATATCCTTTGACGAAGAACTCGGCGATGACGGCGAGCGGCTTCTCAACGCCAAGAAATGGGCAGACGAAAGCAGGGAGCTTTCCGAGAAAAAACTGAAAAATATCCTGCTCGGAGTTTCACTCGGAGCGGTTTTCGGAGCTATCCTCGGCGCTTGGCAGGATATGACTGCGGCTTTTGTTGTCGGCGGCGTTGTTATCGGAGTCGGCATTGCTTTGCTTTTGAATTTCTACAAAAAATACTGACGGGAGTTACATAAAATGAGTGACATAACAACGCTTGAAAAACCGTCTGAAGCAGTACAGCTTCAAACACGCAAAGGAACTTTTTTATCGGCGAATACGATAAAATATATAGCTGTCTTTGCGATGCTTATTGACCATATCGCGTGGTGCTTTGTTGATACAAATTCCGTCCTCGGCAGCATAATGCATCTTATCGGAAGAATGACCGCTCCGATAATGACATATTTTATTGTTGAGGGTTTCCATTACACAAGGAATGTGAACAAGTATCTGGTAAGGCTTGCGATATTCGCAGCGGTTTCGTGGATACCGTTTCTTTTTATGGAATATGGTACTCTGCTGCCGTTCATATTCGTTGACGGAAATCTGTATTTCAACCCTGCTCAGGGTGTTATCTATACTTTTTTCCTCACATTGCTTGCGCTGAAAACAGTACATTCGGAGGAACTGCCAAAGCCTGTAAAGGTCGTGCTTGTGATAGGCTTGTGCCTGCTCTCAACGATAGGCGACTGGTTCTTTTTCCCGATAATATGGGCGCTGCTGCTCGATAAGTACAGAGGAAGCTTCAAAAAGCAGGCTGCTGCATTTGCGGTATCATCGGTCATTCTTATAACGCTGATGATAATGTTCCTCACGGACGGTTTCGGAAACAACTGGTTTCAGTACGGCGTTCTGCTTGCGCTTATCCCGCTTCATTTCTACAACGGTGAAAAGGGCAGGGGCGGCAGGTTCGGCAAGTGGTTTTTCTATGTTTTCTATCCTGCGCATTTATTTATACTCGGAATACTCAGATGGTATGTTTTTAATTAATATAGGAGGCTAAAAAATGGCTGAAAAAATCAAAATGACTACTCCGCTCGTCGAAATGGACGGCGACGAGATGACCCGAATTATCTGGAAGATGATAAAGGATATCCTTATCCTTCCTTATGTTGACCTCAACACCGAATACTATGACCTCGGACTTGAAAACAGAAACGCTACCGATGATAAGGTGACCGTTGATTCCGCAGAGGCTACAAAGAAGTACGGCGTTGCTGTAAAGTGCGCAACCATTACTCCAAATGCTGCCCGTATGACCGAATACAACCTTAAAGAAATGTGGAAGTCGCCTAACGGAACTATCAGAGCTATCCTCGACGGCACGGTTTTCCGTACACCTATCATCGTTAAGGGCATCACGCCTTATATCCCGACATGGACAAAGCCTATCACTATCGCACGTCACGCTTACGGCGATGTTTACAAGAATACAGAGCTTCGCGTTGCAGAGGGTGCAAAGGCTGAACTCGTTGTAACGAACAAGGACGGCAGCGAGGAACGTTCGCTTATCCACGAATTCAAGGGCACAGACGGCATCATTCAGGGACTTCACAATACAGACAAGTCCATTTCAAGCTTCGCAAGAGCTTGCTTCAACTTTGCCGTTGACACAAAGCAGGATCTCTGGTTCGCAACAAAGGATACTATTTCCAAGAAGTATGACCACCGCTTCAAGGATATTTTCGCTGAAATTTACGAAAATGAATACAAGGCTAAGTTTGAAGAACTCGGCATCGAATATTTCTACACGCTCATCGACGATGCGGTTGCAAGAGTTATCCGTTCAAACGGCGGCTATATCTGGGCTTGCAAGAACTATGACGGCGACGTAATGTCCGATATGGTTGCTACCGCTTACGGCAGCCTTGCAATGATGACCTCCGTTCTCGTTTCTCCGAGCGGCGTTTACGAATACGAAGCTGCACACGGAACGGTTCAGCGTCACTACTACAAGTACCTCAAGGGCGAAACGACCTCCACAAACAGCGTAGCTACGATATTTGCTTGGTCGGGAGCACTCCGCAAGAGAGGCGAAATGGACGGCAACAGCGAACTTATGCGCTATGCTGACAACCTCGAAAAGGCTACTATCGGCACCATTGAAGACGGCGTAATGACAGGCGACCTCGAAGCGCTTTCCTCTATCCCGAACAAGAAAAAGGTAGACACAGAAGCTTTCCTCGTTGCTGTAAATGAGCGCCTTGCAAAGCTTATGTAATACTGCTCTCTGATCAACCTGCAGACAAATCCTCGGCTATAATAAATCCATTCGGCGTCAGACTCCTTTGCAAGGCACCAAGCCTTGCCGCAGTCGTCTTCCTTGACTGGATTTATTCTATCTGTCGGCTTTGTCTGCAGAACGATCAAAGATCAGTATAAAAACAGGAGAGAAATTGTAAATGCAGAAACCAAAGAGATCCGAGATATCATCATCGGTAATCAAACGTCTGCCGAGATACTACAGATTCATCGGCGAGCTTATTAAACAAGGGATAGTTCGCAGTTCATCGGGCGAGCTGGCGGAAAAAATGTCGCTCACAGCGTCACAGATACGTCAGGATCTTAACTGCTTCGGAGGCTTCGGACAGCAGGGCTACGGTTATAATTTAGTTGAGCTTCGCACAGAGATCGGGAAGATTCTCGGCATCGACCGTGGATACAAGGCGGTGCTTTTCGGTGCGGGAAACCTCGGAAAAGCTATTGCGAGCCATATGAACTTCGGCGAATACGGCTGGAAGCTTATCGGTATCTTTGACAGCGACCTGCGCAAGGAAAACGAAAAAGTTGCCGACCTTTCCGTAATGCATATAAGCCGTATGGAAAGCTTTATCACCGAAAATAAGCCCGAGATAGCGATACTCTGTATCCCCAAGGCTGCCGCTCAGGAATATGCGGATAAATTGGTTTCGCTCGGAATAAAAGCGTTCTGGAACTTCAGCCACTATGACCTGGCGGTTTCGCACAAGAACATCGTTGTACAAAATGTCCACCTCGGTGACAGTATAATGACCCTTTCATACGGTCTTACGACTTTTGAGGACGAAGAATAGCATAAACATCACAAAGCTGCATTATTTTGACCGAATAATGCAGCTTTTTATTTTCTTATGTGATAATTAGGTGTAAATTTTGTTCAATTTATAAAAAATTCTCCTTTTGACTTCCATTTTTTTAGAGATTATGATATAATAAACATATTGAAAATAAAGGTGATATCTGCAAAACTCAACCGAGCTTGTATGATATTTATAATACTAATCTCCAATGAATGTGTAATACTAAACACCAATAAAATACAGGAAAAAATCTGCGCCGAAAACCTATATAAACCTGTAAAAAACAGCTACGAGATTATCGGCTT
>OHPL01000947.1_pt1 | contig 16225 bp, 16 predicted proteins | sample 1577711 | NCBI WGS metagenome assembly OHPL01 (sample SAMEA3879538, study PRJEB24766) | human gut metagenome | biome: human-associated habitat; feature: feces | place: USA | collected 1985/1987
GTTTAAAAAGACAGTATCAGCTCTCCATTTCTTCCGAAAGCACAAGCCATTCATCGGAATATTCAGCGGAAAGCAGCTTTTTTTGCTCAAATTCGGCGCATTTTTCCTGCATAAGCTGATAATCCTGACAGACCTCGGGAGAAGCCATTTCTTCCTGCAAAGCCTGCATTTCCGCTTCGAGCTTTTCGATCTCCTTTTCAAGCTCACGGATACGGTTTCGCTTTTTGGCATCTGCCGAACGCTGCTCCTTACTTCTGTAAGCCTTAACGCTCTTTTCAGCAGCTTCCTGTTTTGCTTTTTCCGCTTTCTGTGCTTCAAGCTGCTTTTCCTCGGCAAGCTGTTTTGACCGCTTTACTTCCATATACTCATCGAATCCGCCGTTAAAGCTTTCGACAGAATCGGGAGTAATCTCAAGTATTCTCGTTGCAAGTCTGTTAAGAAGATAACGGTCGTGCGATACGAAAATTATCGTTCCGTCATAATCGCAGAGAGCCTTTTCAAGAACTTCTTTTGTATCAATATCAAGGTGGTTCGTAGGCTCGTCCAGAATCAGAACATTTCCTCGTTCAAGCATCATTATAGCAAAACAAAGCTTTGCACGTTCGCCGCCGCTTATAACGCTTATCGGCTTGAAAACATTCTCTCCGACCATGCGTACAGAGCCGAGAATGGAACGTATCTCCAAGTCGCTCATTGTGCGGTAGCGTGAGTGAACCTCTTCCATAACTGTCTTATTGAAATCAAGCTGCGAATTCTCCTGATCGAAATAGGATATTTTTATGTTCTTTGTCCATTCGACCGAACCGTGAGAGCAGGGGAGTATATGCTGGATAATTTTCAGCAAAGTCGATTTTCCGATACCGTTTGAGCCGATGATACCAAGCTTTTCTCCACGCTTGACCTCAAATGAAAGGTTATCAACGAGCGTTTTTCTGTCATAACCACTGCCGACCGAAACATCGATATTTTTTACCGTAAGAACATCGATCGGAGGTGCAATATCATACTCAAACTTTATCTTCGCCGACTTAGTGTTTGTTACAGGCTTTTCAATTAGCTCCATAGCTTCAAGCTTCTTTATACGGCTTTTCGCCATATTGGAAGTTGTTGCACGGACAAGATTTCTGTCGATGAAATCCTGAAGCTTGGCGATCTCCTCCTGCTGTGCCTCGTATTCTTTCATCTGACGAATAACATCTGCTTCTTTAAGCTTTGTAAAAGCGGAGTAGTTGCCCTTGTAGCGTTTGAGCCTGCCGCGTTCTATCTCGCAGGTCGAAGTCGTAAGCTTGTCAAGAAAGTATCTGTCATGTGAAACGATGAGAAGTGCGCCCTTGTAATCTTTCAGATAATCTTCAAGCCACATTATTGTGTTGAAATCAAGGTGGTTCGTAGGTTCATCAAGGATAAGCAGATTAGGATTTTCAAGCAAAAGCTTTGAAAGTGCAAGACGTGTCTTTTCACCACCGCTCAGAGTTGAGATAACTCTGTCGTAAGTTTCCGTGCCGAAACCCATACCGTTGAGGACTTTGTTTATCTTTACGTTGATAAGATAACCGTCATTCGATTCAAAAATCGCAGTTTTGCGGGCATATTCGTCTGATATCTCAGCAAACTTTTTTTCATCGCTGTGAGCCTCGGGCGAAGCCATTGTTTTTTCAAGCTCACGCAGTTCATCACCTATCTTTAACAGCCAAGAAAAGACCGATGTCATCTCTTCAATGATAGTCGATGAGCGGTCAAGTCCCGTATTCTGCGCTAAAAATCCGATAGAAGCACTTTTGGTCACTGCAACATGGGCAACATTAGGCTCGGGCTGTGTTTCGGGTTCTTCCTCACCTGTGATTATTCTTAAAAGCGTGGATTTTCCGCAGCCGTTTACGCCGACAAGTCCGATGCGGTCGTTATCTTCGATTGTCAGCGCCACATTATCAAGAACGGTATTTCCGTTATATATCTTGCTGACATTTTCAAGTGATAAAATCATATATGCTCTCCATTATTTTCTTTCTCAATGTATTTTTACAATAAAACTCCATTATTGATTATACCATATTCTGAAAATAAGTCAAGAAAAAAGCCGTCCGAATTTTTATCGAACGGCTTTCAGAAATCAATTATTTATATATTTGCTGCAATAACATCGCCCATTCCCGAGCAGGAAACCTTTTTCATACCCTCGGACATAATATCACCTGTGCGGTAACCATCTTTGAGAGCCTTATCAACTGCCTTTTCAACAGCATCAGCTTCCTTATCCATATCGAATGAGTAGCGAAGCATCATTGCTGCGGAAAGTATCGTTGCGATAGGATTAGCAATGTTCTGACCTGCAATATCGGGAGCAGAGCCGCCGCTCGGTTCATAAAGACCAAACTTTGTATCATTAAGGCTCGCAGAAGAAAGCATACCGATAGAACCTGTTATCATCGAAGCTTCATCAGAGAGGATATCGCCGAACATATTCTCCGTAAGAACAACGTCAAACTGTGCAGGGTCTTTAACGAGCTGCATTGCGCAGTTGTCAACGAGCATATGCTCAACCTCAACTTCGGGATAGTCAGCTGCAACTTCGTTTACTATCTTTCTCCAAAGTCTTGATGAATCGAGAACGTTAGCCTTGTCAACGCTTGTAACCTTCTTGCGGCGCTTCATTGCAATATCGAATGCACGGACTGCAATGCGGCGAATTTCCTTTTCGCTGTATGTGAGCGTATCGGTAGCGGTCATAACGCCGTCAACTTCCTCGGTCTTTCTTGCACCAAAGTAAAGTCCGCCTGTAAGCTCACGCATAATTACCATATCAAAGCCACGATCAGCGATCTCAGCTTTGAGTGGGCAAGCCTCTTTAAGCTCGCTGTAAAGAACAGCAGGACGAAGATTTGCAAAAAGGTTGAGCGACTTTCTTATTTTAAGAAGTCCTGCTTCGGGGCGCTTGTCAGCAGGAAGCTTATACCAAGGTGAAGTCGAGGTGTTTCCGCCGATAGAACCCATAAGTACAGCATCGGAAGCCTTTGCCTTTTCGATAGTTTCATCGGTGAGCGGAACTCCGTTCACATCGATTGAACAGCCGCCCATAAGAAGCTGTTCGTAATTGAAGGTATGACCGAACTTTTCCGCAACCTTGTCAAGAACTTTCATTGCTTCGGTGACGATCTCAGGACCGATTCCGTCACCCTTTATAACAGCGATATTTTTATTCATCTGTATAACTCCTTTTACTTGATCGAATTGAGCAGACCGCCCTTGTTGATAATGTTCTGGATAAACTCGGGGAACGGTTCAGCCTGATAGGTTTCGCCCTTTGTAACATTAGTGATCTTGCCTGTGTCGAAGTCGATCTCAACCTTGTCACCGTTTTCGATCTTCTGTGATGCCTCTTTACATTCAAGGATAGGAAGTCCTACATTGATAGCATTTCTGTAGAAAATTCTTGCAAAAGTTGTTGCAATTACGCAGGAAACACCGCTTGCCTTAATGGAAATAGGTGCGTGTTCACGGGAAGAACCGCAGCCGAAGTTTTCATTTGCAACGATGATATCACCCTGCTTAACATTCTTTACGAAATCGGGGTCAATATCTTCCATACAATGCTGTGCAAGCTCTTTAGCATCGGGGGAATTGAGGTATCTTGCGGGAATGATAACGTCTGTGTCAACGTTATCTCCGTATTTATGTACAAAACCTGAAGCTTTCATTCAATTCATCTCCTTATATCACATAACTTCTTCGGGTGAGCTGATCTTGCCCGTGATAGCCGATGCGGCAGCAACAGCAGGCGAGGAAAGATAAACCTCGGAATCGGGGTGACCCATACGTCCAACGAAGTTTCTGTTTGTTGTAGCGATAGCCTTTTCACCTGCGGCAAGGATACCCATGTGTCCGCCGAGGCAAGGTCCGCAGGTCGGAGTTGAAACTGCACAGCCTGCCTTGATGAATGTTTCCATATAGCCAAGCTTTATGCAATCAAGATATATCTGCTGTGTTGCAGGAATAACAATGCAGCGAACATTCTTGTGAACGTGCTTGCCTTTGAGAATTTCAGCAGCCATTGCCATATCTTCAAGTCTGCCGTTTGTGCATGAGCCGATAACGGACTGGTCGATAACAACTTCGCCGACTTCATCAATTGTACGCGTGTTTTCGGGAAGATGAGGGAATGCAACTGTCGGCTTGATAGCCGAAAGGTCAATATCATATACTGCATCATATTCAGCATCGGGATCAGCTTCATATACAGTATAAGGGCGCTTGCAGCGACCGTCCATATATTTGACAGTAACATCATCAACAGCAAAGATACCGTTCTTTGCACCTGCTTCGATAGCCATATTTGCCATTGAAAGTCTGTCGTCCATTGAAAGGTTCTTAAGTCCGTCGCCAACAAATTCCATAGACTTGTAAAGTGCACCGTCAACACCGATCATACCGATGATATGGAGAATAACATCTTTGCCCATTACATACTTATTGAGCTTACCTGTGAGATTGAATTTGATAGCGGAAGGAACCTTGAACCAAGCCATACCCGTTGCCATGCCTGCTGCCATATCGGTCGAACCAACACCGGTAGAAAACGCACCGAGAGCGCCGTAAGTACAGGTGTGGCTGTCTGCGCCGATGATGCAGTCGCCTGCGCCAACGATCCCTTTTTCGGGGAGAAGTGCGTGTTCAATGCCCATTTCACCTACATCGTAGTAGTAGTCTATATCATATTTGGACGCGAATTCACGGCACTGCTTTGAGTTCATAGCAGATTTGATGTCCTTGTTAGGAGTGAAGTGATCCATTATCATCGTGATCTTGCTCTTATCAAAAACCTTTGTGAAGCCTGCCTTGTTGAATTCATTGATAGCAACAGGGGTCGTAACATCGTTGCCGTGTACAATATCGAGCTTGCAGTTTATAAGCTGACCTGCTTTGACAGAATCAAGTCCTGCGTGGGCAGCCAGTATTTTCTGCGTCATTGTCATACCCATTATAAAAATCGTCCTTTCAATATTTAAACTTATAGTTGCATTATAACACATTTTGTGGTATAATTCAAATACATAATATGAATATCTGATATAAATTCAGGTTATGAAAATTGGGAGTTGAATTTATGATCTCTGAAAGCAATCTGAACAGATACAGACTTTTCTGTGCAGTAGCCGAATGTGAAAGTATATCAAAAGCGGCAGAGCTCAACTACATAAGCCAGCCTGCGATAAGCAAAGCGATAACAAAAATGGAAGAAAGCCTCGGAACTGTGCTGTTTAACCGAAACCATAGGGGAGTAACGCTCACAGATGAGGGGAAAGTGTTCTATGACGAGCTTAAATCGGCTTTTGACATAATCAAAGCAGGAGAGGACAAGCTCCGCAGCATAAATGAGCTTGGAATAGGTCGGCTTCGGCTCGGCGCAAGCTCTGTACTCTGCAAAGCTATGCTTTTACCGTATCTTAAAGGCTTTATCAATGAAAATCCGCATATAAAAATAACTATAGAGTGCCAGTCCTCATCAAGAATACACAAAATGCTTATGGACGGAGTTATCGATGTCGGACTTATGGTAAAACCCGATAATATGACCGAACTTTCATTTATTTCACTGGGTGAGATCGAGGATATATTCGCCGCAACGCCAAATTATCTTGATAATCTCGCTCTGCGCAACGAATCGGACATCTTTGAGAATGCAAACATAATGCTTCTCGACAGTGAAAATGTTTCCCGTCACCATGTTGACAAGTTTTTCAAGGAAAATAATATCGAACCGAAGCATATTCTCGAAGTCAGCAATATGGATATGCTCATTGAATTCACCAAGATAGGTATGGGCGTTTCCTGCGTCGTAAAGCAGTTCGTTGAAAAAGAGATAGAATGTGGTGAGCTTAGAGAAATCCCGCTTAATTCAAAGATCAACACCCGTGAAGTCGGACTTGCATTCATAAAAACTTCACGGCTCAATACAACAATGAAAAAATTTATCGATTATGTAAATAGAGAATAAAAACTGCCGCAGGACACATAAAAATGTCTTGCGGCAGTTGATCTTTACTTTATTTCAAGGATAGGTTCAGCGATAGATGCGCCTGCAGGTACCATAGGAAGAACGTTGATATCCTTGTCGATAAGACAGTTGATAAGAACGGGGTGACCCGATGTAAGCGCCTTTTCAAGTGTAGGACGAACTTCTTCTTTCTTGCTGATAGTGTGAGCCTCAACACCGAGAGCTTTTCCGAGCATCTCAAAATCAGTAGCCTTTTCAAGCGTTGTCTGCGAGAACTTATTGTTGTAGAAAAGCTTCTGCCACTGACGAACCATTCCGAGAACGGAGTTGTTGAATACAAGTTCGATAACAGGCAGATCATATTTTGCAAGCGTTGTAAGCTCATTCATATTCATATAGAAGCTTCCGTCGCCTGCGATATTGATAACGTACTTGTCAGGATTGCCGACCTTGCTGCCGATAGCAGCACCCAATCCGTAACCCATTGTGCCAAGCCCGCCCGAAGTTGCAATGCTGTTCGGCTTGGAGAAGTTGAAAAATTCAGCTGTCCACATCTGGTGCTGACCAACTTCCGTTGTGATGATGGCATTTCCGTTAGTAAGTTCGCAAAGCGTTTCGAGAACATACTGCGGAAGAATATCATCAGGGTCGGAAGAAACCTGAATAAGCGGATATTCAGCTTTCCACTTTTCAATTTCAGCCATCCATTCGTGATGATCCTGCTTTTCAAGCTTTTCATTTATAAGAGAGAGTGCAAGCTTTATATCTCCGACAACCTTATCGGTAATTTCAACATTCTTGTTGATCTCGGCACTGTCGATCTCAAACTGAAGTATCTTTTTGCCCTGCATGATCTCATCAAAGCTCTTGGCATTGCAGGTAACACGATCGGAAAATCTTGAACCGACAACGATCATAAGATCACATTCGCCGACAGCAAGGGAAGATGTTTTTGTGCCGTGCATACCGAGCATACCCGTATAGCGCGGATTTGTGTTGTCAAACGCAGCCTGTCCCATAAGCGTGAGCGAAACAGGAGCGTCAACGAGTTCTGCAAACTTAGCAAGCTCATCAAATGCGCCTGAAAGTACTGCGCCGCCGCCTGCGTAGATCATCGGCTTCTTAGCAGCAGAAATTACCTTTACAGCATTTTCGATCTCTGCTTCATCAACAGAATATGTAGGCTGCAGCAGTTCTTTATGTTCAAATTCGCATTTTGCAGCTGTGATATCCTTAGGAATATCAATAAGAACAGGACCTTTTCTGCCCGAATTTGCAATATAGAAAGCTTCTCTGATTGTGTCAGCGAGTTCATTTACATCTTTAACGATGTAGTTATGCTTTGTGATAGGCATTGTGATGCCCGTGATATCAACTTCCTGAAAGCTGTCAAGACCAAGGAGAGCTGTTCCGACGTTTCCCGTAATAGCAACCATAGGGATACTGTCCATATATGCAGTTGCGATACCCGTAACGAGATTAGTTGCGCCCGGACCCGATGTTGCAATAACTACGCCGGTTTTGCCCGTTGTACGGGAATAGCCGTCAGCGGCGTGCGAAGCACCCTGCTCGTGAGAAGTAAGAATATGCTTTATCTTGTCGCTGTAATCGTAAAGTGCGTCATAAATGTTGAGTACAGCTCCGCCGGGGTAGCCGAAAACAGTATCAACTCCCTGTTCAAGAAGACATTCAAGTATGATCTGTGAACCGTTCAATATCATTTTTAGGATCTCCCTTTCAAAAAATGAGATATCCGATCAGAGATTTTCGCCTGATACATCGTAAAAATCCTTATCAGATACAATATATTTAACATTTTACCTCAAAAATCTTTTTTTGTCAATGTATTTTTTGTAAAGTATGGTAAATCAAACGTTTTGCCTAACATTCTATAATTGTTTCAATAAAACAATTCCGTAAAATAATTGACTTATCAGCAAAAAAATGTTATAATATTATAAAAGATTTTGTACGTTTTTAACGGTTGGTGAATATGAAAAAAACTGAAGTTTCCGAAAATATAAATTCCAAAAAAGTTAGCTATAAGGTTTCTCTCGGCGGTATAGTTGCAGCTCTCTGCCTTACGCTGATGTTTCTGACGGCTGTTTTTCCTCCGCTGAATATGACGCTGCCACTGTTTGCAGGAATGTTGATATCAGTAGTTGCTATCGAAATTTCGCCTTCATGGGCGCTTGTGACATATATAGTTGTTGCTATCCTGTCATTTTTTATAACGCCCGATAAAGAAGCCGCCATATTTTTCAGTGCGCTTTTCGGATATTATCCCATACTTAAAGACGCTGTTGACAAAATGAAAGCAAAGCTTATGGCGTGGCTTATAAAGCTTGCGGTTTTTGATGCCGCAATGATACTCATTTATTATATTACGATATATGTGCTTGGAACTCTCGATATTTTCGAGGAATTCGGATTTCTCGGCGACTTTATGATCCCCGTCCTGTTCATTGCAATAAGCCTGATCTATGTATTGTATGATTATTGCCTGACAGTGATAAAAGAAGCCTACATCAAATGGTTTAGACCGACTTTTCTAAGAAAATTCAAATAAAAAAGCTGCACCGTTGATGCAGCTTTTATTTTATCAATCTATCATATTGTCATTAGCCTGTGTAAGACTGTTCCAAATATCATTTACATTCTCTACACACTCAAAATATTTCTGTGCAATGAGGGAAGATGGAATACCAAGCTCTTCGGCAGCCGTACTCATATTCCTCCAGTCAGCCTTTTCGTATGAGAGAACAAGAGATAAAAGCGTTCCTGCCTTGCCTTCACCCTTAAGAAGACCATTCTTTATCTCATCGCTTATCGGGAGCTGTTCAAGTGCTTCATCAATGGAGATATCCATAAGCTTATCAAGCGTTGAGAACATACCGAGAAGATAACCCTCGGAACGTGAAATAGGCATATCGTGTGCAAGGACTACAAGCTCGGAAGCGAACATTGCTCGGAGGAACGAAAGCTTTATAAGCTCCTCCTGTGCGCCATCGTCCTGTTTGAAGCTGAGAAGGTATATCCACTGCTTGAGCTGTCCAAGACCCAAGATAACAAGAGCCTGCTTTACCGAACGCGCACGGTTTCTGAGTGCAAAGTAAGCAGAGTTTACAAGCTTTAAAAGAGAGTAGGTGAGTGATACATCACGGGAAATTATCTCTTCGATCTCGTCAATATCGGGTTCATCTCTCGTAACTGCGATCATAAGCAGGAAGAAGTTGCTCTGGAGATGATTAGCCTTTTTAACAGTAGATGAAGTTTTCTGTGCAAGATACGAACCCTGAAAATACGAGCAGCCAAGTGCCTTAGCACGTTCATACTGCTCAGCAGTTTCAACGTTGTAGGCAATTACCTTTTTGCCGAACGACATACCGATCTTTACAAGATTTTCAAGTGATGGATCTTCACGGGCAAAATTGATCTTGATATAGTCAACAATGTCAAGAATACCGAAAAATCTCGGTGCAAACTCAAAGTCGATAACAGCGATCTTGTAGCCGCTCTGTTTGAGCTTTGTTATGTAGCTGTGCGACATCGGATTTGTAATAAGCGAATCCTCTATCTGAATTACAAGCTTGCTCGTTTCAAACATCTTGGGAATATTTTTTTCAAGCAAACTTTGTGTAAAGGTCAGGAAAGCGACCTTGCCGCTCAAAAACTTCTCACTGTTCATCGAAGAAAGAAAGTTCTCGATAGCATTGGCAGCAGTTGAGTCATCTGTCTGCGTTTCAGCAAAGCTGCTGTCAGCATATAATATTTCATAGCCGAATGTTTTCTGGTTAGAATCCATAAGTGCTTGTCTTACAATATAAGAATCCATAGCAATACTCCTGTTTTTAGAGATTTCATCAGTAGGTACAATGCTTTATATGTTTATTATAATACATTTTTGTGAAAATTACAATATCATTTAAAATTATAACAATTTGTCAAAAGAATATACATATTTATCCGAGAGCGTTTTTATCATATCAATATCCTGCTCAGAGTATTTATCGTAAACAGCGCAAACATAAGCATCAGTTTTTGAAGCTGTCCTGACCGCAGTGAGCGTATCCTCAAAAATAATGCACTTTGAAAGTGGAAAACCTGTTATTTCGGCTGCTTTTAGATAGACATCGGGTTCATTCTTACTTTTTCCCACTTCATCTGTTGTAATAAAGCCGTCAAAAAGGTCATATACATCGTTTCTTCGCAATAAAGGCTCGTAAAGCTCGGAAGGGGAGGCTGTCGCAAGGACTATCTTCTTACCTGAGTTTTTCATTTCGTGCAAAAGCTCCGATGCATAGGATTTCAACTGAATATTGTTCGCATATTCAATGCGGGCAAGTTCATTTATCTCTTCGGTAAATCTTTCGTCGCTTATAGGAACGCCAAGCTTTCTCATAGCATCGGCAGCCTGCTGATAAGTCAGTGAAGCAAGCCTGACAATAAATTCATCATCAGCTGTGATACCGTATTTTTCAAGAATAATTCTGTCAAGCTTTTCCCAGACCGTGTTGGAATCTGCAAGTGTGCCGTCAAGGTCAAAAATCGCGGCAGAAAAGCCGGTCAGATCAGCGTTCATTGGTTTTCTCCTTTATAAGAACAACCTTAACGTTCGGATTAAGCTCACTCGGAACCGAAATAATATCATAACGTCCGAATGATTTTATAAAAGGCGTGAGCTTTTTATATCCGAAATGACGTACATCAAAACTCGGAAAGCGCTTTATAAGAATATTTCCGACATCACTGAGTGCCGCGCAGCCGCTTTCGTCCGAAACATCGGAAACGATCTCGGCAACAGCCCTTTTGATATTGGTTATAGTCATATCGTCCGATTCGCTCTCACGCACTTCCCCTTTGTCATCGGAAACCTTTTCTCCGCCGATTATTTCAAGATATTTAAAACGGTTGCAGGCGGCAATAAATGCATTCGGCGTTTTCTTTTCTCCCATTCCGATAACATTCATTCCCGATTCGCGAAGCCTTACCGCAAGACGGGTAAAATCGCTGTCGCTTGAAACGATGCAAAAGCCATCAACGCTGCCCGAATAAAGAATATCCATTGCATCGATTATCATTGCCGAATCGGTTGAGCTTTTTCCCGTTGTATAACCGTACTGCTGAATGGGCGTGATAGAATGGTTGAGAAGAATATTCTTCCATGATGAAAGTCCGGGACGTGTCCAATCACCGTAAATTCGTTTATATGTTATTGTTCCTTCATTTGAAATTTCGTCAAGTATTGCTTTGATATATTTATCCGAAACATTGTCTGCATCAATAAGAACTGCGTATTTTTTGTCTGACATTTTTAACCTCCCACAATCAGATAGTATAGTAAAAATATTGTAGCGTTTATATTTCGTGAAAAATGTAAAAATGAGGTTTCTGTATGTTTAAAGATTGTTCAATCCGTTGGAATGTATTCTCTGTGGGTAATCCTTGAATGCATAGTTAAGGTCAACTTCTCCGTCGATGCCCTTGATCTTTCCGGTAGAGCTGTACTGCCACATTCCGTAGTGATAGTCATAGTTGCTTATAAGACGTTCCTCATCTCCCCAGCAAGCGACCCAGATATCGTATGCAGTGAGCTTTTCTATATATGTATTATCCGTGAGAAATTTTGCACCGCTGTATATCATTGCAAAATATCCTGCATTCTCAAGTTCTTCTATAAATGCTGTTATGATATCGGTAACTTCCTTGCGCGACATAGAATTGTAAAAGCTTTCCTCAATGTCAAGAACAACAGGGTATTCAGGACTGTATTTTCTTATTGTTTTAAGGAAAAATCTTGCTTCCTTCTTAGCTTCGGCAACGCTTCTTGCGTAAGTATAATGATAAAATCCGTAAGGAATACCGTATTTTTCGCAGCCGTTTACGTTACGTTTGAGCTTTATATCAACATCGGTCGAACCGAAAGAGCTTCTTATCATTGCAAAATCGATACCACTCGCGCTGACCTTTTTCCAGTTGATATCGCCCTGCCACTTTGAAACATCGATGCCTTTGAAATATTCACTGTAAACACTGACACTGCAAATAGCTTTTTTGCCCAATGAAGTTCTTAAAACAATATCCGTTATTCCGTCGGAAACACCTGTAATAACGCCATTAGAGTCCACAGTTGCAATAGATGTATCTTCCGAGCGGAAGCTTACTTCATCGTATGCTCCGAGAGGATAAAGGATATAGCCGAGCGTTACGCTGCTGCCCTGACGCAGTGTGATGTTGTCACTTATGGGGGAGATCTTTGTAACTTTTTTGTTATTCACACCATAAGCGTATGGGTCGGGAACATTTATTTTGACACTTGCGGATGATCCGTTTGAAGTTTCAAGCTTGATAACAGCACTTCCTATACCAACTACCGTAACAAGTCCGTCATCATCTACCATTGCAACACTCGGATTTATCGATTTATATGTAACATAATCATCGCTTTGAGCAGGATAAAGCCTATATTTAATCTGATAGGTGCTGCCGAGGTCAAGTATTGGTTTCAAGTCTGAAATCACACGAATACGGTTTGCCGGCTTTGTTACCTTGGTTCGTTCATTGCTTCCGATAACACCCTCCTGATCTTCAACAGCATCACTGTTTTCGTTAGTATTTGATGTATCATCGCCATTATTCGCTGTTTCATAACCATTCTCGCCAGTATCGGATATATCATCATCGAAAATTTCATCGATCATCGTATCTTCGGGGTAAGCATCATCATCATCTGCAAAAATATTTATAGAAGCTGCGCTTACAGACATAAGTATCGCAATAAAAAGTGCTATTGATCTTGACATTAAATTCTTCATTTTAAAAATCCTCATAAAAATTCTCAGTAAAATTGGTTTAAATGGTCATATATGTTTATTGTATAACAATAGTGCCCTCTTGTCAACAAAATATTAGATTTTTTTGCAGGTAATTTTTGTTATGTCATTTTGCTGTTCATTTCATATAATGAAAATGGAAGTGATAAAACTAAAAATGGAAAGAGGAGCTGCTATGGATAAAAACTATAAAAATGAAACAAGCCTGTTCCCGGAAGATACTCCGCTTGCAATGTGCTATGTTCCGTTCCAAAAATATGATGAGACCTACCCTGAAAATATTGCTCTTGAAAAAGGAACTGTCTTTCCTGAGCTTTATTTTCCGTTTTTAGGAGACGGAGGTGACTGCGATGAAATGTGCAAGTAATCTTTTAAAGGTCATACAGATGTACGATTTCTATCTTTACGACCTCAACCTATTTCTTGATACACACCCGAATGACAGAAACGCTTTAGCGAAGTTCAACGAGATAAAAGAGCGCAAAAAGAAAGCCATCGAAGCATATAACGAAAACTACGGCCCGCTGACAGCGCGCCAGAATAACTCCGATAAACATTTCTATTGGACAGATGACCCATGGCCTTGGGAAAGGAGTGCTAACTGATGTGGGCTTATGAAAAACGACTGCAATACCCGGTAAATATCAAAAACCCCAACCCTAAGCTTGCACAGCTTATTATTACTCAATTGGGCGGACCGGACGGCGAAACAGGTGCAGCAATGCGTTATCTCTCGCAGCGATATTCTATGCCATACAGTAAAGTCAAAGCAACTTTGACCGATATCGGCACAGAAGAACTCGGTCACATGGAGATTGTTTCAGCTATCGTTTATCAGCTGACACGAAACCTTACTCCAAGTCAGATAAAGGAAAGCGGTTTTGACAAATATTTTGTTGACCACACAACTGGAATATATCCTATCGCCGCATCAGGAACGCCTTTTTCTGCTACTACATTTCAGGCAACAGGTGATGTTATCGCAGACCTGACGGAAGATCTTGCCGCTGAACAAAAAGCACGTTTGACTTATGATAACATTCTCCGACTTGCAGATGATAACGATGTAAAAGACCCAATACGATTTTTAAGGCAGCGTGAACTTGTTCATTTCCAGCGCTTTGGTGAAAGTTTAAGAATAACTCAGGATAACCTGAATTCCAAAAACTTTTATGCATTTAACCCTGCCTTTGATAAAATTCATTCAAAAAAATAATTTATTTTTCTGCATGGCATTGACTTGTCATGCAGTTTTTTGTTTCAAAAATCAAATATCCACTTGCAAATTGTCAAAAAATGTTGTAAAATGTAATCATAAAAAGCAAAAGCGGTGATATGTTGTGAAGAGATCTTTTATAAAAGCAGCCGTGACGATCGTGTCAGTATTGGCATTTGTACTCGTAATATCGCTGTACGATTCAGAAAAGCTTGCAGAACCGATCATCGGCTATTCCGAAGCGGTAACGCAGATACCACTCGACAGTATGTGGGAAGAAACTGCGCAGACTGAAGAAACAACACAGACTCCCAAAACTCAAACAATTACAACTGTATCAACTATAGATAATACCTCACGAATATCCGAACCCACAGAAACAGTCACAACCGAGCAGCAAACTTACTCACCAAAAGCGGAACAAAACGAACTTATCAACATAAACACCGCCACCGCAGAAGAATTAAAACAGCTGAACGGCATTGGAGATGTGATAGCAGCGCGGATAGTTGAATATGCTCAAACGATCGGTTTTAATTCGATAGAGGATATAAAGAACGTCAAGGGTATCGGCGACAAAAAATATGATAATATAAAGGATAAGATCACTGTATAAAACGGCGGTCTTATTTTTTGCGGCATTTAATATTGCAAAATACATTGAAATGTGATATAATAAAACATATATTTGTTAATGATTGGGTGTTTTACGTAATGGACGAAAACCAGGGTATAATAATAGAGGGTTCTGTCGACCAGATACTTTTTTCAAATCCGTCAAACGGATATGCTGTTGTCGGTCTTTCGACCAACGATGGTGATATCGTTGTCACCGGCGAACTTGGAAACGTTGAAGAGGGCGAGCTTCTTTCCGTTACAGGAAAATATGTGAATCACCCTCGCTATGGAACACAGTTCAGCGCTGAAGTCTGCGAAAGAAAACTTCCCGAAACCTCTGCGGCAATGCTGAAATACCTTTCATCTGGTGTAATAAAAGGCATTGGTCCTACGCTCGCAAAGAGAATAGTTGAAAAATTCGGCGACAACACTCTTGATGTTTTTGAAAATGACCCTGAACGGCTTAAAGAGGTAAAGGGCTTCACTCCACAGAAAGCTGAAGAAGCGGCTATCGAATTCAAACGAATATACGGCATAAGAACGCTTATGATCTTTCTGTCACAATATGGCATAAGTCCGTCATTCGCCGTAAAAGCTTGGAAAAGATGGGGACAATATGCTGTCGATGTTATAAAAGAAAACCCTTATGTGCTTTGTGAGCAGGGGATAGAGCTTGATTTCGTCAAGGCAGAAAAAATTGCCGGGGAAATGAAAATACCGTCCGACAGCGAGGGACGAGTAAAGGCGGGAATGTTCTATATTCTTACCGAAAATACATATCTCGGGCACACTTGTCTGCCATACCAGCACCTTGTTGAAACGACCGCAAAATATCTCAATGTTTCAGAAGAGCTTATCGACAAGGTTATTGATGATGAAATCGATGAAAATCGTCTTGCTTTATACACCAGCCGCAGGCAGAACCGCGACTATATCTATATATATGAATATTATAACGCTGAAACTTATATTGCAGGCAGGTTGAACGTCCTCAATTCGTTTATGAAAGATACGGAATATGATTATTCCAAGATGATAGAACTTGAGGAAAAATCCAAGAATATCGTTTATGCCGAACAGCAAAAAAAAGCGATCTCGCTTGCACTTTCCAAAGGCTTCATTGTCCTGACGGGCGGACCCGGAACGGGAAAAACCACAACTCTAAAAGCTATAATCTCGCTGTATGAACAGCGCGGAATGAAGGTGCAGATCGCTGCGCCCACGGGAAAAGCTGCAAAGCGAATTTCTGACCTTACGGGATATGAAGCAAAAACTATCCACCGCCTTTTGGAAGTTTCATTCGATAATTCGGGCAAGCTTCGTTTCAAACACAATGAAACAGAGCCGCTCGCCTGCGATGTAATGATAATCGATGAAATGTCAATGGTGGACTGCCTTTTGTTTGAGTCACTGCTGCGTGCGCTGAAGCTTTCGTGCAGGCTTATTATGGTAGGCGACATTGACCAGTTACCGTCAGTAGGAGCCGGAAATTTACTGAAATCACTTATAGAAAGCAGATGTCTGCCGGTTATAGAATTAAAAGAAATTTTTCGGCAGGCTGAAAAA
>OHPL01000953.1_pt1 | contig 16146 bp, 13 predicted proteins | sample 1577711 | NCBI WGS metagenome assembly OHPL01 (sample SAMEA3879538, study PRJEB24766) | human gut metagenome | biome: human-associated habitat; feature: feces | place: USA | collected 1985/1987
GTAGCCTTGAAAATTTTTTGTTTTTTCAAGTGTCTACTCTATGGGGATTATATCAAAGACCACCGAGGTTTTTCTTTTTCTTTCTTTCTTCGAACATTGCGTTGTAATTGGCCTGCGCGGTTGCAACGTCGCCCCGTGCGCTAATGATGGCTTCGTTGTATTTGATCTTCTGAACAACTTTTAGTTCTTCCTCGTCGTAGTCATTAACAAGCGAGTACAAAACATTTTCGATTCTTTGTGGAAGATCCTCGGTTTCGGTAACCTCTGCTTCAGCAAGCTCATTGTAGTACCGAGCAATCTCAACATTCTTCTCTGCCGTAGACAGAAGATCCTTCATCTCGGGGTATTCAGCGCAAGTTCTTCCGAGGAGCGTGTACTCGTGGTTCGTTTTATGAACATAGAGCTCGGCAAACTCGATCGCTTTCTGTGTAAATTTCTTGGCGAAATCTACTGTAGTCACTTCCACTTGTGCAAGCATGCTCTGGAAGCATTTAGCTACCGTTGCCTGGAACTCTTCATCGGCGCCGAACGCTCCAAAGAGGTAGGCTTGTAAGAGATATTGCCATTCATCACCGAGGTTGTTCATGTCTGCTCGATCAAGGTAATTTACATACCATTTCTTCGCTGCATCAATACGATTGAAGCGAAGGTTGATCAGCAAGTAGAACAAGCACGAATTAAAGTAGCTGATGGACAGACTTTTGCTCATTGCACGTTGTGCGGCTTCTTTTTCATTGCTTGCCCAAAGCATCACTGCTGCGATGCAATATGCAAGCCAATACTCGGTGTTTTGCAGATAAGCCTTCTCGACTTTCTTTCGAGCGGACTCACTTGATACAATGTGAGAGTCGAGGCCAACTACATAGCCGAGGGAAATCCGTCGCAATTCATTGTAGTATGAGAATCTCGTGTAGTACTCATCATTGTATTGAGTTACGTTCTTCGAAGCAGTCGAAATGCTCTTGAACGAGAAATACTGAACAGCCAGCTCGTTTAAGGCTTGAAAGACTTCTTTTGTGCTGATATCGGCTTGCCCCACGACATCGGAAAGATAGCCCATATCCTCATATACGGCTTTGTCAAGCTTACCGCAATTACTGATGAGAATGCTGACATTCTGTATTGCATTATCAAGCTCAACTTCAAGCTTAGCATTCTCTCGATTAGTGCGGTTAATCTGATCAATAACATTATTGATCTGTCGCTGTAGTCGTTCAGCTTCTTCTAATTCTCTTTGGTATTCTTCATCCGTCATAGTTGAGAACCTCCCTCTTTTGTTCCGTTGACATTACTTTCTCGGAAAACCGGAAGCAATCTGCTGTTTCGCTTTTTCGGGCTGTTCTCTCAACGAAATCATAAAATTGAATACTCCGACTCCATCCAAGAATGGTGCGATTCTGTGAATATCGTCTGCGGTGTATCCTTCTACCTTTATTGGAGCATCGGCAACGTACTCGTTTGTTTGAATCCACAAAACGAATTCATCGGCAATATCCTGGTGTTTTTCGAATTTCAGCAGCATCCTTTCCATTATGGCAGGAGTTAGCTTCTTTTCGGTTAAAAGATACTGTTTAATCGCCTCCATTTATATCCGCCTCCCTTTCATATTTAATCTGTCCTTAAATTGCTGCGCAAAGGCTCTTGCTTCGGCCTCAACAAGTTGATCTTGATATCCCGCAAAGTCATCTTCGGGGCGTATATAATTGTCAAAACCATACTGGTATTGATAATCCTTTGCGCTCTGAGGATTGTTTGCTCGCTGGTGCTGATATGCATGCCACAGTTCGTGGGCTACAGTATCTGCAGCTTCCTCATTGTTGTACAGCATATACTCATTGACTTCCAATGTGTTGCTTCCAGGCGAATACCCGCCATAATCTCCATCTACCGGATTGTTGTAATAGACAATCTCAGGCGGATTATCAAAGCCAATCACATCCTTAACATAGTCGGCAAGATCCGTCATCGCAGCTTTTTGCTCATCAAGAGATAAACCTTCCCATGTGCTGCTGTCAAAGTTTTCAAGAGAACTATCAAGACGTTCCGTATCAGTTGCATAATCGATACCGTCAAAGTCATAATCATCTAATCCTTCGAAAACCTCATCATAGTTTATCTCATTTGGAAGATCTGTGACAGTAGGCGTTTCCTCCGATATCTCCGGTGGAATGTCTTGCCCATTTGCAGCTAATCCTTCTGATACTTGGCGTTCCTGAAGTAGTTCTCCAAAATCCGGTTTTTGATAAGGATCTGAAAAATCACCCCGAATATTTCGTTCCAATTCCTCTTGCATACGAGCCCGTTCTGCCATTACTATTGACTCCATTTCGGGGCCGCCTTCGAGTCCTTTGTCACGGAGATCGTCCCGCATTGCTTCTACATTATTGTCAATAGCATGATTTCCAGACTCCCATTGTTCCGAAATGTCCCTTGTAAGTACTGGACCGGTGCCGCTTCCTTCTGCGGCATCGTCAACATCGATTTGAATGTCGCCAGACTCTATGCCATCTCTTAAGTTTTGGAGAGCATCTTTATCAGAGGAATTCCCTATGAACTCTTCAACATCGTTCTGCGTTAAATGAACTGGCCCACTTGAAGAACCAACATCGTCTAATGATTCAATTGGATCAATCGGAGGATCGATTGGAGGATTGCTTGCATCACCGTCTATCGGATCAACGGGAGGCGAAGAACTCTGCTGCGCTTCCACAATTGCATCAATCCCAGCCTGCTCATTTGCCATTATAGCTTCCAGCTCTGAACTTCCTTCTGGAATGCCCGCAGCTATTAGCTCGTCATGTATGTCACTAATATCAGATGTTTTATCACCACTATAATCAATTGGCTCTCTGCTAAGTTCTTGTAGGTAGGCATTATTTAGCTCTTGCCATTCGGGATCTTTAGAGTATTCCGCGTAATCCTGCTGACCATAATTGTGTGAGTTGTAATAATCGGCCAATTGGTCATACGCCGAAACCTCCGCATCAAGAGGAGAGCCTGGCTGTGTATCAGATACATCTGAAAGAGCTCCATCCAGTTCACCTTGCTCATCTTCTGAAATATCTGTAACGCTGGAATTAGTCTCAGTATCAGCATCAATCTGCGTGGAATCCAACGGCTCTGTTCCTTCGGATATTTCTTCTGTACCGATCTCGTTTTCTTCCATATCCGTTTCAAACGGAGGCACATCCTCTGTCTCGAAATCGTCAGATGTATCTTCGATGGATTCATCGACGAGAGGAATCGTGTCGCCCACATCACTTTCATCCATTAGAGCGGAGACATCTGTTGCTTCCTGCATTTCCTCTGTATTATCAGAATCAAGCTCTTCCACAAGATCAGAAGCGTCATCCTGTGACAGTTCTTCTGTCGCCAGGAGTGATTCAACTTCATTGATGTTATCACCATCGTTCTCAATTGTGTCCATCTCTATCTCAGATGGATTCTCAGCAGTATCCGATACAAGCTCTACATCATTCATTAGTGTTTCTATGTTGTTATCTGTGGAGTCATTAACTTCGGTCGTATCCATTGCAACCTCATCGAATGATTCAATTGCTGTCTCGTCCATCAAGTCAGCTATATCAGAACCAGCATCCATTTCATAATCATCCATATCGCTTGAGATATCTGATGGATCAAGGCCAGAAGAATCAAGCGTGTCAGATGGGACTTCTTCTGTCATATATGTATCAGCAGCACCGTCCATCAAGCTATCTATATCCGTTGCTTCTGCCGTTGGAAGTTCTGTCTCAAAACTGCTATCGAGTGGTTCGACATCAAAGCTTTCAAGTGGCTCTGCAGGGATATCATCCATCATATCGCCAACATCAACAGGATCGGAAAAGCTGCTTGTATCAGTGGTATCTGTGCTTATATCGTCGAACGACGAAGTATCAACAGAGTCTTCAAAGTCTTCACCCATTACTTAAACCTCCTTTTCTCAGATTTTAAGCAGTTTCTACTGCTCGGCTCTTCTCAAAAACCGCGGGTGGTTAAGAATCGTGTTGTATTCAGCCTTTGTGATCCCGAAGCTTTTAATCAGCATAGACTTTCTCAAGAACTTTATCTTTACGCAGTTAATGAGCCGGTTGCTCGCTTGGATTGAAGGATTCTCCTTCAACAAGTCAATTATGTTCTTATCCATCTTCACCAAAAACTTCACAAACGCTGCCTTATCCGTCAGCTCGTACAAGCAGTCGTTCACTAAACGTGCAGCGAGGAAATCTGCGTTGGCGCGGAGTTTGAAGTCACAGCTATCTTTGCAATAACAACTGTATTTGCATTCAATGTGGGGGATAAGCAATTCTTTATGCGTATCCCAATATGTTGAAAGGGCGGCAATTTCCTGGTCTGGAATGACGGGCCTTATAGTAGCCTTGTCATGCACGTTATAGGTTTTTATGTGGAGGGGGCTATATACTCTGCCATAATGGAGCAGGGCTTCTCCGACACCAAGCCGACCAAGCAAATCATAATCCGCATCATTCATATTGGTCGCCGTACTGATTGCATCCTTATTCTCTTTTTCGACGAGCTTAAAGATTACCTTCACATTCGTATTTGCGACTACGCTGCGGCCAACTTTCGTGGGCGATTGGTCTGCGATAATAATACTGGTACCGTAAGATCGTATTTCAGCAATCATATCTTCGAGGGCTTCCACTGTAGATCCCTGCGAATCTGCGCTGTCATCCGATCTTGAGCTACCACCGGCAAGCAGAACATGTGCCTCATCAATTAGTAAGACATTTTTCAGTTTTCCGTCGCCGGAGACATTGTTCTTGGTATATACACAAATCATGATTAGTAGCAGTGCCATAATCAGCGATTTCTGCTCTTTGTTGTTGATTGCGTTTAGCTCAATTACAGTCGGTTTGCTTAACAGATCCTCAAGTGGAATGGTGTTTATGGTGTCATAGATATTGCTGTTTTGCTCGATCAAGCTGACAAGGCGGACGACACCAGCGCTTTCCATATTGGCTTTGACATCGCCTTTATAATCCATGTGCTGGATCTTCTTCTTAAACACCTTGATGAATTCATAAAGGCCAAATCGCTGCACGGTTGGATCGTCTTTTGTGCTGTCCGTTTTCCAACCGTACTCGTTGTAGCAATCATTGATTGCTGACAAGAAAATATCGGGCAGAGGATCTGGCATTGAGAAAGCAGCCTTGAATGCAGACATAAGGCTGGGGACATAGCTTTCCACCGTCACACCTGTTGGGGGAAGAAAGGGATTGATGATATAAGGAGATACCGTGTTTTTTCCAGGAGTGAATATCTGCAAATCCTTTATATCGTCAATCAACGAACGATACTCACTCTTTGTAGGTTCGATTGCAAGAAACGGTATACTAAACTCGTTCCAAAACTGCAAAAGGAGACCAAGTGAGAAGTTCGTTTTGCCTGATCCTGGCATACCAACGATAAGCCCGTGCTTGGTAAAATCATTAAGTGCAATGCCAGCATGAGCATTGTCGTTCTTTCCGCTTTTGCTGGCGTTTTGAATAATACCAACCTTAAAGTTGCCGTCCGAAATAATGCTCTGATGGAGTTTTTCTCGGTTTGCAAGGATCTTATTGCTATCCAATCCGATAATTTTTCCATCATCAATCGGAAACTTGAAAACGCCCCGAAGTTCGCGTGTCGTCATCAAGTGTTTGAGCCGTTGGAGATGCTTCGGTGCATTCTTGTTTCCCCAAAAGCTCATTTCCCGCGCTCGATTGAGAAGAACATCATTGGCTATCCAAGGGCTTGCAAACAGGTTGGCGGCTGGAGTAAGACCAAACTCCGAAACGTCAACTATGTCCAACGAGCTTCCGGTAGCTTTTCCTTCTGTTTCTATGGCGTCCATTAGTTTATTGGCAAGATCAATTGCACTGCTGTACTCCGAATACACAACAAAGTTATATAGAAACAGTAACTCGTTATTGGCTTGAGAATAGTAGTCATATGCGTCTACGATCATTTGCGTATTCGCATCCACTCGTATTCCTTGCCGATACCGAATCTCGCTCACATAATGAGCCAAAAAGTTTTTGTTCTCTTCAATGCCGTACAATTCCTGAATGTTGTATTTCGCGGGAATAATCTGCATTGAGACAACGCTTCCGGGATATTGCGTTAAGGCATTGGTGAGTGTTGCAATATTGGTGTTCTCGGATGGTTCGATGACATCGTTATAGTACATTAGACCATTCGCTGAAAGGGCGTTTCCGATTACTTTTTCTTTCTTTGAAATAGAAAGCACCTTGGAACAATTAGTCTCTGAGAGTGCCTTTTCAAACGAGGAGTATTCTTCCTCAGTGTCAAGCACAGATACTGAGAAGTTTTTATCCTCGAGATCATTCTTGATGCTCGACATCATATCGAGAATGAAAGATTCGTTGCTGAACTTAACGTCGCCAATCTTCCTGACGATTATGTATAACCTAACCTGGGCCTTATAAGTTTGGTTGTCTACGCCAATACTTTGAAACAAGAACTCAAATGCAGTATTCTCCGTGTCTGACTTCCGATGCATTGCTTGGAGAATCTGTGTAAACAAGACTTGATTCGAATAGTTGGCACGGTCTAGGTCTTTGGCAAAAAGCTCATAGAAAGGGACGGAGGTCACTTCAGCAACCGCCATGCTGACAAACATTCCATTTGCCAATTCAAGTGTCTTTACCATCTGTAGTCACCGTCCTTTCAATTAGAAGAGCATTGAATAAACTTTAAATCTCTCGCAGATCGAATTTGTTGCTTCGCTCAGATTTGCTTTGTTAGCTACTACATATTTCTTCATTTTCATATTCGAACCCGAAACGCTCATTTCCGCATTGATCTTCATTTTCTTTGATGAAATGAGATAGTCAGCGATCGCCAGTGCTGTTGTTTGAGAATCGTTTGTGACAAGTGTATATGCTTGTACTAAATTACATGTGATACTGTTCCCGAGGTGCGAGACTTGGCATCTGGAGTTGAGGACGTCACACGTTGCGCGGTCGACAATTGTTTTCACGTTATCAGCTTTTACTGCGTCCCTATCCTTAAACCGGAGAAGATAATTCTCAACTGCTCGGCTTGTAAACGAACTACCAGGAGTAAATATCATCGAGAAGAGTTCCGAACTGAAACGATCAGCCGGAGTTCTTTCGAGGTATGCGTTTGCCGCATCAGCTCTGAGCTGAGATCCGTTTGCAATCATCTTTTTGATAAACTGCATTTTTACTGAGAGTTCATCTGTTGATGAGCAGATATACTCAACAAAGTAGCTGGGATCGATTTTTAAGCCCTTCTGCGACAAGACCTCAATAATAGACGCTTTGATATCCTTCGAATCTGTGCTGCTGTTCATATATTTCGATAAAAGGTCGTTGAAGAAGCTGATATTCAATCCTTTTTCAAACATTGCTCTCACAATAGAGGGCTTGTTATCCCCATCTATAGAGCACTTGAGAACATAGCTTTCAACGGTAGAGGTCGGGATATTAGTTGCCCGGTCAAGAAGACAGTCAAGAATAGCTTTCCTGTCATCAGCCTTGTCAAGGTTGAAGCACAGGTAGTTTGTTAGCACCGACTCAAAAGATTTGTTATCTACTTTGAATTCAAAGGACTTTTTAAGCAGTGAAACCTTGTCGCTCGCACTTAACTTGCTGTTTGAAAGCATTGAGATGATGAGCTTTGCCGACACTAAAACATATTGACCGCTGTTCTTCAAGCAATCCATTGCATTATAAGCCGTCTGGATGCTTCCACACTCATATGCAAAGGCGAGAATCTTGATTACGTCTTCATCGCTAATCTTGTTTTTGCAAAAAGCAGATAGTGTATCCTTAACAACCTCGGGATCTGCAAGCCTTATTATTTGATCCATCAGCAAATCAGAGTTAATAGATAATCCGTTATTTAATGCAGCAATACTTGCTTTGCTTTTTGTCTTAACACTATCCTTTGTATCTGCTAAATAATTCTCGATTAGCTTTCTGTCCTCGTACTTTATTCCTCCTGTTGCGAGAAGAGTCGCAATACGATCACCTTTTGTATCTCCGTCTGGATACCTTGCGAGAACCTCAGACAACGCCATCTTGGGATCGATATTATCTGAGTTGCCGATAACTTGATCGGCGAGGTCTATTTTCCCGCTTTTAATTGCATAACTCAGCAGATTGTTGTTTGCAGGTTTCGAGTAAACATCTTTCGCATCGAGCATTTGAGATATAAAATCGCGTCGAGTCACATCGTTCAGGGAATCATATACTAAGAGCAAAGTTGCAAAAATATCTGACTCTTCGAGGAATTCATACAGAGCTTCCTCATCATCTGATACGCTTGATCCTGTCGATTTAAGTTGTTCATATGTCTTCTTCAATTGAGTAAAAATAGATTTGGCGTCTCTTGGATCACACGCGCCGGGTGTTATAACCCGAATCATGTCATAAGCCAATTTCGCAATAATCGTCCCGACATACCGAGAATCTATTTTTTCGCACTCAATAAGATTTTTTGATGCACTGTCAAGTCGACGGTAGGCAGTATCCAGCAACGACTGCCTGACTACATTTTTGATTGTAAACAGGCCGTCATATTGTTCCTGCCTCTCGATCTCTGCACCACAATAAAGGCATTTCCAGATCTTCTTTTCTTTTATGTACTGTAGTTTTCCAGCACACTGAGTACATTTCCGAGCTACGAAACTTACAGTCATTTACAGCACCTCACTACGATTATTTCGAAATGGCAAGTTTCTTGTTTCGCTCGATATACATTCTTTCAAGCTCACCGCACGCTTGCTTTGCATCAGCAATCTGACCATCGTCGATATTAATACGGAGTTCAGATACTTTTCGCATTATGCGCTGTTCGACGCTTGCCACAGAGTCATTGGTCATTGGATCTGAATACTTGACAGTTTCAGATAGCTTTCTAAGTGCCTCTTTCAATTCCGGATTGGAGCAGGAATCTCTCATTAATTCGATGTCTACAAGAACAGACTTGAGGTTGGTTACATTCTCTTTGATGTTTTCCCCAATCTGCTGAACGGTATCCCGCGCCATTAGCGAAATGATTGCTATGATCAAAAATGCGGCAAGGACAAGTAGTTGAATGACAAGCGCAAGAGTAAAACTCGCTTGCTGGAAAATCATGAACAATGCGCCGATGACAAGAGCCGCACATAGATAATAAATTGAGAATGACGCCAAAGGGATACCGAAGAATACGGTTTCAACATCGGCAGTTTTAAATGATAAAAACATGCTTATTATCTGAACAACAAAAGCAAGTGCCATAAAAGCATAACTCAGCCAAAACACGTTTGTCCGAGTTTTAAAAATGGTGAACACAAGAAGGTTGAATACTCCCAGCAGGATCACATAGATTAGAGCTATTCCGACAGTATTTTTCGTTTTGGTATTTTGGTTTTTCATTTCCTTCACTCCTTATAGTCTTTCACCGCACTCGAAGCAGAACTTAGCACCTTCCGGCAATGTTGCTCCACATTTAGGGCATGTGTTTGCCGAGAATTTATATCCACACTCAAAGCAGAACTTTCCCTTGGGAACGGTCTTGCCGCAATTCGGGCAAAGAACCATATTGCTGTCGTGCTGAATTCGTTCTCCACAACTCAAGCAGAATTTGGCATTCGGAGGTAACTCAGCACCGCATTTCGGGCATTTCTCTCCGTCTGCCACAGGCTCAGTTGATTCATCTTTTGGCTTGAAGAAATCAGTTACATCAATCCTGCCGGGGCCCTGGCCAGGACGCGGATGTGTTCCGGCTGCATCCTTGGGAGACTTTTCTTTTGGGATTTTTTCTGGATCAAGGGCATTTCTCGCAATGTCCACGATTGAACCACCCATAGCACCGCCCATCATAAAACCACCGACGGCACCGCCGACATTTCCCATGGTACCTTCATTGCCCGCAAACTTTTCGGCGATCATCATTTGTCGTTCTTCTTGCCAGGTATAGCCCTCAATCATTCGGCTGGTTCTACGTTCTTTTGCCTCGCTGACCTTCTGATAATCTGCTTCGGGAACCTCAATAGTTTCCATGTTGAAATACTGAATCTTGATTCCGTATTCTTCAAAGATTACATCTAGTCTTTCTTTGATAACACCGCTAAGTTCAAACAGATGAGCATTCATCATGAAGTAACTCAGCATACCGTTGATCATAATTTTTGAAATGCAATCCTTTACATGCGAAGAAATAATGCCTCTAAATTTTGAGATCAACTCGTCATTGCTGAAGTTATCCCTAAAGCCGACCATCTTCAAAACAAACTTGCGGGAGTTATCAACCGAAATAGACATACTACCGTTTGCCATCACATGCATGAAGATGTCGTACAAGGGATCTTCCAAAGCAATAGGGCCTTGCGTACCCCATAGCAGATCCATTTGGTGTACTTTGTTGATAAAGAAAACCTTGCACGGGAACGGGGAGTTGCCACCCGTTGGAATTTCAATAAGCTTTCTGGCAATCGGGATGTTAGGAACAGAGAGCGTTCTCCGCCCTGCCGTGAAAAGATCTGCTGCATTTCCGTTTGCAACGAGAAGTGCTTCGTGTGTCTCATCGACTATTAACTGCGAAGTCGCATTAAAATCCTCCACAGGGAATTTCCATACGAGCGCATCTTGGGGGCCTTCGAACTTAATTACTTCTGCTATTGCCATAATCAATTCTCCTATTCACATGATCTGTTTGTCGTTTATTTTTTGTCTGCTAATAGGCGTTCAAATTTTATCTAAACCGCTCTAAGCTGCGGGGATACAAAAGAAGCCTCACCAAAAACCATATAATTTGAAATGGCTGTAATCATCATAAAAACAAAAGGCGTTATTTCTTTTGTATCTGTGTTTAATGCTTTAGCAAATCTGTTGGCATATTGCGTATATCTTTTTCCGACTCTCTCTAAAACTGGCCTCATGCCTTCTGCATACCGCATATATGTACATACAGATACGAAAAACTTCATGGTCTGTGCAATATCCAAGGCGTTGATTTGGAGGTGATCCATCATTTCTTTCGGCTACGGTAGTTCTTTCAACGCAGGGACAAGCAGACTGTTTTCAACACGAATAACTGCTTCTTCAGCGCAAGCGATTATTAACTCATCTTTTGAGTTAAAATAATAATACATGTCTCCGCTTTTCAATTTCATAACTTTACTAAGCTCACGCGTTGTGGTTTGGGTTAACCCTCTCGCAACAAGAAGCTCGAGGCAATTGTTTATAATCTCTTTTTTCCCGTTCAATAGCTTCCATTGTTCACCCGCCTTTCGTGTGTACAAAGCACTTTTCGTCGAGTTTCACCGAGCGCCTGCTTGGTTTTCTTTCAAAAATAAGCTGCGCTCTTTCGCAGAGTTCACAACTCTACGAGGTTAATTATACATCAACTGTCGTCAAAATACAAGGGGTTTCGACAAGAAAATAGGATTGAAATGGAAAATGTTTATGGAAATTGACTTGAGCAAGAGGGATAAATCCGATTATTTAATCAAAAATAAATCCTTCAGCCGTCAAAACCACCGTCAATATTGGTCGGTAAAATAGAACTGCACCAATATTTGAAGGAGGTCTAATTGTGTCAAAAAAGGCGAAAACATCTATAAACGAAAAGACAACCGGTGGGAGGCACGGTATATTAAGGGGTACTCATTTGACGGAAAAATCATCTATGGGTACTGCTATGGAAAAACCTATCGAGAGGCAAAAGAAAAAGTAAATGAGGTTAAGGCGGCTCTGATCAATGGACAGACAATTCAAAGAAATAGTCGTCTGCGTTTATCATCCATCTGTGATCAATGGCTTCAGCTTAATCGAACCAAGGTAAAAGAATCTTCATATGTGAAGTATAGCGCTATTGTTGATAAGCATATCAAACCAGCTATCGGTGGATATCTTATCCCAGCAATAGACTCTTTGACGATTGAACAATTCGGTCATGATTTGCTGACCGAGAAAGCACTGGCTCCAAAAACTGCGCGAGATATTCTCTCTCTGTTTAAAACGGTTTTGCAGTATGCGCATAAGACAGTTTCTGGAATTGACTTAGTTGAAGTCACTTATCCCAAATTGCCGAAACAAGAAATGCGAATTTTAAATCGAGAGGAGCAGGATATCTTTGTTCAATATCTTCTCAATGATCCCGACCCATGTAAGTTCGGAGTTCTCTTTTCGCTGTTAACCGGTTTGCGAATCGGAGAGATTTGTGCCTTGAAATGACGAAACATTTTTTAGCTGACAGAACTGTTTCTGTTTCTTCAACAATGCAACGATTAAAAAACTCTGATGGAGGCAGTTCATCCAAAACCAGTATTAGAATTAGCACGCCTAAAAGCGATAGCTCTTTGAGGATCATTCCTTTAAGCGATTATCTCATTGATATTTGCAATCAATGGACTTGGATGGCTCCAGAAGCTTATGTGCTGACGGGTGATTTAGATAGATTTGTTGAGCCTCGAACACTACAATACCGGCTGGCAAAGTATACCAAGGATTGTAATCTTGATGGTGTTCATTATCACGTTCTTCGACATACATTCGCTACCCGATGTGTAGAGGTTGACTTTGAAATCAAGTCTTTAAGTGAAGTATTGGGACATTCAAGCCCACGAATTACGTTGGAAAGATATGCTCACTCATCGATGGAGTTGAAAATAGACAATATGAAAAAACTGTCCACAATCGGTTACTGATTCAGATTAAAGCCGTCAAATCAGCCGTCGAGAAAAGCTAAAACACCTTTATATTCAGCGACACTGCGTTCTTTTTGACAGAGTTGTGAACTCTGCGAAAAATATCCGTCTATAAGGTCGCAATTCGAAAGAGTTGCGGTCTTATTTGTTATTCTACAATATTAACTACCCACAGTCCTTTCTCTCTGGCGTATTGGACTGTGTAAGCTGTGCCACCCTCTTGTTTTGCCAAGTAGCAGATGCAAAGACTGCTACAGTCAACTAAATGGCGGTTTTTTTTGCATACAGCCGTTAAAGTATCGGTCTGCCGTGTAGACTATCTTATCAGCATGTGATTTTATCCGTTCATATTCTTTAACGTCGTTGGCTCTCCACCTGGCCGCTTGATCCTTGCACGGCAGAACAAGAATCAGCTTTATACAGGGATACCACTGTTTAAGGTTTAGTACTGTCTGTGCTGCAAGAGTGTCAAATCCTAAAGCGCCTCCGGCGCCGAAGTATTGGTATCCTTGTTCAATATAAAAATCAGAGTATCCCGCAGCTTTTCTGAGATAGCCGGAAGATACTCTGCTGATATTTGTCTGTGTCCTGTAAAGCAGCAGGTCTTCTCTCTCATCTAACAACTAATAACGATTATAGCGAATGACTAATGCAATTACCGTTAGTATAGCACATGAGATCGAAAAAAGGAAGACTTTAGCGAAAAAAAGTTGAGAAAGGAAAAGAGCCCGTGCTTACAGGCTCTTTGTGGGTCATTTCTTCGATTGACAATTAAGGGGATCCAACACAGCGAATACTTTTTCTTGCTCGTCGGGTGGAAGTGCTTCGATTCGAGCAGCTATCCTGGGACTTTTAACCTTGTACCCGTGATCAATTACATCTATGAACACCTCATCTGCAGAGCATTCAAGGGCGTTGATGATTGCAGCAAGCTTCCCTAATCTGACGGAGCTTTTTCCTCGCTCGACGTCAGAGAGATAATTTGTTGAAAACCCAACCATCTCTGAAAACTGCTGCTGGGTATAGCCCTTTGCCTGGCGTATTTTCTGAATACGCTTGCCAATGATTTGCTCAATGCTGTTATCCTTCTGCACACACCCACCTCCTTTTCACGCTAATATCGTAAGCGGCAATGCCGTTAGTATTAGTATATTGATAGGGTGGATATTAATACACAAAGTAATAGCGAATTGCTAACGATAGGATGCGGAATTAGCAAAAAAATTTACGCCATCTTCATATCTTGTTCGCCGTTATCGTTATTTGCGTAAGTGTTTTTCTTTCTGCTGTGGTAGTTTTTCAGATGGGAGGTTCGCCTTCTCCTTTCATCATGATAGGTGGCACCCGTCAGTAAACAGGTATAGTTCCCTCTTGGCGGAGGGAACTGTTTTTCATCCTTGCCTAAGTGTATAGAGCAAGCTGCTTTTACCGCCATGCTTTCGGTATCGCTGCTCAGTTTCCAGCAGTTCGGCTTTACGCAGATCCTGTAGAGCTCTGCGCACGGTTGACTGCGACAGCTTAAGCTCTCGTGCGATTGTAGGGATCGCAGGCCAGCATATGCCATCCTTTTTTGCTCTGTCTGCAAGATAGATATAGACGGATTTCGCACGATGAGGAAGATCCATTCTATACAGTAAATCAAGTCTGCCCATCAGACACCTCCTTCACAGGTTCTGGCTCTGTCTCTACGTTTAATTGCTTCTGTGATGACTGGGAGCCGCCTTTCTTGCCGTCCTTTTCGGTTTGATCGGGAAGAGGCTTCGGCTGTCTGCTTCTGCTCCGATTGCCTTTGGGCGGCTGATGATTCTTTGCCTCTGTCTGCTTGGGTGCTGCCATCTTGCCGCTTTCACCGGCAACGTCGCCTTCGAGCAGGGCTTCGTGGTGGTACTTCCTTACGATACCGTCCATCAGCTCCGCTTTGTTGGCATACTGCACCTTTCGGTTTCCATTCTCGGCAACGGTATAGGAATGGTCTTTGTCAAACTCGATGCCCCATTTGAAGAACAGTTTGAGGTGGACGCGCATTGGATGGACGCCTGTTTTCATCACGACGAAATCGCCCTTGGGCAAGGATTTCAGTTCATCGGGAGTGAGGAGCGGTCGTTCCATCATCTGTAGAGATTCGGAGGGATCGGATTTGCTTATCGATACTGAGCCGGACATAACGGTGCGGCTTCCAAGGGCTTTGGATAGCGTATCTGCAGACGAGCTGTTTGGCGCGAAGCCGCCGAACAACGTGATCTGCGTATTGTCCACGATAATCTCGCCGCCTTCCTTACCGTAGTTCTTTTCAAGCTGAGCAAAGGATTGGATGATCGGAACGATCTGCAGGCGTCTGGAACGGGACGCACTGAACATCATCTCTGCGGATTCAATCTTTGGTAACGTACCGAACTCATCACAGAAGAACACACAACGGTTCTTGAGCTGCCCGCCGCTTTCATCTGCAACGGCCAGGATCTCACGGTAGAGCTGCTGGATGATGAGGGAGATCATAAAGAAGGTGTTGGGGTTTTCCTCTGGTATGATGATAAAGATGGCGGATTTCTCACGGCAGAACTTCTCGGCGTCGATCTCCGTATCGAAGCAAAGAAGCTGTTCAAGCTCGGAGTCCAGGAAGGAATTGAGTCGGGACAGCGCCGTGGACATGACGGACGCCATGCTCTGCTCGGCAGTATTCAGCGCGGCTCCGGCGAACCACTTGGCTTTGTGATCGTTGGGGAGCATCTCCATGAGCTGCTGGAACTGATTCTTGCCTTTCTTCCCCGAGGGAGCCAACAGCTCCTGAATGATCTTGAATACGGATACGATGTGGCGTTCCTCCGGCTTGCAGAACTCTGCCACCAGCAGGATCGTCGCAGTCAGAAGTCCTTCAGCGGCGTCGTAGAAATAAGCATTCTGTCCGAAGCTCGCCGCATCCATGCCGGATAGGATGATGGTCTTGGAGATAATCTTTGCATACTTCTCGGCCTTCGCTTTGTAAACGAGAGTGTCGGGGTTTGCCTGGTACAGATCCATATACTTGTTGACCAGGTGAAGGAGGTTGTTTCCGTTTGAGCGAGTCGGGTTTCGCAAATCAATCACGGAAACATTGTAGCCATATGCTTTTGTGATATTGCCGTAGTTGCGCATGACGTCACCCTTGGTATCTGTAGAGAGGAAGCTCATCCCACTCGCGCAGGCGTACTCAATGCAAGGGTACAGCCAGAAAGCGGTTTTGCCTACGCCGGCCGCGCCGATTATCAGCACGTGGACGTCACCTGTGTCTACCATTGCCGTGGTATTACCTGCGCATCCGACAACGATGCCTTGCGGAAGCGGTTTTCCATCCTCGCCGGTAGGCGTCTTTCCGCTCTTTGCCTGGTCGCGCCACTTCTTTGGCGTAAAGGAAATCAAAGCCGCAGTCATGGACACGCTCAAGGGGCAGATTGCCTATAACAACGACGGAATGCGGGCGT
>OHPL01000971.1_pt1 | contig 15992 bp, 15 predicted proteins | sample 1577711 | NCBI WGS metagenome assembly OHPL01 (sample SAMEA3879538, study PRJEB24766) | human gut metagenome | biome: human-associated habitat; feature: feces | place: USA | collected 1985/1987
ATATATTGCACAGTAAAAATACAATTTTAAAAACTAAGAATTTGTCTTCTAAATTTGCGGCGTCGGCAATCGCAAAGGTGGGAATGATCAAAACTAAAAATAACAAAGGACAAATAACAAATATTTGCATTACAAGACTTAATAATCTAACCAAAGGGCCTTTCTTTGCCATCATAAGCTTTTTCATATTTTCAAGCCTTCTTTCTGATAATATATCTTGTTATTGCATCAGTCAATCCCGGCAAAAAGAAACTTATAACATTTACTGTTGTTGCAAAAGCTTTACTTGGCTCCACAGCAGCAACAACAAAAGAAATTGCATTAGAAACAATTGCTGCAATTCCATCAACAAACAACACCGTCATTTTTTGACCGGGCGACAAACTGTTGTCATTTGCTAAACCTAAAAATATAACAGACAACTCTGCAAGAAGAATCCCAATCCACCACGAAGCAAATGCGCCCCAAAATGTTGATTTTGCCGCAATTTCCAAAAAGCTGTTAGTAAACCAAATCGATGCATTAACAACAAACTCTCCGATTTTTATTTTGTCAAATCCGTTACACAAAGAATTCCAAATATGCTCCGGGGCACCCAATACCAGATTGAGAAACAATTTGGGAAAACTCGGAAAAATTGAGAAAACATTTCCCAAAAAATCGAAAAAGGATGAGATTATTGTTTATCAATCATTTCTCTTCTTTTCAACAATTCATCTAAAAACTCGGTTTGATCATATACCGAAAAACAGAATTGTTTACCACCTTTTAAAGTCAACTCAACATAATCGGAATAATCTCCGGCAATAAAAGTTTTTCTTGCTTTTCTTCGGTCATATCTTAAATTGTAAGTGCTGTTAAAAGCACTTACAATATCCGAATAATTTATTTTTATTTTGGGTTTATCTTTACCAAACCACAAGGAATGTGTTGTGATTTCCAAATAGGAATCATATAAAGTAACACCCTTAAAACACACACAATATCTTATCGCACAAATTATTCCTATAACAATCGATAGACCCAAAAGTCCTAATACAAGTTCATAGGTAAAATGTCTTAAAATTCCTAATGCGCCTAAAAAGGCCGCAAAAGCATAAAACAAAATAACCGGAACTCCCAAATTGCTTAAAAATGTCATAAGACCCATAAGAAATTTATCGATAAAATTTTTATATCTAAAGTAGTATACCTTTGGTTTCATATTTATTACCCCCAAAAATGCCCATTTTCAAAGTCTATCTCAAAATCTAATACAGCTTTTGCCACTGTACTGGCTATTAAAAACTTTATAGATGCTGACGTAGGAATCTCTTATATTGTCCACACCATATATATATCCTGCAAAATTAGTAAAAAGAGTCCCCATCCAAGGTAATCCCAAAACATCCGAGTCTGAAACCTTGTAATCATAATCAACAATGGCTTTCCCATAATATCTATTTTATCACATTGCCCGTTATTTTCATAGTAGTAATTGTAAATATCAATGGATTTTTTACATAGCGTACCGACATCGGAATACACATAAGTTGTTTCGATATCGGAATCACTGATTTCCTTAACCAAATTTCCGACATTATCATAAATATATCTGTGTTCGCAACAAGATTATCATTTTAGCAAAAATAACGAACCACGCCATATAATGCCTCTTTCAAAAAAGATTAGGCCCTGCAATAATTATATAATGGGGCTTGCTAAAAACGGCGAAGTAGTATAAAATGTTTAATAAAGACACTGCGGCCGTTGTGCCGCAACGAAAGGAAAAAAGTATGAAAATAGCAGTTGCAGGAACGGGATATGTAGGCTTATCCATAGCCACATTATTATCACAGCATCACACGGTTACGGCCGTTGACATAATTCCTGAAAAGGTTGAGCTTATAAACTCACGCAAATCTCCCATTCAGGATGAATATATCGAAAAATATCTTGCGGAAAAGGATCTTGATTTAACCGCCACATTAGACGGCGCTTCGGCTTATAAGGATGCGGATTATGTTGTTATTGCAGCTCCGACGAATTATGACAGTAAAAAGAATTTCTTTGATACTTCTGCCGTTGAAGCGGTAATAGAACTTGTTTTGCAAAGTAATCCAAATGCAATTATGGTTATTAAATCCACAATTCCGGTTGGTTACACAGCTTATGTGCGCAAGAAATATAATTGCAGCAACATAATCTTCAGCCCTGAATTTCTTCGTGAATCAAAGGCACTTTATGATAATCTTTATCCGTCAAGAATAATTGTCGGCACAGATATGGAAGATGAGCGGCTTGTTAAGGCGGCAAATTCCTTTGCCGATTTGCTTAAAGAAGGTGCAATTAAGGAAGATATAGACACTCTGATTATGGGCTTCACGGAGGCCGAGGCTGTTAAGCTTTTTGCAAACACATATCTTGCACTCAGGGTTTCTTATTTCAACGAGCTTGACACATATGCGGAAATGAAGGGCTTAAATACAAAGCAAATTATTGACGGCGTTTGCCTTGATCCGCGAATCGGCACTCACTATAATAACCCATCATTCGGCTACGGCGGCTATTGCCTGCCGAAGGACACAAAGCAATTGCTTGCAAACTATGAGGATGTGCCTCAAAATATGATGTCTGCCATTGTTGAAAGCAACAAAACAAGAAAAGATTTCATTGCAGACAGAGTTTTGCAAATGGCAGGATATTACAGCTATGATGATGATAATACATATGATTCGTCAATGGAAAAGAATGTAACCATCGGCGTTTTTCGCCTTACAATGAAGTCTAATTCCGATAATTTCAGGCAGTCTTCAATTCAGGGAGTTATGAAGCGTATTAAGGCAAAAGGCGCAAAAGTAATTATTTTTGAGCCAACTCTTGAAAACGGCGCCACATTCTTTGGCAGCGAAGTTGTAAACGACCTTGATAAATTTAAATGCGAAAGTGATGCGATAATTGCAAACCGCTATGATTCGTGCCTTGATGATGTTCAAAGCAAGGTTTACACTCGTGATTTGTTTGGCAGAGACTGATTTTTAAATCAAATCATTTTTAAAAATATAATCTTAAAGCAAAAACCGCCCTGCATATGCAAGGCGGTTTTCTTATCGCATTTTATAACATTCAGCGTAATGTTCCTTTTGAACGGAGTTTTTTTTCAATTTTTAATGCCGTTGGCGTTATGGCAAGCCCGGCCTGTGAGGTCTCTCGGAGGCATGCCGGCAGGGAACAGCCTATTTGGAACATTGCATCTATAACCTCATCTGCCGGAATAACGCTTTTAATTCCGGCAAGTGCCATTTGAGCGGCAGTAACGGCATTGGATGCGCCGAGTGCGTTTCTCTTAATGCATGGCACTTCAACAAGCCCGGCAACAGGATCGCAAACCAAGCCCAGCATGTTTTTAAGCGCAATGGCGGCAGCGTTTGAAATGCATTCCGCATTTCCGCCTTCAAGATAAGCAATTCCTGCTGCTGCCATCGCTGCCGCAGTGCCGATCTCAGCCTGGCAGCCGCCCTGCGCACCGCTTATTGAGGCATTTTCCGCCACTATTTCGCCAATTCCCGAGGCGGTGAAAAGCGCTTTAATAATGGCATCTTCACTTGCATTGAAGCATTGCTCGTATGCAATGAAAACAGCGGGAATTATTCCGCAGCTTCCGGCAGTCGGTGCCGCAACAATTCGTTTCATGCAAGCGTTGCTTTCAGCTGTTTTAACAGCATATTCTATCACCAGCGAAAGAAAATCACCAAGCAATTTGTTGCCGCTTTTGTTGTATTTATGCAGAAGTTCTCCGCCTCCGCCGGCCATTTTTCCTGCGGAAACGGCAGATTTATCATATTCATTTACGGTGGCTTTCATTATGTGATACATTTGGCGCATTTCCTCAAAAACAGCGTTTGGCGTGGAAAGTGCCTCCTGTGTTTGTTCGTCCGAAACAACCTGCCAAAATTCGCAGCCGGTGCTTTTGCAAATGTTTAAAATATCTTTAATTGAATGATATGGCATATTCTGCTCCTTAGATAAGAATTTTTTGTTACTTTTAGAAACGGTAAATTCGTGCCGTTAATTTTCAAGGCTCAGGTAAGAAACCTTAACTATGCCGTTGATATCTGCTATTTCTTTAATTGTTTTTTCGGGGATTTCTTGGTCACATTCCGCAATAAGCACGGAGTTTTTTCCTCGTGACGCTCTGTAAAGATGCATTTGCGCAATATTTAAGTTTGCACTGTAAAGCACGGCGGAAACCTTTGCCACCATTCCGGGCACATCCATATTGCTTGCAATCAGCGTTGGGTAATCGCCGGAAATGTTCGCAGGCAGCCCGTCTATCTGAGCAATGTTTATAATGGAACCGCCTATTGATTCGCCGATTATTTCAAGCTTTTTTCCGCTTTTTCCCTCAAGCTTAAGTAAAACGGAATTCGGGTGGGCTTCTTTAAGCTTGGCCTCACCCACGGTAAATTTAAGCCCGTTTTCGTTTGCAATTTTAAAGGAATCCGGAATGCGGGCATCATCCGGCTTCATTCCAAGCAAGCCTGCAATCAGTGCCTGTGGAGTGCCGTGGCCTTTTCCCGTCAGTAAAAATGAACCGTAAAGTCCAATGTCTGCATTTATGATTTTTTCGCCCATCAGTTTTCCGCAAATATATCCGATTCTTACGGCGCCTGCCGTGTGTGAACTTGAAGGCCCAACCATTGCGGGACCCAATATTTCAAAAACATTCATATAATTCCTCCAAACAAAAAACAACGGAGCTGAAAGCACCGTTGCCCTTTACTATAATAATATATCTTTTGCTGATTTTCAATAGCGAATGCAAAGCTTCATCGATTCATTTGGTAAAGTGTTTTTGCCGTTAAAAACAATGCGGAAAAATTCGCTTGCTTTAAATCTGCAGCTGTTTGCCGAGTATTTTGATTTCATTGCCGTAAACGCAAACGGCTTGCCTGTTTGTTATCGGCAAAAGCTTTAAATCATTTGAATGCTTTTCGGCTATCATGCGTGAAGCTCTTATGAAAGGAAAACTGTTCATATGCGGCAGTGTGTAAAAATCAACCAAACCAAGCGCCGAACAATCTTTTAAATTCGGAGCTGCGTCCCTTTTGTCCATATCTTCAATATAATCAATGCATGGCGCTGCAACAACCGCCCCTGCAGATTCGCCGATATATGCCTTGCCAAGCAGCACTTGTTTTTTTATAAGCTTGTCTGCACCGCTTCTTTTCAGCTCTTGTAAAAGATAAAAAGTGTTTCCGCCGCCGATGTAAATAATATCCGAATTTTGCAGCTTTGCAGAAATTTCATTGCTGCCGGCTGCCGAAATATCAAGCAAGCAAATGTTAAGCCCAAGCTTTTCAAGAACACGGCGTTGTTTTCTTATATAGATTGAGTTGCCTCCTTCGGCTTTTGCGGCCGTTGGTATTAAAACTGCGCTTTTGCCTTTTGTGCTGCCGTAAAAGCGGGTGAAATCTTTTGCCGTTTTTGCAAAAACAGAGGTTAAAAACAGTTTTTTCATTTTTTCACCTTTTTATTCTTTTAAAAATTAAAATTATTTGCGGGTTCCGTCGTCATTAAATGTTTTTTTTAATGCATTTTCCGTTGGAAAAATTGTTGCAATCAAAGCAACACATTGAACTGTTAAAGTAATTGTTCCGGCAATTGCTGTTACTTTTTCGCTTGAATTATAAATTAAAATAAATGCGATAACAGACGGAATAAGCATAATCCATCCAACCTTTTGCCAAAGCTTGCCGCAATAGTTATGTGCAAATTTCCAAGTGTCTGCATTTTTCATTGAGCGAGCCGTTCTGTATCCGATAAAAGTGTTGATGTCTTTTGGGCAATGCTTTTGCATCATATTTCCGCCGATAATCATAATGGCGGGCGTTATCAAACCGCATATCATCATTGTTAGCCAAAACTGCATGAATTTCTCCTTAAAATTGATTATCATTTTGATTTTATCGTTTTGAAATTGCCAAGCGGGCACGGCGTTGAAGCTTCCGGGGAATTTAGGCTCGCTTTGTGCCGAATTATTTTTTTGCAATAAAAAATAAATGCGGCATTTTTAAAATGACGGAAGAATCCGCCTGTATGGGAAAAACTGATTTTACCAAATCAAGAAGTTCATCAATGAATTCCAATCACTCATGTTTCAAAGCCTCTTGTGTTTTATTCTTTAAGTTTATTATATCACCGCATAAGCTCTAAAACAACAAAAAGCCTGTTGCAATTTAATAATTGCAACAGGCTTATGGCGGAGACGGTGGGATTCGAACCCACGTCCCTCAGGGGGCATCATGATTTCGAGTCATGTCCGTTATGACCACTTCGATACGTCTCCGTGCGGTATAAAGATTGTATATCAAAAGTGGGCATTTGTCAATGATTTTATGTTGAAATGCTTTGTGCGATATGATAAAATTTATCTTATAACAACAAACTACGGCAAACTATAATTAACGGAGGCAAAAATATGATTGCTATTGTGGATTACGGTGCCGGAAATCTTATGAGCGTAAAAAAAGCGCTTGATTTCATAGGCGAGCAGTCCGTTATAACTTCGGATTGCAAGGTGATCGAGTCGGCAGAACGAGTGATTTTGCCGGGAGTAGGCTCATTTGGCGATGCCATGGATTCAATGAGGAAAAAGGGGCTTAATAAAACGGTTGAGCATGCGGCGCTTTCCGGTAAGCCTTTTTTGGGTATATGCCTTGGCTTGCAGCTGCTTTTTAAAAGCAGCCAAGAAAGCCCCGGCGCAAACGGCTTGGGAATTCTTTCGGGAAACATTTCTTTAATTCCGGGCAATGCGCAGTTGAAGGTGCCCCATGTTGGCTGGAATTCTGTTGAAACAAAGCCTCAAAGCAGGCTTTTTGCAGGCATTCCGAGCGGCAGCTATTTCTATTTTGTTCATTCTTAAAACAAATTACGGAGTTGAAATAGAGTGTGCCATTGAAAAAGAAAATCTTTTTGCAACGCAGTTTCACCCCGAAAAAAGCGGAGAAATCGGCTTGCAGTTGCTTAAAAATTTTGCAAAGGCGGAGGTTTAAATTATGTATGCTAAAAGAATTATACCTTGCCTTGATGTGAAAAACGGCAGGGTTGTTAAGGGCGTTTCTTTTGTTAATCTGCGTGATGCGGGCGATCCTGTTGAGTGTGCGGCCGCTTATGACAAAGCCGGTGCCGACGAACTTGTGTTGCTTGATATAACTGCCACACACGAAGGCAGAAGCACAATGATAGACATTGTTGAGCGTGTTGCAAACAGCGTTTTTATTCCGTTTACGGTTGGCGGCGGAATTAAAACCGTTGATGATTTTAAAGAGCTTTTAAGAGCCGGTGCAGATAAGATTTCCGTAAATTCGGCGGCGGTGCGAAATCCTGATCTTATAAATGAAGCTGCATATAAATTCGGAAGCCAATGCGTTGTTTGCGCTATTGATGCTAAAAGGAACGGCGCAGGCTGGGAGGTTTATCTGAACGGCGGCAGAATTCCAACGGGCATTGATGCCGTTGAATGGGCAAAGGATGCTTATAAACGAGGTGCGGGTGAAATTTTGCTTACATCTATGGATTGTGACGGGCAAAAAAAAGGCTACGACAATGAATTAAACCGTGCTGTTTCAGAAAGTGTGGGGATTCCTGTTATTGCATCGGGCGGTGCCGGCGCAAAAGAACATTTTTATGATGCATTTACATATGGCAAAGCAGATGCCGTGCTTGCGGCAAGTCTTTTCCATTTTAACGAATTGCCTGTTCCGGAGTTGAAAAAATACCTTAAAGAAATGAATATTCCCGTAAGGCTTTAATTATTTGCCAACCGAATTATATTTAATACGGTTGGCTTTTTTGATTGAAACTCATTTGGGATAATGTTATAATAAACTATATATTTAAAATTATTAAAAGCGTTAATTATCGGCAGTGTTCGGGCATTTGAAAATGGCTGAAATAAAGCCGGCAAACAGCTCTGATTGCTTGTGCAGAGCGAAAAACGATAAATTATAATTTCGGCGAAAGGTTATAAAAAATGGCAAAGGAAAATAAAAACCCAAAATTTGTTGAGAATGATAATATAGTTATCGGCAGAAATGCTGTGGCAGAACTGCTTAAAAGCGGCAGAGAAATTGAAAATATCATAATTGCAAAGGGCAGCAGAGAGGGCTCTGTAAACAAAATCGTTGCAATGGCTCGTGAAAAAGGCATTGTAATTAAGGAAGCTGATTCACGCAAGCTGGATTTCATGTGCGGCGGTGCAAATCATCAGGGCGTTGTGGCAAACGTGCCGGCCCATGAATACAGCAGCGTTGATGAAATACTTGCACTTGCCGAAGAAAAAGGCGAGGCTCCTTTTATTATTATATGTGATGAGATTGAGGACAGCCGCAATCTCGGTGCGATTATCAGAACGGCAGAGGCTTGCGGAGTGCACGGTGTAATAATTCCAAAACGCAGAAATGCCGGGCTCAATTTCATTGTTGCAAAAACTGCCTGCGGTGCGCTTGAATATGTTAAGGTGGCAAGGGTTTCAAATCTTGCTTCAACCATTGATGATTTAAAAAAGAAAAATATTTGGGTTTATGCTGCAGATATGGATGGTCAACCGTGGTGCAAAACAGATTTTTCCGGCGGTGCGGCTCTTGTTATCGGCAGTGAGGGCAAGGGTGTCGGCAGGCTTGTTAAAGAAAAATGCGATGTAACCGTTTCGCTTCCTATGAGAGGCAATGTAAACAGCCTTAATGCATCTGTTGCGGCATCTGTTATTATGTATGAAATCGCCAAGCAAAGACTTGGCTTGTGATGAGTGGTTTAAATGAGTGAAAACAGAGATCTTTCTATTGAAGAAATATTAAAAGAAGCAGAGGCGGTGCTTAAAAGCATTGATAAAAAATCTGCTTTGGCAAAGGAGAAAATCAAAAATGTTGATGAACCTCTTGAGCCGGAGACAGTAAAAACCTTTGTTCCGAAATCTGAAAACAACACCGGGCGCGGCAATTCCGATGCGGCTGTTAAGCCATATGTGCCGGGCAAAGCAAAGCCAAGGCAGCAGGAGCCGGCAGAAGGGAAAACCGCCGTTGTGCCAAGCCTTGACAAGCAGAAAACGGCAAAGGTGCCCGCAACGGATAAAACGGCGGTTGTGCCGATTAAAAAAGCTGAGGCAAAAAAGTTTTTCAAAAGCTATTCTTCCGATGCGGAATACGGCTCTGCTCCTCCGAAAATCATTGAAAAGGCAGCCACCATAAAAAGCCGTTCAAGATTTGATAAAACTCTTGATTTACAGGAGATACCAACAATTCTTGCGGTTGAAGAACTTGATAAAACACGAGTTATGCTTTCGAAAGACAGGGATAACAAATCGGATTTTATTGCCGAAAATGAAGAATATGACAACTCGGATCAAATCAGAATGACGGGTTTTGATGACGAAGTTGACGAAGTGCCGGTTATAGATGAAGAACTTGCAGAGGAACAGCTTCGCCGCAGGCGAGAGGAAAAGGTAAACAAGTTTAGATTGTTTACTCCGGAAGAATTTGAGGGCGACGATAAAAGCCGAGCAAAAAAAATAAAATTTGATGATTACAGAAAAAGCAGTGAGCGCACGGAAACGCTTGAAAGCCTTTTCAAGCTTAAAACAAAAATTCAACTGCGAATTTCATTTACGATTGTTTTCGGATTACTTTTGCTTTTTCTAACCGTTCTTAAAAACACGGCATATTTGCCGCCGTTTTTAAATAATGATTTTAACTATTATTTAACGGCAATCATAATTTATGCAGCCGTAATGATAACAAATATAGGCTCGCTATTGCGCGGCTTTAATTTCAAAAAGGGAATAAATTTTTATTTTCCGATAACACTTGCCTCTGTGATTGCAATGGCAAACACGGCAGCACTTTTGGCAAATCCCGATTTGGTTTATGACGGAGGCACGCTTTTTTCGCCGGCGGCGGCTTTTGCTTTGATTATAGCCGAGCTGGGCAGGCGTGAGACCGTTGTGAGGGTTATTGATAATTTTGAATTTTTAACCGGCAGAGGGGATAAATCAACCGTTGAGGATATTGTAAACGAAGTGGATGCAAGAATAATCTCAAAAAACATGCTTGACGGAGAGCCTTATTTAAAATACAGTGTTAAAACCGATTTTCCCACAAGCTTTTTGGAAATTTCATTTGCATATGAGCCTGCGGATAAAATCGCAAAGGTGATTTCACCTGTTTTTATATGCATAAATTTGATTATGTTTGCAGTCATGGGAATCGTTAAACATAATTGGAACGAAGCATTTAATCTGCTAACGGCGGGTGTTATTATTTCGTGCCCTGCAATAACGTTGTTTGCCTCTAATTATGCGCTTTCGCAGATTTCCAAATCGCTTTCAAAAAAAGGAGCAATGGTATGCGGCTTTGAGGGCGCACATTATGTTCATAATTCAAATGCGCTTGTTATGGAAGCAGCAGATCTATTCAGCTCTCGCTCTTGCAATTTGCACGGCATTAAAACCTTTAATGGGGCAAAAATTGATGATGCCATATTGCAAACGGCCGCTGTTGTTATGCAAATAAAGAGCCCGCTTGCAAATGTTTTTGATGATGTAATTATAGGCAAGCAATCTATATTGCCGCAGGCAGAGGATATTGTGTATGAAGACAAAATGGGAACCTCCGCATGGATATATCAAAAGAAAGTTCTTGTAGGCAATCGTGATTTGCTTATTCGCCACGGTGTAACAGTGCCGAAAGAGGATTATGAAAGAAAATATACTCGCAAGGGCAGAAAGGCACTTTATCTTGCCGTTGCAGGCAAGGTTATGGCAATGTTTATAGTTAGCTATGAGGCAGATCCGTCACTCAAAAAGTTGCTTAAAAAGCTTGAGCGCAGCGGCATAACCATCATTTTACGCAGCTGTGATCCTTATATCAACGAAGAAAGCCTTAAAAATATTTTTGATGTTCCTGAGGGCTTTATAAGAGTTATGACGGCATCAAACGGCCGCAGCTTTGAAAAATACAGCGGTGCGGTTGCCGAAAAAAGCCCGGCGTATTCCGTTCACAACGGCACGGCAGAGGCCTTTATAGCATCTGTTTTGGGCGCCGATAATCTTGTGGGCACGGAAAAAACAATTTCTGCGCTTTGTACCTTTGGATGTGCAATCGGCTTTGGTGTTGCGGGGCTTCTTGGCTTTTCCGGCGGTATGAGCCAGCTAACGGCTGTTAATGTTATTATTTTCCAAGCGGTTTGGAGTATATTTGTGCTTTTAGTTACAAAAATTAGAAAAAACGGCGTTTAATTTGCTTCGCCGCAATATTTTAAGGAGTGCTTTATATGAAAAAGTTAGAGGGAACAAAAACTCAGGCCAATCTTATGGCAGCATTTGCAGGTGAAAGCCAGGCGCATACCAAATATCAATATTATGCATCAAAGGCAAAAAAAGACGGTTATAATCAAATAGCGGCTATTTTCACAGAAACTGCAATGAATGAAAAAGAGCACGCAAAAATTTGGTTTAAGCTGTTGCACGGCAATTCGGTTCCCGGCACGGCGGTTAATTTGCAGGATGCCGCAAACGGCGAGAATTATGAGTGGACCGATATGTATGCCGCCTTTGCCAAGGATGCAAGGGAAGAGGGCTTTGATGATATTGCTTATCTTTTTGAAGAGGTTGGCAAAATCGAAAAAGAGCACGAAGAAAGATATCTTAAATTGCTGAAAAATGTGCAAAACGGAATTGTTTTCAGCCGTGATGAAGATAAGATTTGGAAATGCTCAAACTGCGGCCATATTGTTATAGGAAAGGCTGCACCTGAGGTTTGCCCCGTTTGCGCTCATCCGCAGGCATATTTTGAAATCAAGGCAGAAAATTATTGATTAAAACGCATCGCCCGCCGGTTGCCGTCGGGCGAATCATTTCGGCGAAGGGTTGGTGTAAGCAGATATGTTTTATCAGTTTTCGGATGATGTAACAACGGTTGAAACAGATCAAATAGACAATCATTATGTTACTGCGGGATATGTTACCGTTTCGGAATTTGAACGCATTTATTCGCAATTCGGTTTTGCTGCCGCAACTGCCGAAATGCTGAAATCGGATAATTTTTATTATCACTCCCGTTTCGGAGCAGAGGTTTTTGATGACTACTGCTTCACGAAAATTGCGGTAATAAATCCTGATGATGTAAACGGCGAGCGTGATTCCGTTGCGCTTTTTATCAAAAAAAATTTGTTGATAGTTGTTGATGTGCATGATAAGGATTGCTCCACACGGGATAAATTTATGGAATGCCTGGGCAGATATTCGCCGATTAACATAACGCTTGAAAAGCTGATATATGCTTTTTTGGATTGCCTAACAAGCAGCGATTCAAACACAATTGAGGATATGGGCTATGAAATAACTCAGCTTGAGGAACTTGTGCTTCACGACAGAGTGGGCGGCAATTTTAATTTGCAGCTTTTGCATATGAAAAAAGAATTGCTCACTATGCGAAATTATTATGAGCAGCTGATTGATATAGGCGATGCGCTTGAGGACAACGAAAATGAAATTTTCGACGACAATTATTTGCGCTACATTTCAAACTTCACAAAAAAAACAATCCGCCTGCGTGATGATATTGATATGCTGAGCGGATCTGTGGTGCATCTTCAGGATGCATACCAATCTTATATAGACATAAAATCAAATCGAACGATGCAAATATTCACAGTTGTTACGGCAATATTTTTTCCGCTCACGGTTATAGTGGGCTGGTACGGAATGAATTTTCGCAACATGCCGGAGCTTTATTGGAAGCACGGATACTTATTTGTGATTTTGCTTTCGATAACGGTTGTTACGGTGCTTGCCGTTATATTTAAAAAGAAAAAGTGGATAGGCAAATGAATTGCCTGTTCGGAGGAACAAAATGAACATAAACGAAATTCTTTCCGCAGAATTTAAATTAAAGCAGTGGCAGATTGATAATACTGTGCAGCTTATTGATGATGCAAACACAATTCCATTTATTGCAAGATACAGAAAAGAAGCAACCGGCTCGCTTGATGATCAGCTGCTCAGGCAAATTTATGATCGCTTGCAATATCTTCGCTCTTTGCAGGAACAAAGAGAAAAGGTTTGCGCTTCAATAGAAGAGCAGGGCGCAATGACAGAGGAAATTGCAGCGGCTCTTTCAAATGCAAAAACCTTAACGGAAATTGAGGATATCTACCGCCCCTACAGGCCAAAGCGCAAAACAAGAGCATCTGTGGCAAAGGCAAAAGGGCTTGAGCCGCTTGCGGCAAAAATATATGAGCAAATTCAGGGGTTTGCACCGCTTGAATATGCAAATGAATTTTTAAATGATGAGGTGCCGGATTGTGAAGCCGCAATTCAGGGTGCAAAGGATATTATTGCGGAAATGATTTCTGATGATCCGGCAGGAAGAAAGCAGCTGCGATATGTTTGCCGCGCCCATGGCGATATCGTTTCTAAGGGCGCAAAAGATGACTTGGGCGTTTATGAGGCATACGGCGATTATCGAGAACCCGTTTCAAAGGTTGCAAATCACAGAATTCTTGCCATAAACAGGGGCGAAAAAGAAGGGTTTCTTAAAGTGTCGCTTGAGCTTGATAAAACAAGCGGGCTGAGCGTGCTCACGGGGCTTCACGTTAAAAATGCTTCTGCAAGCTCAGATTTGGTTCGCAATGCGGCAGATGATGCTTATTCACGCCTGATTTTTCCAAGCATTGAAAGGGAAATCAGAAATGAACTAACCGATCGTGCCTGCGAGGATTCCATAAAGGTTTTTTCAAAAAACACTGCCCAGCTTTTGATGCAGCCGCCTGTGAAAGGAAAGGTTACAATCGGGCTTGATCCCGGTTATCGCACCGGTTGCAAGGTTGCCGTTGTTGATGAAAACGGCAAGGTGCTTGATACGGGTGTTATCTATTGCGCTCCGCCGCACAATAAAACGGAAGAGGCAAAAAGAATAATAAAAAATTTCGTAAAGAAATATGATGTTAAAATGTTTGCAATAGGAAACGGCACGGCATCACATGAAACAGAGGTTTTTGCCGCAGACGTTATAAAAGAGCTTGATTGCGGCATTGTTTATATGGTTGTCAGCGAGGCCGGAGCATCCGTTTATTCCGCATCAAAGCTTGCCGCAGAGGAATTTCCGGAATATGATGTTTCTTTGCGCTCGGCGGTTTCCATAGCAAGGCGCTTGCAGGATCCGCTTGCAGAGCTTGTTAAAATAGACCCAAAAGCAATCGGCGTCGGTCAATATCAGCACGATATGCCGCAAAAGGAACTTTCGGAGGCACTGGACGGTGTTGTTGAAGATTGCGTAAACTCCGTTGGTGTTGATTTAAATACGGCTTCTCCGTCGCTTTTGCTGCGTGTTTCGGGCGTTTCATCCGCAATCGCAAAGAATATAGCGGCTTACAGAGAAGAAAACGGCACATTTACTTCTCGCTCGCAATTGAAAAAAGTGCCTAAGCTTGGCCCAAAAGCATTTGAACAATGTGCCGGCTTTTTAAGAATATCAGAATCCAAAGAAGTGCTTGATAACACGGCAGTGCATCCGGAATCTTATCCCGCGGCTAAGCAACTGCTCAAAATTTGCGGTGTTTCCGAAAGCGATGTTCGCAGCGGAAATATTTCGGCAATCAAAGCAGCGGTTAAAACACAGGGCACAAGCGCTCTTGCCGCTCGGCTTGATATAGGTGAGCCGACTCTTAATGATATTGTTTCTGAACTTGGCAAGCCCGGCAGAGATCCTCGTGAAGAATTGCCTCAGCCTATGCTCAGAACGGATGTTATGGGTATTGAGGATTTGAAAGAGGGCATGGAGCTTAAAGGCACGGTACGCAATGTTATTGATTTCGGTGCGTTCGTTGATGTGGGTGTGCATCAGGACGGGCTTGTGCATATTTCGCAAATAACAAATCGCTATATAAAGCATCCTTCCGATGTGCTCAAGGTGGGCGATATAGTCACAGTTTGGGTGCTTGGGGTTGATGTTGCAAAAAAACGCATTTCACTCACAATGAAAAAGCCAAAAGAAAAGGCAGAATAAATAAAGCCGCAGCGTTGGAAAGATTTTCCGGCGCTGCGGCTTTTTGCCGCCGGTATATATTGATAATCAATGCGCATAAATGAATTATTCATTTTGCTGCTTATTTAAAAACGATAAAGCAGAATTTTAAATAAGCCGTTGTAATCACCGCCGAATCGTCAAAAATTATGCGCTATTTTGACAGCGTTTACATAATAAAATTATTTCTTGAGTTTTCCAATGTCCATTTTACCCAATCGTTTTCTTTGAAAAATTTGTTTGCAATTCTGTGCCCTCCTTTTTCATATCTTGAATACTTTATTGGTTTGTTTGTTTTTCCGTTAAGCATCTCAAAAATTATATCAGATCCCGAAAAACCATTTGCATCTTTACCTATTGATATATTTTTATCATCTTCACTATGTGCAATCCATAAAGGAGTTGTTGTTAATCTGTTAACATCATATAAATTTTTAAAATTTATACTTCCCATAATTGAAATTGCAGAAGCATATCTGTTTGGATGAAGGTAAATTTGAGTATATACACCCATCGCACCATTAGAAACCCCGATAATGTGAATTTTTTCTTGATCTACCGGATAAGTATTGATTAAATAATGCAACAGAGCAGTAAGTATTCCGTCAAAAGAATTTCTTCCGGCAAAAGGAACTTTTTCAGAAATATCAGTCGGAAAACCAATTGATTTTGGTAATGACGGAATAAGCACTATAGAATTTAATTTGTTTAATCTTTTATAAAAATTTTTGGCTTGTATTAGTGGCAGAACTGCATTTTCACTTCCGCAATTATAACCGTGTAAAAAGATATATAACGGCATTTTTGATGATGTATTCATATTATTAGGAACACGCAAACAATATGGTAATGTATAATCAAATTTATTGCAGAACCTATAACGGCGAAATCCGCAAATTGAATTTTTACCGATGGGTATAATAGAATTATCTG
>OHPL01000997.1_pt1 | contig 15651 bp, 8 predicted proteins | sample 1577711 | NCBI WGS metagenome assembly OHPL01 (sample SAMEA3879538, study PRJEB24766) | human gut metagenome | biome: human-associated habitat; feature: feces | place: USA | collected 1985/1987
TTCATTTGTTGCATTTTTTTGGGTTGATACTAGCCCAACCGATCCATGCCGACGCCAATTTGCTCTCTATGCCGTCTTCAAACAACAAGATGGTATTGGTGGAAATTAACCGGGAGGAGGTCAGCCACATTTACAGCTATCGGCGGCTGGTGGAATGGTGTGAAATGGAACGAAGCTTTAACTTGACCTCCCAGCTTTGGGAATTGAGTTTTGTACGCAGCTGCGGCGAGGAATTTGTAGAGGCCTACAACCGCAATACGATGCCTCCCCATCTATTATGGATGATGTTAAACCAGCCTCTTTGCCTTAATTATTTATGGACGGTCATGAGAAATCAACTGCCGGTCATACAGCGGGAATGGAGGTATTTATCTGCATTCCCGGAATGGCCCGGTTCCAAAGGATAGCTTCCAGTGCTGATCATTCCATTCAGTCAGGAACTCATTTTCCGCAATGGACGGCAACAATCCGCAAACCTGGGAAGCTACCCTTATTTATGCGTGGTTGTCCAGGGAATCGCCCTGCTGGGCGAATACACCAGAAGGGATCAGCATGGAACGAATAAACGGTACGGCATTTTTTCCGCCGTTAACTGGACATTGATGTATGATGTAGAACATCATCGTTATGCAACTGAATTCCCAAGTAATGCCCAGGTATTTCATTTTAAACCTGAAAGCCGTCCCCTGACCATGAAGCAGGAGCCCGGTATACTTGATTACAACTGTCCTGTAGTCCTTCCTTTTGACCTGCCGGAAGATATGCCAACACCGGAGGAAGTAAAATTCAAATGAATTTTATCCGGAGCGCGCCTTCTCTCCCTGCCGGAAGCCGCCGTGCGCTTCAGAGAGAATATAAGATCGTCAGGCAGTCAGCTTCCAGGGAGCCTGTCCATCAGCATTCCGCGCGCCATCTGGCCTGCTCCGTCTTGTAGAGCTTGTACGTGACGGCGTCCGCCAGGGCTTCCAGGCTGGCCTCAATGATGTTGTAGGAGACGCCCACTGTGGTCCAGGTGGCGACGCCGTCCGAGGATTCAATGAGCACGCGCACATTGGAGCCGGTGCCATTTTCCTCCGCCGCGTCCGGAATGTTCGTCCGGGTGGGAGAGAGCACGCGCACCTTGTAGTCAATCAGGTGCATTTGTTCCAGTTCCGGGTACCAGCGCGTCAGGGCGCGGCGCAGGGCGCGGTCCAGCGCATGCACGGGGCCGAAGCCTCCGGCGGCGGTGTGCTCCACGTTGCCGTGGACGTCCAGCTTGAGGGAGGCTTCCACCATCATGTCCGGATCCATTTCATGGCGGGAGGTAAGCACCACGGTGCGCAGGATGTTGAAGTACGGCTTCAGCGCGCTGTCCGGCATGTGCCGCAGGAAGAGCAGTTCCGCGCTGGCCGGGGCGGCCACGTAGTCATACCCCAGCGCAGCGTTTTTTTTCACGGCGGCGGAGAGCACGTCCAGAAGCGGGTCCCCTTTCTCCAGTTCAAAGCCCAAGGTACGGGACAGGGAAAGGATGTTGCTTTTGCCTCCCTGCTCCGTCATCAGCACGCGCTGGGCGTTCCCCACCAGGGAGGGGTCAATGTGCTCGTACAGGGCGGAGTCCTTCATGATGGCGCTCACATGCACGCCCCCCTTGTGGGCGAAGGCGGCGTTCCCCACAAAGGGCTGCCGCCGGAAGGGGGCCAGGTTGGACACTTCCGAAACGAAGGCGGCGGTGGATTTGAGGCGCGTCAGGGAGGCGTCACTGAGGCAGGAAAAGCCCTCCATCTTCAACTGAAGGTTGGGAATGACGGAGCACAAGTTGGCGTTTCCGCAGCGTTCCCCGATGCCGTTCACGGTGCCCTGCACCTGGACGGCCCCGCTGTTCACGGCGGCCAGGCTGTTGGCGACGGCCAGCTCGCAGTCATTGTGGGCGTGGATGCCCAGGGCGGCATGCGGAAGGCGTTCCCTGACCGTCCGGATGATGGAACCGATTTCCTCCGGCATGGTGCCTCCGTTGGTATCGCACAGGACCAGGCAGTCCGCGCCGTGCTCATGGGCGGCGCGGAGCACGGCCAGGGCGTATTCCGGGTCCCGCTTGAAGCCGTCAAAAAAGTGTTCCGCGTCAAAAAAAGCTTCTTCCAAATTCTTTTTAAGGAAGGAGATGGAGTTGCCGATGATTTCCAGATTGCGTTCCCGGGAGATGGCCAGCGCCACTTCCACATGGCGGGGGCAGGATTTCCCGAAGATGGCGGCCACCCGCGCGCCGCTGGAAACCAGGGCGTTCAGCGTGGGGTCCGTCTCCGGCGTACTGGACGGATGGTGCGTGCTGCCGAAGGCGGCCAGCTTCGCATTCCTGAGCTCCACGTCCTTCATGGCCTTGAAAAATTCCGTCTCCACCGGGTTGGCGCCGGGCCAGCCGCCCTCAATGTAGTCCATGCCCAGATAATCCAGCTGCCGGGCGATGCGGACCTTGTCCGTCGCACTCAAGTTGACGTCTTCACTCTGCGCTCCATCGCGCAGCGTGGTATCATAGAGGAAAATTTTGGTGGACATCGCCTTTGTTCATACATGCAAACGCGGTTCCGTTCAAGACCGGGGCCCGGTTTTTCCCCGGATGCAGACACGAAAAGCACAAGGCTTGAAGGGGGAGAGGGCTTCCGGTAGGATAGCCGCTATGCGGTTACCCAGGCAGTTTTTCCATCTCCTTCTCCTTTTTCTTTCCGCGGCCCTTCCCTCTCCGGCGGATTCTTCCACCCACCCTTTTCTGGACAAGAGCCGCCCCATTTGCTGGAACCGCCTGACCCCGGACAGGCTGGAACCGGACATCCGGGAAGCGATGCGCCTCACCCGGTCCGCCGTGGAAGAGATCAGCCGTCTCCAACCGGAGGAAATGACGTATGAAAACACGTTCGGCGCCCTGGAATGCAGCAATGACCTCCTCATGGAAGGCATGCGCAAGGCCTATGTCCTGAAAAGCCTGTGCGACAGCGCGGAACTGCGCAAGGCCATGGATTCGGTTGCGCCCCGCGTGTCCGCCTTCCTTTCCTCCGTCACGAAGGACCAGGCCCTGTGGAACGTCCTGAAAATCGCTGAGGAACGCCTGCGGCAGACCAATCCGGGCCCGGAACAGAAACGGTACATGGAGCTGACCATGCAGAGCTTCCGGGACAACGGGGCGGACCTGCCGCCGGACAAGCGCGCGCGGCTTGAGGTAATTGACAGGGAATTGACTCTCGCCTCACAGCGTTTCAACAATCTGTACATGGACGCGCGGAAGTCCTGGACCTGGACGGTGCGGGACGCCGCCTTTCTGGAAGGGATAGACAACAACGCTCTTCAACAGGCGCGGGAGGAGTTCCAGTCACGCAGCCCAGGCCATTCCGGCCCGGGCTGGACGTTTACGCTGGATTCCGCGGCTTCCGCCCGGGTGATGGAGAAGGCGCACCGCGAAGAATGCCGGAAGGATTTATGGGAACATCTCCAGACCGTCGCCACGGGAGCATGCGATACGGAACCCGTCATCCGGGAGATTCTTTCCCTGCGCCGTGAAAAGGCGCATTTGTGCGGGTATGGAACGTATCCGGATTACGCCCTGCGGGAGAGCATGGCGGGAAACGGGGAAAACGCCATGAAGTTCGTGAATGAGCTGCTGGACAAGGTAAAAGCCCCCTTTTTCCGTGAAATGGAAGCGCTGCGCCGACTCAAGGCCCGTCTCACGAGACAGGAAAACGCCCGTCTGAATCCCTGGGACGTGGCGTATTACACCAGCCTCCAGGCAAAGGAACAGTTCCGGCTGGACCAGGAGGAACTGCGCCGTTACTTCCCCCTTCCCCGCGTGCTGGACGGCCTGTTTTCCCTGGCGGAGCAGTTATACGGCATCCGCGTGGCGGAGGTTCCGGCAGGGGAAGGCGCAGGAGCCGTGGGGACCTGGCATCCGGACGTGCGCTTTTTCACCATTGAGGACGTCAGGGGCAACCGCCTGGGATCCTTTTACCTGGACCTTTTCCCGCAAAAGCAAAAGGGCCGGAGCATGGATGAACGCGCTGGACACGGGGAGCCCGGCCACGCGGGAAAACCCGGGCAAGCCCCGCCTGGGCATGGTCTGCCTGAACCTTCATCCCTCCGCAGAAGGAGCCGCGGTGCTTCTTTCACATCAGGAGACCAGGATTCTGTTCCATGAATTCGGCCATTTGCTGCACCTGATGTTCACCCGGGTTTCCACCCCCTCCCTGGCGGGGACCAGCGTGCCGCGGGATTTTGTGGAGGTTCCCTCCCAGTTCATGGAGAACTGGTGCTGGCATCCGGACGTGCTGAAAAGCTTCGCGCGCCATGAAAAAACGGGGCTCCCCATTCCGGAGGAAATGCTGCGCTCCCTGGACGCTTCCCGCGGCAATACGCCCGCCCTCGCCCTGGCCGGGCAGCTCCTGTACGCAAAAATGGACCTGGCCGTGCACACGGACCCGGAACGCTTCGCCGCCGGCCCCCTGGACGAGGTGGACGCCGCCGTAGCCGGAGACATGGATTATTTCAAGGATTTCAAACGAACCGGCAAGCTGCGCACGGCGCGCCATTTGTTTTCCTCCCCGGCGGGTTATGCCTCCTTTTACTTCGCCTACCGCTGGGCGGAAGTTCTGGACAAGGACATTTTCGAAGCTTTTGAACGGGCCGGAGGACCGGACAGGGAAACCGCCCGGAAATTCCGTAAGGCCATTCTGGAAAAGGGATATACGGTCCCGCCCATGCAGCAGTTCATGGATTTCATGGGCAGAAAACCACGCATGGACGCCATGCTCCGCAAGAGGCGGCTGGCCTCCTGAACGAAGGCGCGGAGAGGAGCGCCGTTCCGCCTCCGCAGAGGAGCATGGAGGAGTCAACATATTATACATTTGTTTAATTAAATTATCCCTTCAATATGCAAAGGTTACGGATATTTCACAAGAATCAGAACACATCTTTGCGTTGACTTTATGAGAAAAAGAAGCAAAATTTGCTCGCTCTGCCGCATCTTCCGGCACCAGCTTGCAACCAACCGCATCCATTTATGTACAACAAGCCTTTGACGATTGCCGCCACAACTCTGCTCCTGTGCTCTCCGGTGATGATTTTAACTTCCTGTGAAGGGAAAAAGGATTCAGCAGGCCAGATGCCGGCGCTCGTTCCCGAAGTGCAGGTGACCAAGCTGGTAACCAGGGACGTTCCCATCAGGCAGGAGTGGGTGGGCACCCTGCGCGGTACGGAAGATGCTGAAATCCGCTCCCAGGTGACGGGATACCTTCTTTCCAAGGATTACAAGGACGGCGCCTATGTGAAGAAAGGCCAAGTGCTTTTCCAGATTGATCCCCGCCCGTTCCAGGCAACGCTGGACCAGGCCCAGGGGCGCCTGGAACAGTATGAAGCCACGCTGAAGAAATACAAGCTGGACGTGGAACGCTACACGCCGCTGGTAAAGACCGGCTCCGTCAGCCGCAAGCAGCTGGATGACGCCCTGCAGCAGGTCCAGGAAACGGAGGCTGCCATCGCCACGGCAAAGGCCCAGGTGGACGAAGCGAAAATCAATCTTAAATTCACCACCATCACGGCCCCCATTTCCGGTCTGGCGGGCCTGGCAACTCCTTCCATCGGCAACCTGCTGACGCCCTCCAGCCCCAATCCGCTGACCACCATTTCCGCCATTGACCCCATCCGCGTGGACTTCTCCGTGAGTGAACAGGACTTCCTGAACTCCATGGACAGCAACCTGGCCAAGGAGAAGCACCTCAAGTTTGACGTCATTCTGGCCAACGGCACGGAATTCCCCATGCAGGGCGAACCCGTAGCCATTGACAGAAACGTGGACGCCCAGACCGGCACGATCAACATCGTGGGCCATATTCCCAATCCGAACCTGACGCTCCGTCCCGGCATGTTCGTCCGCGTCCGCGCCACGGTGAAGACTTTGGAAAACGCCACGCTGGTTCCCCCGCGCGCCATCCTCTCCGCCCAGAGCGCCAAATTCATCATTTATCTGGATGACAAGAACGTTCCCCACATGCAGGTGGTGAACCTCGGGCCCGTGGTGGACGGCATGCAGGTGATCAACATCGTTCCCATGCCGCACTCCTCCTTCACGAAGGACAGCCCCATCGTAGTGGAAGGAATCATGCAGGCGGCCAAGCTCCAGGGACAGTCCCCCGTGAAGCCCCTGCCCTACAAGCCTGTCGTTTCCCAGCCCGTCATGCCTTCCGTAGGAGCGCAGTCCTTTGAAAAGGCCAAGACGCCCGAAGGCATGAAGCACGACGAAGCCCAGCCCGCCGCCAAATAATCCCCCCCTCTCCTGGGAAGCCCCTCTCCCCTCCCCGCCTTTCCCGCGCACTCTCATGATTTAATACCATGTCCAGCTTCTTCATCAAACACCCGACCATCGCCATCGTCATCTCGATCGTGATGATCCTGCTCGGCGGACTGTCCCTGATGGGGCTCCCCATTGAGCAGTACCCGAACATCGTCCCGCCCACCATCAAGATGCAGGCGACCTATCCGGGCGCCAATGCGGAGACGGTGGCCAACTCCGTGGCCTCCCCCATTGAGCAATCCATTTCCGGCGTCGTGGGGATGGACTACATGACTTCCACCAACGCCAACAACGGCATCTGCTCCCTGAGCATCGTCTTTGAAGTGGGCACGGACCCCAACATGGACCAGACGCTGGCCTACATGCGCTACGGGCAGGCCACCGCCCAGATCCCTGCGGAAGTCTCCCAGATGGGCATCACCATCACCCAGTCCACGGGCAGCCCGCTGGCCGTAATCAACCTGTATTCCCCGGATGACAGCCTGAACGCCATCTTCCTGAGCAACTATGCGTACGTGAGCCTGGTGGACCCCGTGAAGCGCGTTCCCGGCGTGGGCGACGTGCAGGTGTTCGGCGCAGGACGCTACGCCATGCGCATCTGGCTGGACACCACCAAGATGGCCGCCCAGAACATCTCCGTGGGAGAAGTCCAGTCCGCCATCCGGGCGCAGAACACCGTGATTCCCGGCGGCCAGATCGGCGCGGAACCGGCCCCTCCCGGAACGGAATTCACGTACAGCATCCAGACCAAGGGCCGCCTCCAGACTGCGGAGGAATTCGGCAACATCATCATCCGTGCGGACGGGAACAAGCTCCTTTACCTGAAAGACATCGCCAAGGTGGAACTGGGTTCCCAGACCTACAACGTATCCAGTAAATACAACGGCAGGGATTCAGGCGCCATCGCCGTGTATGCCGCCCCCGGCTCCAACGCCATCAATACGGTGGACGCCCTGGTGAAGCTTTTTGAAGACCGCGCCCGCAGCTTCCCCGCCGGGATGGAGTACAACGTGACGCTGGACACCACGCTGGCCGTGCGCGCCTCCATTGAGGAAATCGAGCACACGCTGGTGGAAGCCCTCCTGCTGGTGGTGCTGGTGGTGTTCGTCTTCCTCCAGGGCTGGCGCGCCACGCTGATTCCGGCCATTGCCGTGCCGGTCTCCATCATCGCCACCTTCGCGCTGTTCCCGCTCCTGGGCTTCACCCTGAATACCATCTGTTTGATGGGCATGGTGCTGGCCATCGGCCTGGTGGTGGATGACGCCATCGTGGTGGTGGAAGCCGTTGAATCCCACATGGAACGCGGGCTGACTCCGCGCCAGGCGGCCTTCGCCGCCATGGAGGAAGTGTCCGGCCCCGTCATCGCCATCGCCCTGGTGCTGGCGGCGGTGTTCCTTCCCTCCCTGCTGATGCCGGGCATTACGGGCACGCTGTTCCAGCAGTTTGCCGTGACCATCGCCATTTCCATGCTGATTTCCGCGTTCAACGCGCTAACGCTGTCCCCGGCCCTCTCCGCCATCCTGCTCAAGCCCAAGGACCCGAACAAGGGCGGCCCGCTGAAATTCTTCTACCGCATTTTCAACCGCGGTTATGACGCTACGGCCAGCGGCTACACCAAGGTGTGCCACTTCCTGACCCGCAAGCTCATCATCTCCATTCCCCTGCTGGCCCTGATCGCGTACGCCATCCTGCCCGTAGCCAAGCAGATTCCCAACGGCTTCCTGCCGGACGAAGACCAGGGTTACCTGTTCTCCGCCCTGATCATGCCGGAAGCCCGCTCCCTCCAGCTGACAACGGCCGCCGCGGACAAGGTTTCAGACCTCATCCGCCAGAACCCGAACGTGAAGGACGTGATCGCCATTTCCGGCTTCAGCCTGCTGACCGGGGTGCAGAGCACGAACAACGCCTTCTTCTTCGTCATGCTGAAGCCCTGGGAGGAACGCCCCAATCCGGACCAGAGCGCCAAGGCGGTCACCGCCCAGCTCAACGCCCTGCTGAGCACCAAGGTTCCGGAAGGCATCCCCATGTGCTTCCAGCCCCCGGCCATTGCAGGGGTGGGCTCCGCCAACGGCGTCACCTTCATGCTGGAAGACCGCGACGGCAAGGGCACGGAATACCTGGCGGAACAAACGGACATCTTTGTCAAGGAAGCAAGCAAGCTCCCGATATTCGACCCGCAGAAGAACGGCGGCGTGCGCAGCGTGATGTCCTTTGCCGTGGAGCAGAAGGACGTGCGGCTGGATGAAGAAAAGTGCGCCACGCTGGGCGTCAGCATCAGTGAGGCCAACAGCCTGCTCCAGGCCTACATGGGCTCCCTGTTCATCAACTACATCACCCTGTACGGCCAGCAATGGCAGGTGTACATCCAGGCGCAGGGCAGCGACCGCACCGGAACGGACATGCTCAAGAACTTCTATGTGAAGAATGACTCGGGCAGTTCCGTCCCCCTCTCCACCCTCGTGAAGATCACGGACATCAAGGGTCCGGAATTCCTGCTGCGCCAGAACCTGTACAACTCCTCCAAGCTCATGGTCACCCCGGCCCAGGGCTACTCCAACTCCCAGGCCATGGAAGCGCTGGAACAGACCTTTGAGGCCAGCATGCCCACGGACATGGGCTACAGCTACGCAGACATGAGCTATCAGGAACAAAAGATCCAGAACGGCATCGGCATCGTGCAGATCTTCCTGCTCTCCTCCGTCTTCGTCTTCCTGATCCTGGCGGCCCTGTATGAACGGTGGTCCCTGCCGCTCAGCATCTTCATGACGGTGCCCATCGCGGCCCTGGGCGCTTTCCTGGGCCTGTACTGGTTCGGGTATGAACTGAACCTGTACGCGCAGATCGGCCTGGTGATGCTCATCGGCCTGGCGGCCAAGAACGCCATCCTGATCGTGGAATTCGCCGTCATTGAAATGGAACGCGGCAAGACGCTGATGGAAGCCACGCTCTCCGCGGCCAGAATCCGTCTGCGCCCCATCCTGATGACCTCCTTCGCCTTCATCCTGGGCTGCGTTCCGCTGGCCCTGGCCTCCGGTTCCGGCGCCTACTCCCGCAACATCATCGGTATTGTGGTGATTGCCGGGATGACGATGGCGACGGTAGTGGGCGTCTTCCTGATCCCGTGCTCCTTCTACTTCATCATGAAGCTTTTCCGTGTCCGCATCGCCCGGAAGACGGTGGAAACGGAGGATCCGGATGAAATCATCGCCCGGAAGCACCTTTTCCATGAAGCCCATGAATCACTGAAAGGGTAAAAACCGCCCTTGAAACCATTTAAAAACAGACAAAACGCCATTATGCGACCGAACCAATACATCACACGCGCCATCCTGCTGGGCACGGCCATCACGGCTTCCTCCTGCATGATGGGTCCCGACTTCAAGCCGGTGGACATGCCCATGCCCACGGCGTTCAGAGGAGCCTCCGCGGCCACGGAGTCCATTGCGGACCTGCCCTGGTGGAAAGTTTTCAAGAACAAGGATCTCCAGGACCTCCTGACGGATACCTACCAAAACAACCGTGACCTGAAGGCCACCATGGCGCGCGTGGAAAAGGCCCGCCAGTACATCACCATCACGGAAGCCCCGCTCTTCCCGTGGGCGGATTATTCCGGCTCCCTCAGCAAGGGCTCCAACTACACCAGCGGCAACGTGGTCCAAACCTCCGCCGTTGGCAATACCTTGACGCCCGGATCCATTGACGCCGGCATCTCCTGGGAGCTGGACATCTGGGGCAAGACGCGCCGGATGACGGAAGCGGCCCGCGCAGACTACCTCGCTTCCGAAGAAGGCCAGCGCGCGCTCATGCTCTCCCTGCTCCGCCAGGTGGCTGACTCCTACCTCCAGCTCCTCCAGCTGGACGAACAGCTTGCCATTGTGCAGAAATCCGTGGAATCCTATTCCGAAAGCCTCCGCCTGTTCGACGAACAGCTTGAAGGCCAGGTGGGCGACAGGCTCCAGGTAGCCTCCGCCAAGGCCGCCCTGGCTTCCTCCCAGGCACAGATTCCCGCCATCCAGGTGCAGATCGCCAATCTGGAAAACGCGGTCTCCGTCCTGGCCGGACGCGCTCCCGGCCGCATCCGCCGTTCCGGCAGCACCCGTGACATCGCCTACAACGTGAAGGTTCCCGCCGGCATTCCGGCCTACATCCTTTCCAGAAGGCCCGACGTCCGCCAGAGCGAATACCAGTTGCGCGCGGCCAACGCGGAAGTGGGCGTAGCCATTGCCAACTATTTCCCAACCATTTCCCTGACGGCGGCCGGCGGCCTGGCCTCCGCAGACCTGCGCCACGTGCAGGGGCGCCGCGGCGGCTGGGGCTTTGGAACCAACCTGACCGGCCCCCTCTTCCAGGCGGGCAAACTGACGGCTTCCGAAAAGGCTGCCAAGGCCGAATTCCTGGCAGCCAGCAACGACTATGAACAGACGGTGCTGAACGCCCTGGCGGAAGTCTCCAGCACGCTCATCCAGCGGGCCAAGCTGCGCAATATCACCTCCATCCAGTCAGAGGCCGTGGAAGCCTACCAAACAGCGGTGAAGCTCTCCTTTGAGCGCTACCGCACGGGCCTTTCCAACTACATTGAAGTGCTGTACGCCCAGCAGAACCTGTACCCTGCGCAGATTCAGCTTTCCCAGTACTACTATCAGCACGCCAGCACGCTGGTTTCCCTGTACACGGCCCTGGGCGGCGGCTGGAACATGAGCCACAAGGCTATCATGGATGGCCCGCCCAAGCGATAAAAAACGCTCCTCCCTTAAAATCGGGAGTTTCCTTGACTGTTTTTTTCATTCCCCGGCAAGTACAAGCTTGCCGGGGAATTTGCTCTCCGGCGGAGCGGAAAACAGACGCGCCGCCTTCCCAGTCCCTGGCAGGCCGGGCATCCGCGGTCTTCCCGCTTCCGGCAGAAGGGATTGATGAGTCCGGAGCGGGACGATCAATGGATTATCCACTGTTTTCGCCGCTTCACGGATTGCCGGGCATCGCATCTCCTGCCCACCTCCTTTTTTTCCCTTTCCCCGGCTCGGGTTCCGCGGGGACGGAAGCAGTTTTGGAATTGATTTGGAACCAATTCATTTACAATCAAGATGGCGTAAAAGAATTGCATCGTCTTTTTCAGGAATTAATTATCCACGATTTTTCTATTCCATAATTACGGGCAACTCCATACTGCTCCTGCTCTTACAGCTGATTTCAAGCGCCTGGGCGGATTCCTAATCCGCTTGTGGACCCATCCAATGCAAGCATGGATAAAGGCTAGAGAATCATGGGAAAAGGAATTGTCCTGAAAAGACCAGATCTTTTAAATTATGATGAATATCAATATTTTATGACAAACAATACATTTACCGTTAATATTTTTAATTGTTGACGGATTAGGAATCCGATAAAAAACGGACGTTCTCTTGCGCGGGAACATTTCTCCAATCCGTACAGCAATCAATATGAAGACCACATACCTGACCCTCCTGGCCGCCGTTCTGGGAGGTAGTCTATCCTTCGCCGCTTCCATCAATGGAATGGATTCCTCTTATTCAAAGGGTTACACCATTTATGACGGAAACAACGGAGACACCCTGAATGTTTCCTCTCCCTCCGTACCCGTGCATACCGGCTCCGGAGCCACTCCATGGACCATGGCCCTGACCATTTCCGACCTGGGCACCACCTCGGGGACGGATGTAGGCCTGCTGTTTACCTATAATACCACATCCAATTATAAGAACCTGGAGGGGATGGGCTACCGGCTGACGGAGTCGGGAGATCTCACTCTGTGCGCAGGCGGCTTTAACTACAACGGAGGCACGGCAGGCACCTCCCCCTGGAAAACGCAAACGCTTTCCGGCTATTCCGCAGGACAGGCTCTCACCCTGTTTTACACATACAATGACGGGAATGTCACTATTTCCGCCATGCTGGGGGACGATACGTCCACCCTGACCACTCTGGCCTCCCTGAACGGCTCCGGGGTCAAATTCGGCAGCGTCACCATGAACCAGCTCAATTTTTCCGCCAAGGACGGTTCCGGAAACACCTGGACTCCTCCGGACGGCGTCACCGGGGAATATACCCTGAACAATTTTGACCTGTACCTGGGAGCACTGACAGAAGACCAGATGAAGGAATACGCCTTGAGCGCCGTTCCGGAGCCGGCCGCGGCCTCCCTCGGCCTGCTGGGCCTGGGCATCCTGCTGGTACGCCGCCGGAGAGCCTAGTCTCTTCCAGCCACGGCCATCCCTGTCCATTCAGGGATGGCCGTTTTATTCACTTTTTTCAAACATCCGTTTCATTCCCCTGCTCCCCTTGATGAAAACCAGGCTCCCTCTCTCCCTCCTGGCCGCCCTGCTGGCGGCTTTCCCCTCCGCCATCGCCGCCCCTGCGGGCACGGACCTGGGCAACGTCATGTACGTAGGCGATTCCATCACCCACGGCATGAACAGCGGCACTTACCGCTGGGCCCTCCATAAAATATTTGCGGACAACGGCATTTCCTACCATGCGGAAGGCGTGAATTCCGGAGGCGTCACCGCGGGAACCTCCTACGGCGGCCAGGTTTTCAACAACGAACATTCCTCCCAGGCAAGCGCAAGGGCCTGGGAAATATCCGGCAGGAAAACCGGAAGCAGGTTTGACGGCTCCAACATCTCCAACTGGCTGGGGCTTTCCGATGCCAAAGCAAACGGAGCAGCCTACCAGGGCCCGACCTTCACGGGAACGGACACGCCGGATACCTTTTTCGTGATGATCGGCACCAACGACCTTCTCTCCGACGGCGACAATTCCACCCTGGACAGCCGTCTTGATTCAGTCACCCGGGATCTTCTGGCAGACATGGACGCCATCGTAGACACCATGCACGCCGCCAACGGCAGCGCGAACGTCATCGTTCTAACCATTCCCTGCTGGACCCAGCATTCCAATGGCAATTCGGACGCCACCCACCAGGCGGTGGAAACCTATAACGCCTCCCTGAATTCCTGGGGGCAGTCCAGGCAGGGCGTCACGGTCATCGACGTCAACAGAGGGATCATCGACGTGGCTTCCTCCAAGCCGTTTTACGGGGTGCGGTCCATGTTCAATAATCCCGCGGCGGACGGACTCCACCCCAACGCCCAGGGAGACCTGCTCATGGCTGGCAACATCGCCAAAGCCATGGGCTATGCGGGCCGCTCTGCCGGACAACTGCGCCGGGACGCCGGGGAAATGGCCGTCAACTTCCACCAGGGCGCAGGAGCGCCCGCATGGAACGGAGTGCAGAACCTGGCGGATGCGGGCTTTTCCGTATCCAACATTGGCGTGAACGCGGAAGGCATCAGCCTGGGACAGGCGGGGACAAGTTCCATTTCCCGGACATGGACGGAGGGAACGGCCCTGAAAAACGGCTTTACCTTTGATTTTAACCTGGTCCTGGGAGACGGGGCGGCAAACGGCTGGAATCTCTCGGACCAGTTCAGCGTCAGCCTGGGGAACGGCTCTTTTTACGGCACGCTCAACATTAACGAGGCCTATATCAAATGGGGGGATACCATCCTGTATTCCCTGGACATGTCCGCCAATACGGAAAACCTGCGCATGGCGTACGTCACGGGCAATGAGCAGGAAGGCCTGAAAGGCGGCTATTACGTCTGGCTGGGGGACATGCTGATCGGGGAAGCGCTTTCCGTCACCTCCGGTTCCGGCAGCAACGGCGTCATCATCCAGTATGACGGCAGCGGAAACGCCATCCTGAAAGACCTGTCCATGGATGGTACAGGATCGTATGCCCCACCCACTTCCGGGCTGGTCAATGAAGAGAACGCCTTTATTTCCGCCGGAGCGGACTCCGGGGGCTCGTCAGGCACTCCGGAGGGCAACATCGCGTGGCCGGAAACTGGCTTCACGCATTCCGCCGCCAACCAGAATTGCTCCGGCGTCTTCGATGCCCGCGCCCAGGCGGACGCCTCCTCCGGGAGGCTGGGAAACTCCGTGAACGTCACCATCACTTCCGGAAACGCCACGCATGTGTATGCCAGCACCGGCAATTATACGGGGGACGTCTGGCTGACCATCGCCAAGGAAGGGCAGGCCTCCGCCTGGTACGGGGCCCATGGAAATTCCGGAACGCTGAACGGGAATGCCGCCCTGCGCTTTACGGACGCCGCCACGGGCGGAAGCACCGTCTTCGGCGCCGTGAACGCCTCCGGCGTGACCGGAAACGTTTATCTGGAATTCTCCGCGGAAAACGCCTCCTTCGGCACCTTCACCAGCAATAGCGCCTCCTCCGTGGTCGGATCCTATGCTACGGATATCAAGGGGAACGTGGACATCGTGATTAACTCCGGCTCTTTTTCCAGCCAAATCATGGGCGGCATTTACGCGAATGCCAACAACGGCACGACCAGCATCGGGGGAGCCACGCACGTTTACGTCAACGGAGGCTCCATTAACGGAGACGTGATGGGGGGAGGCCTGGCAGGCTCCATTTCCGGCGGTTCCAACGCCACCGTCACGGGCGGAGTCATCGCCGGCTCCGTTTACGGCGCAGGCAAGGGAGGCTCCATCCGGGAGGGAAGCGCGGTACGCGTTACAGGGGGCACCATCAAGGGAGATGTGTATGCGGGAGGCTCCGGCGGCACCGTTCAGGGAAATACGTCCGTCACCGTGGCCGGAAACTCCGCCACGCTTCACAACGGGAAGTCCTGGAGCAGTATCTCCGGGGGCGGTTCCGGCGGCGCCGTCAACGGCAGCTCCATCGTGCGCATCCAGGATCTTTCCTCCGGGACGGCGGCCTACGGTTTTGACAAGTATGCCGGAACCATCAGCGGCGGCACGAATGTGAGCGGCGGCAGAAGCCTGGTGCTGGACCATGTGACCGTGGAGCATTTCCAGGCTTCCCTGAGCGATTTCACCCATGTTTCCGCCGTCAACCAGACCCGCACCACGCTGGATTCCCTGGGAGGAGCGCTCACCGTAACCATTGAAGCCGGAAGCGGACTCGTCCTGAACGGAGTTTCAGACATGACCACGCTCATTCTTGGGGAACACGCCTCCCTGACTCTTCAGGGACTTACCGCGGACAAAGTCATCGTGGACATTACGGGCACCAGCCACTACACGCTTTCCCTGACGGAGATTCCCGCCAATCTGGACAACATCAAATTCCTGAACGGCGGCATTCTGTATGATGCGGCCATGTCCACGGACCTCCAGGCCAATTCCGCCATGGTCTTCGCCCAGGCGCCGGAGCCGGGGAGCGCTTCCCTGGGTCTGGCCGGACTGGCCGCCCTGCTGTGGCGCAGGCGCAGAAAAATCTTCCATTAACGGCCCTTTGTTTTCTTCAGGCCCTGATGGACGAAAGAAGCCCCCGCAGG
>OHPL01001027.1_pt1 | contig 15337 bp, 18 predicted proteins | sample 1577711 | NCBI WGS metagenome assembly OHPL01 (sample SAMEA3879538, study PRJEB24766) | human gut metagenome | biome: human-associated habitat; feature: feces | place: USA | collected 1985/1987
TTTTAAAATTTTTGATTTCACTATTGAAATTATAATATAATTCTAATATAATACTTATAGAATAATTAATGGAGGGATAAATATGATCATCAAAAGCTCAACCACGTTAAGAAATGACTATGGAAAAGTTTCCAAGCTTGCACATGAAGTAGATGAGCCTATATATATCACCAAAAACGGTGAAGGGGACATTGTTGTTATGAGCATTGAAGCATTTGAAAAGCACGAAGAACTTATTCGTTTGCAGTCAAAGCTGAAAATTGCAGAACAGAGAATGATGTCCGGAGAGCCTAATGTTTCCTTAGCTGATGCAAGAGCAAGATTGCAGGAGAAGTACAATAATGCACTATGATATTGAATTGCTTGCTTCCGCCTGGGAAGAACTTGACCGAATTGCTGATATTCATCTGAATCTTGTAGGAGTAAAATCAGTTCAAGAAATTACTGACAAAATTCTTGATACTATTCAACTTCTTGCCGACAATCCATATCTGGGAGTTGAACCTAAATACACCAAAATAGCTGACCAGGGTTTTCGTATGCTGATCTGTGGAAAGTATCTATGCTTTTATAAAGTCGGTTCTGATACTATAAAAGTATATCACATAGCTGACGGCAAAGCAGACTATCCTAACCTATTCTGAAATATTATGAAACACAAAACAATTCCACATGATAGATTGCGAAGCAGCTCTCTCGCTTCATTTGCTATTGAAAGTATGAAACCGTCAGACAGTACATTGAAACTGGCAGATAAAGTTCATGAAGGTAAGATTTCTCGGGAAGATGCCATATCAATGATATGTCAAAAGTATTGTTCCGATAAGCACAAACCGTCCCATTAAAATTGGTTTTGCCATTTTGGAACGTTTTAAAATAGAACATAACCCTATCGGAACACTCCCTGCCATTGCTCGGCATAAAAAATATTCTGCCAACCGCACAGCCTAAAAGCCGTATCGGTTAGCGGATTTTTCATCAGCACAACATCTCACAAAGCTTGATCTCGGAAATACACTTCTGCATCTCCAACGGATCATAAAGCATCTCTTCGATCTCAAGCTCATCATACCCATATTCAAGCAGCATCATAACATCATCGGGATCAATCCCGAAGTAACCCGCATATTCCGTTATCTCATCAATGAAAAGATTCTCTGCTTCGTAGTCATAGGGATCAACGGATGAAAATCCATAGTAAGAACCCCAAGCACCAAAGTATCTATCCTTGAAGCTAAAGGTCTGAATTTCAATAGTTCCATTGGGTGTTATTCTCAAAATATCACCGCAGGAAATATTGATCCTGCTGTAATTCTTCAAACCGATCTTCTTGACAGCTCTTGTAAGTATCTCGTCCGTGCTTGCATAAAGATAAAACCCATTGAATTTGTAAATTGCCATAGGATTGTCACCTTTGACAATATACAGATTGTTTTTTTCATCAAGTATCGTATAACAGAAAGAACCCTCGGTCTTTTCAGCCATTTTCCTTATGGCGTCAAAACCGAGGGCGTTTTCTTTTTCTATCAATTGTACCGCAACATAGCTGTCGGTCTGAATATTCGTCTTTGGCAAACATTCTGCTATTCTCAATTCATTGTCATTATGCAAAACACCATTGTGTGCCAAGGCAAAATCAATCTTGTCAACGTGTCCAAAGAAAGGGTGATTGTTAAAATTGAACTTTTCACTGCCCTGGGTAGTCATTCGGGTATGTCCCATTACAACTCTTGCGCTTTCGGGTATTCTGTACCACATCTTATGCGCAGGAATAGGACGCTTTGATATATGCAGTCCGCTTTCCGTATTGAAAGCTATTCCCGTTGCGTCTGTTCCTCTTGCTTCACATTCGGTTGAAAGTATTTTTATCATACGATTCTTTTCTTTTGCTGTAAACGTATTGTTGTAATCAATAAGTCCAAATAAGCAACACATATTAAACGTCCTCCTCACATTCGATAGGTTCATTGACGTAAAGTCTTCTTTCTTTGAGATAAGTAATAAGCTCGGGTTCTTCAACACTTGATACAAAATCACACCAGTTCAGCTGCGTAAGTTCTTTATCGTTCATATTAACAGCAAGATCACATATACGGTTCACAAGCTGAAGTGTTGCGACAAGCGTGTTGTATTTAAGCGTACCTCTGAAAATTCTGAACTCAATTGTACTGTAATTCGTAAGATTAACGCAGGTATATCTACCCGAATAATTCTTTTTGGCATTATCAAGCGTAGATTTGGGGTCATCTTTAATACCATAACGAGCAGCCCAGCGTGCTATCTGACTTTCTGTTCGGCGAGAGAATTTCAAAAGTTCCTGCCAAAATCTTTCTACAAAGAACAAAACTCTTGAAATACATTCTTCATGTTCATCTGTTGAATCACCAAATGTCGTTCTGTTGATATGGACGTGCAAACCGCAGTTTTTTGTCTTATGTGAGAGATATCCAAGTGAAATTGCTTTGCTCATAACATCTCTCCAAGGCATTTCATTCAGATGATAGTCAAGCGTCATAGGGTGTGTAACTATCTCCATACCGTCATTAAGACTTCCGTCGTGTTTTATGTAGATACGACGTTCATCTATATTCGCCACATCTGCGATCTCTTCCGCATTTTTATCAATATGACCTCCTCCGTCAATTTCAAGTTCTACGCCGAAGTAACGTTTCCCTTTTCCATAAAAGATAGGATCAGGCTTAAAACCGTAATCGTGAATATATTCGTTAGAACATCTCTGATTGTAGCAATGACGGCAGTAGGGGTAATCGGTATCATCATCAAAATAGCAGGCTTCATCATACTCAATAGTACAACCGCAGGATTAGCAGGTTGTATAGTAGTTGTCATAGCAATGCTCACATAAAGTCAAATCGCTGTCAGCAGCATCTTCAGCCCATATACGGTCACCGCAGCGCTCGCAGATAACTGTAAGTTCATCAAGGCAATCGGGGCAAAGATTTTCTCCGTTAAAATATCGTATATCATCTTCATCAAAAGAACCTCCGCAATGGGAGCATAAAATGGTGTTTGTTGATTCGTTTATTTCGCTCATTTTCTTTTCCTCCATAAAAGCAAAAGGACAAGCCTAAACCGACTTGTCCTTCTTGGGTTTGATTTAATTCAATAGGTTAATATTCTTCCGCTAAAAGCATTGTGCAATGGTCATCATCGTCTATTACATAGACTTTGGAATTGATAGGGTTATCTGTTTGAAACTCATATTCTCTGCTGTAAGCAGGAAGTTCCTGCTCGTGAATAATTCGTTGCGTTCCTCTATCGGAAACAGAAAGCCTAAAGACTTGCAGATAGTCTTTAGGCTTGTTAAGATCGCTTACAAGATACCACATAAAGAGCTGGAGTTCAAAGGGGATCTCTGCTTGTACACCACGGGTTAAGTATCGTTGTCCGATAAATGACATATTTTCAGCACCTCTTCCTGTGACTTGGATTCAAGAGTGCTGCAGATCGCAAGAGCAGCCGCACCTGCAGCTGCCGCAATTATCTTTAGGATAATATCCTCTGTAAAGCTTGACATAAAGTATCGCCGCCTTTCGCAAAGTATCGCACATTTTGTGCTTGGTTTTGGTTTGTTAATCTTCGATAAATGATTTTATGACCGCCGAGAATATGGCGATCATAGTTACGCCGATGATTTTCTTCATAAATATCGTTCTCCCTTCGTAAAATCGATTTTGTGCATTTTATGCCCTAAAAGATAGATTTCTGCATAAATGCAATAGTTTTGATAAAGCTGAAAAAAGCCCTATGCAGTCCGGCAAACGCCGGAAAACATAGGGCTTCTTATGCTCTTACATTAATATTATATATATTTGAAATGTGAAGCTTTATCACTACTTGCGATAGATTGCAACAAAAAAGTAAATACAACAAAAAGGAGGCTAAAAAAATGCTTTCAGATTATGATGATTACCTTACGCCTTATGAGGTCGCAGATGAACTTGCGCTTTCGCTTACTACCGGTTACAACCTGCTCCGAGCAGGCAAGCTGCCTGGGGTTAAGATTGGTAGGAGTTGGAGGATTCCGAGAGATGCTTTAGAGAGGGTTATTTGCAGATAAATGATACAAAAGGCTGTTGCAGTGTGTTGCTGCAACAGCCTTTGTTTTAACGCCAATTATCATTTTCGAAAAGTGAATGAATTTTCAATCCAGTAGCTTCTGATAAAGTAGAAGCTCTTTGAATTCTTGATGTTCTTTTTCATCGAATCCGTCTGGATGAGAGCTTGAATACTCATCAATAGCGTTTTGTACATTTATTAACTGATTAATTGAACTCGGGTCATCACGAAAATCAAGCTTTTTCGACATAAATGATACCTCCTTCAGAATAATAATTCTTTAGCCTTTGTGGTCATGCAACATTATACTTTTGATAACCATCCACTAATGTTTGATTTGGCTGTAAGACTATTCCTAAAGATGCTGCTTCAGCGGCCTTTTTAGATGAGTGATGTCTACCACCTGGTAGAGTTCTAATATGTCTGCTTACTTCAAAAGATTTTTGGGGTTTTGTATATTTACATGGGATTGATACTGATTCAGATACAGTTAATGATGATGGAATTGAAGAAATACATTCATTTGGTTGAGTAACAGTATTGGGGACGAATTTTCTTAGTTTCGTCCATAACTCTATAAGATTTTCCTTATCATTAATATAGGAAATAACACTAACAATGATGACAACGCTAACGCCAGCAACTAAAAGTTGTTTCTTATGAGTGTTTATCCAATTCAGAAATTCGTTTTTCTTATTTTCCATGAAAATGTTTCCTTTGCGTATCGTTTTTGTCGCATTTCTATTGACTTTCTTGCACATTTATATTATACTATGCCAAGCGGAAGTTGTAAAGGGATAACGTAAAAAATATTCTCTTTTTAGGTAAGGTGATTATGTAAAATGAAATATGATAAGAAATTTACGGGTAAGATTATTAAAAATGAACGTGTTCAGAAAAAATGGACTCAACAAATGCTGGGTCAAAAATTAGGTGTGACAAGTAAACAAGTCTCAAAATATGAAAGCGGAGAGCTGTTTCCACCGCTTGATGTTCTAACTACACTATGTGATATTTTTAATTGCGAAATAGGGTATCTTTTGGGTGAACCACAGTATGCAGATGGAACACAATTAACTACAGCGATTCATGAGCAATATGGTCTATTTACTGATTCCATTTTGGCAATACAGAAAATTACTGGAACCAATAGCAATTCGATACAATTTGGATATGAATCAGACAAATACACTCGGATACTTAATAGACTTTTATCTTCTCCTAACTTCATTTATTTTATTGAGTGCCTTGGAAAACTGGATGATTGTGTTGAAAAAAATAATTCTGCTTGGAATTATTTAGAGGACAAATATGGGCGAGAAACCATTGATAAAGCTATGAAATACTATAATAGTTCCACTGATTATGAACATGATCTTGATGCTAAGCCGTTATTGCCAGAGATTTTGGAAATATGCAGGTATATTGATAAATTAACAGATGAACAATACACCACATCATATCAGATCAAAGTTGCTCGATATGAACTACATGAATCTTATAATGATTTAATAAATGAATTGTACCCCCAAGATTTATAAGGATGAAATCCCATATAAGGGGAGCATTTCATTCTTCGCGAAGGAAATCGATTAGCAGCATATCGATTTATCGATGAAAACAAAGGTGCGATGGGCTTAAGATGGCTTCTCAGAAGGCTTGGTATATGTCCTAACGCCTACTACAATTATCTCAAGAACAGAAAAGCAGAGTATCGCTTAAATAAGGCGAAGCTCCTGACCATCATAACTCAGACCTATCATGAACGCAAAGGCATTCCGGGTTACCGTCTGATGACTGTACTTCTGAAAAATAAAGGCATCAGCATCAGTGGACCCACCTGTCACAAGTACATGAATACGGAACTCAAGCTTTTTTCCGTGACCCGTAGGCATAAGCCGGGATATCACAAAGGGACTGCTCACAAGGTTTTTGAAAATCTGCTCAAACAGAATTTTGCCGCCACTATGCCTGATAAAATCTGGTGTACAGACTTTACCTACATACCTCTGTCAAACGGCAGTATGAGATACAACTGCACAATTCTCGACTTGTATGACCGCAGCGTTATTGCAAGCGTACATGGCAGAAATATTACGGCAGAGCTTGGAAAAAAGACACTTGAAGCAGCAATAAGTCAGCACCCATGGGTGCTGAAAAACGGCGTGATACTTCACAGCGACCAGGGTTCGCAATATACCTCGAAGGAATTCACGGATTACTGCTCTGCTCATAATATTACTCAAAGCATGAGCCGTGCCGGGTGTCCTTACGACAACGCTCCGATGGAGCGTTACTTCAACACTTTAAAAAGCGAACTCATCTATCAGCACTCATATAGCTCCGAAGATAAACTGTTCGCTGACATTGACGATTATGTTCTGCTCTGGTATAATTCCATCAGACCTCACTCGTTCAACAACGGTCTTACCCCTTGGCAGAAACGAATGGCTTGATTTTTGGGGAAAGTGTTACAATTTTGCTTGACAAGAACAGACTATCTTGTCAAATTCGTCCTTAACCGCTGAAAATGCTTCCATACCGTTTTTGCCTGCTACAATCGGTTCGAGTATGCTTATAAGCTTTAGCATGAGTTTCTGCTTTTCATGTGAGAGGCTTCCTGACTTTTTACCGCTATCAAGTTCTTTCCCCTTATTGTCAATCAAATCATCAATTACATTATCAGGCGATGCTTTAGTTCCGGCAATTTTGACTTTGAAATTCTTTAGAACGATCATAAGGTCAGTGATATTGTTCTCTGTATCCATAACAGAACGCACATTTTCGGTTATCGCATCAATAATAAGTCCGAGTAGTGACAAACGCTCGTCAAATTTTGCGCCTTTTGCTCTCTTTTTAATCTCGTCAGAAGCTTTGCCGTCAAGAATATCGCTTACCTGATAATCACTTTTGTATTTATTGAAAAGATCATAGTAAACGGCAAACCCTTTGGCGATCTTTTTATTCTGAAGATACTGACCGACAAGCTTTTCATCAACTATAAGTCCGTTCTTTTCATAAAGAATTATCATTTGGCTGAGGTCATCCCAACCACGGGCAGTTACAAAGCTTTTACCGTCAATGGTAGTTTCGACCTTATAAAAATCCCCCTTCATGATCTCAAGATATGTAAGGACCGCAGGGTGAATTCCCGTTTGGTAGGCGTATTCCTTCCAGACATCGAAATCGGCTTCCACATCGATACGTTTAAGTCTGTCCCATGTAACAATGTCGAACTCACGAACAGAATTATTATACTCAGGCGGATTTCCTGCGGTTACGACTATCCAGCCATCGGGAACTCTGTGTCTGCCAAAGACCTTATACTGCAGAAATTGGAGCATGATTGGAGAAAGTGTTTCCGAAACGCAGTTGATCTCATCAAGGAATAGTATACACTCCTTGACCCCTGTATTTTCCATAAGATCATAAACAGAAGAAATAATTTCTGACATCGTATATTCCGAAACGTCATACTCTTCATCACCGTACTTCTTGTGTACAATGAACGGCAGACCGAGTGCAGACTGTCTTGTATGATGCGTCATCGAATAGGAGAGCATTCCGATACCCATTTCTGAAGCGATCTGCTCAATGATAGCTGTTTTGCCAATTCCGGGTGCACCGTTGAGAAAAACAGGTCTTTGCTTTTCGATAGGGATAATGTAATTTCCGGTTTCATCCTTTGTGAAATATGCGAATATTCCGTGAAAGACGCATCACATCTTTCGCAAGAGCGTATATTTTTTCCTCGTTATTATTATTCAACGATCTTTCTCCTCTGATTTATATACTTGCCGAGATCAAACCCGTTTTCTTCCGCAAGACGGATAAGCTCACGTTCAGATGCGCTCTGCACCCTCACAACATCTGCCATTGCAAAAGGCATGTATGATGCAGCCGTTCCGAAGTATTCAATAAGATCATTTCTCAATGAGCTGAAGTCTATGTCTGAAATATCGATGTACATTTTTAGCACCTCTTGTATATAACACTTTATACTTATAATTATACTCGCAGGGTCAGACATGATCTGTCAATCTTATAATAATTTTATTGAAAGTTCAACAAAAAGCGTTGCCTGCTTTGCATAACGGCTGCGCTTTGAAATAGGGTCAACAAAGCTGACCTTTGCATTTATAAAGGAGAGCATTTCTGCATCGTAAAGCGGAGCAATCACATTGCATAATTCAGCAGGCATATTGCCGACATTGATCCCTTTTGCTGTAAAAAGCATAAAGTTATTTGGATTGAACCGATTTTCGGGATCTCTTACTATCGTGATCTCTTCGCCGCATCTGACATTTTCGATCTGCTCGGTCCTGCCGTCGTATCTTGTTCCCCTTGAATCAAAACGGAGCATGACTTCGCCTTTTTCTTTGTCAGCAACGCCGTCGAACTTATCAAGATATTCAAGCATGATCGGTTCAAAAAAATCGGGAGCCATATTCTGTGACAGTTCATATTTTTTATGAAGTTTCTCAGTCTCGGAAAAGAGCTGTTCTTTCATATCATAATAATTATCCATCATCAGAACACCTCCGTTTCATCAAGTTCACTGTAATATAGATCCTCATTTGCATAAAACCTGCGCAGAATATCATCAAAATAAACTTCCGTCCCTTTTACCTTATGCGTAAGATCATACGTATCTTTAAGCTTGCAGCCATACCTGTCATTCAGCTCATTCATAAGATCTATGACGTCAATGCTGCCATGCTGTCTGATAATATCTGTTTCAAATGAGCTGAATGTGACCTCTTTTTGACCTTTATACATAACAATAGTACCCATCATTTTCATATTGGATACTTTTTCATACGCCAGGAACAGGTTTGCATAAAACAGATCATCAAATCCAAGCTCAAACAAACTATCATTGAACCCGTCATTTCTGATCGAACGAATGGTAAAATACGTTTCCACTTTGACAAAATCATATACTTTATCGCAGAATGATCGCATCATATCCTTGGTAATGCCGCTCTTTGAAAGACGTCTGAAATTAATTATCTTGTCGGGCTCAAACTCAATAACATCAAGAGAGCATTTTAAATCGTACAGCTTCATCCAGAATGACTGTATTGTCGCAAATTTCTTTTTGTAGGAAGTTATATCAACGATATCCTTGCCCGTGAATAACGATTCAAAATATGCCTCAAGAGAAGAATAATTCTGAATTGCATATCTTGAAAGCACCACAAATCCCATTGATTTAAGCGACCTTGGATTGATCTGCTCCATATCTGCATCGGGAAAAAGCTCCGCATAAATTTTTCTGATCTCACTGATATAGTAAAAATCATCCGTAAGGATCGATTTAAGCTTTGATTTTTTATCCTGTGGAATATCATTGAATTCAACTGAATAAACGCCGTCGTGATAATATTGCGATAACGGCTGCATATAAGTTGTCTGTACCAACAATTGGTCATAACCATATTCATTATGCACAATATTGGCAAAATCCTCTGCTCTGATTGGGGAATAGTCGATAAGGAGATCAAACAACGCCGCTGTACGGTCAAACTCGCCAAACTTCAATTCCGGCATTCTTCCAAAATCCAATTCGGGATATTGCCCGTCGGAAATTATTTTTCTGAGCAGATTATGAAGTTCATACTGATCTCTGATATCATACTTTTTCATTAACTCAGGATAAAGCTCCATAAATTTCATTGTAGAAAGTTCAGTATTTTTATATGAACCAAGATCCAGCGCATCAAGAAGCTCGGCATAATCCTGACCGTCAACATCATAGTAACGAATTTGTTCGTTCATTTTCCACAGAAGAAAATGTGATTCGGATAATCTGTTTTTCCTTGTTCTGATAACATCGTCTGTATAATATACATTTTCTTCGGGCGATATATCCATTTCACGAAGGAATTTATTATAGATATCGACAAAATCAGTAAAACTGACATTATCGGTACAGAATTTTCTTACCACCGCTTCTTCAAGTTCAGCACGCCTTTTAGGTATGTACATTCCATCAATATATACCTTATCACGATTTATATATTTCTTGACCTTCAGCCTCATACCGGCATTGAGCGTCATATCTTCCAATGCCTTGTTTATGGATTCAGTTCCGCTTTTTGAACCGGTTATTTCAAAGTAAATGTTCATATACGGAGTGATGCCGAACCACTTTTCAAGATCGTTCTTTTCAACAGCATAGGTTTCAAAAAAATAACGGTAAAAATCTTCATCAAATACAGGTTTTCTGAGTTTTTTTGTGATCTCTCTCGCAATGCTTGAAATAGTCTGTCTTATACGTTCCCTTGTAAGACCATAGTCGGCTGCGATCGCATCAAGAGTTGCTCCTTTAAGCCTTTTTATGATAATATCACGTTTTCTTTCGTCAATATCAGACGTATTTTCAATATAATCGCAGAATTTCGGATAGACCTTATAACAGCGGTAATCAACATATTCAAATTTCTTTTCCGCTAACATCCTGCCAATGATCTTTTTAAGATGATCTTTCGGATAATCATCGGAAAGAACCAGCTTTGAAACGATCTCATCAAAATTGAAGCCATAGAACGGTGTGTTCTCATAAAGCAAAAGTATTTTTCCCATTAATGTTTCGTCTTCCCATAAAGCTGATATGTCTCCGCTGCATACAGCCAGTATACTATCTTTTTTTCTGTTCAAAAGATCTGAAATGAGTCTGATTATCTTTTCCGCCGTATCAAATGTCATTTCTTTGAGGTCTGCAAGGCTGCTTTCCGACATAGTTACAATATCGCTGAATTTTTTGTATCTGTGTTTAAGCAGAACATTCTTTGCGCGTGACGGAAGATCAAGTTCAGTGATATCACTGTCATTTACCGAAAAATACTTGATAAAATACTTTTTGTATTCGGGATAAAGGCGCAGTTCCATTATATCAATTCCGGCAATATCTTTAATATCACAAGTAACCTCATTAATTATCTTGCAAACCTCTTCATCATTTTCCATATACTCACGGCAGCATCTTTCAATACCTTCGGCTGACTTTTCGTCCATCCCCTGTATTGTCATAAGCTCGTCTTTTCCGCTGAAAGCTATGTCGGAAAGATCAGTAAGATCATTTATCAGAAGCAGATTATACTCTCTCGGAGTAATTTTTTCAAGAACATCTATCTTTATTTCTCTCATATCAAGCCTGTTCCGAACAGCACTTTTTTGTTCTTCGGACAGATTGGAACTGTCCGATTCTGTCACTGAAACGGTTTTGCTTCTGTTTATATTCGGCAATGCGCAAAATTCTGCATATTTCTGCATTACTTCCTTTGCGGATTTCTGACCGAGGTTTCTCATAGCAAACAGATCATCTTCCGACAAATTCGCCAGCTCTCCAAGCTTGCTGATACCGCTTCTGCGAAGGCAGTTATACGATCTTGATGACAGGTTGAGTACATCTATCGGCATTGACATAAAATCGTCCATCGTTTTACCCCTTTTACAACAGTTTCTTAAAGCTTTCAACTATCTTTGAAAGCTGTTCCATATCCTGTTTAAGCTCTGCTTTATCCTCATCGCTGAGCCTTGAAAACAGCCTTGTATCAACATCCATTAGAAGTGAAATGCACTTTGAAACATTCTCCGACGGTTTTGCTCTGAGCTGTAATGCCCTGTTATGCTGCATCGAACGCTCCATCGAATTCTGCATTTCTTCGGTAATGCTGCTATGTGTTTCTGCAAACTTGTCCAGATCAGCCTTAGTGCGTATCTCGGTCTTTCCCATTTCACTTCTTATAAATTCGGATATTTTCTGCTGTTCATCGAAATAATATCTGTAATTATTTTTAGCTATAAGGCTCTTTATATCACGTATAAATTTTCTCTGATCCTTTAAAGCGTCCATTATTGCATTATTAAATGCAATTTCTTTAAAAAGCTTCCGATCATCAGCGTCAAGTTTTTTTAACGGTGCAAGCATCTCAAAAAACAAACTGTAAACCTGATATTCTCTCGCAATGTGATATTGTCCCGGGAAGCCTATATACTCAAGAAATTCACAAACGATGGCAGCAGTATCAAGACGTTTTTTTACATCAGCAATTGGTTCATTGGTGCTTTCTGCATATTCCTCAACAGTCAGCAAACCTGTCTGAACAATATCCCTGTAAGTACCGATCGCATAATCTATAAGATCATAACCTACTTTTCCTTCTTCACCGTGCTGAATGGAAAGTTCAAGCAATTTGATCTGTTTCTGATCCTCCTGAATATCCATATCCATAATAGCGGTTTCAAAATATTCCGGCTCACCCTTTTCACGTTCAAGCCTTCTTAAACACGTAAATCTTCTGTTTCCGTCAACAACTCGTCCATCAGGGAGAGTAACACCTGCTTCACGCTGACCCACAACATCAATATTAGTTTTTGTAAGATTGATCGATTCGGGATTGCTTTCGTAGATAAAATTTTCTATTATGTAATTATATGTATCTCTGTGAAGCTCGCTGAGAGAACCATTGCCGTTTTCCGATTCGTATTTCGTTATCCAAGTCGCAATACGGTCATTGTAATCATTATAATAAAGATGATCCAGTCTGACTCTGTAAACGGGATATATCTCGGTCTTCCCATTGTAATTCACCTTTTTGGTCAGTCCCGTTTTCTGAACAGCATCAGTTCCGATAAGACCCAGCAGACCTTTGCGACCGCTTATATCGGATAATGGCTGTTCTATTTCAACATTACTTTCTTTTGCTTCGATCGATCTGTTTCTTATTGAGAAATAAAGTTCTCTTATCTCTTTTTCAGCTTCATCATCTATCTCTTTGCATAAAAGAGCCATTGTATCCAGAGCACGCTCCGAATATCTGTCATCTGTATCCTGACTGCCTGCATGGGCAACAACATTTCTGACCCCCATAAGCTCCTTTGCCCAGGTGCGGCAGTTAAGTGAAAGAATATCTCTGAAAACTTCATTCCATCTGCGGTCGATCAGCCTTAAACAGTTTGCAATATCAAGCGAATCGATAAGTTCGCTGTAACTTCCCGAATACGGCAGATCATACTGATCGGAAAGCGCCTCACGCACCTCGTCCCACCAGTTGTTTTTGTATTTCCGACTCATTTCCTGACCGATAAAGCCCGACATTGCTGTTAAAAGACTTCTGAAACCTTTTTGTATAAGTTCAATATTTTCCTGCATTTTGTTACCCTCACTATTTTAAAAACTACGATATTAAATATTATACTACAAAGCCGGACTTTTGGCAATAGTTTACTTTTGAGTAAAAACACTGCCGTCCATATTTGGACGGCAGTAAAAACATTGTTCAAAATATTGTTTTTTCAACATCAATATGTATCGATATCAAAGCATTTTTGCACCTTGATGAACGTTTTGACAAAGGTGTAACCTCTGAAACAATAGCCTTATATGTAATACTATCATCATCAAGATACGGTGCAAGTACACTGCTGGCATCTGCAGCAAGATGTCCAAGTGAACCTTCTGCATTTCTAACGTCAATTGCATTTTTATCATATATGTTATCCGGTTCACGGACAAGCTCTACGGGATCCCCAACCTTTACTTTTTCAATACGCTCATTTCTGCCTTCATACTGCGTACCTGATAAGCTGATTGAATAATCAAGGTCAATATTGTCATATTCGATATCACAAGAATCGAGGTCACTCAATAGCAAGTACCCACCGGAACCTTCTGACTCAAACTCGTACCCTTCTTCTTGACTCGTATATTTCTTTGTTTTCAAATTATATGTGTATGCCCGATAGTAACTTACCGTATATTCTTCATAAGCTGAAATAGTGATTTCTTCTATCTGATCCATACTGATAATCTTTTTGCGTATTTCCTTAATGAAATCATATGCATCATATACTTTTTCGCAACATTCACTTTGAAACGGACGGGACTTGTCAAAAATTTTAGTTTTACTATCAATTGTAGTATCAAGAACACCAACTTCAAGCAGCTTAATCAACTCATCAATATTTTTTGCATTACCTAACTGTTTAGGACTAACTTCTACACCAGCTTCACCACCGAAATAATTAATTCTTCCGGCTTCTGGACCACCGCCATCTGCATCAAAACTCACACTTGTTCCATCTGTCAAATCAAATCGTATCATAAGTGTAAAGCTAGAGCTGCTGGAATTTGTCACAAAATCGGTTCTGATTTTCATAATTGAAATCTCCTTTTCGTTTACAGTATTTTTCTTTTTTCACTTTTACAAAAAACAATTTCAGGTATCAGTGGGCATCCGCCCATGCACAATTCTTTCTTTTCACAATCAGGACATGCTCCTCGCATTTTATCTCGGAATTGTTCAAACGGTTCGCTGTTCCACGCCTCCGTTATATTCATTTTCCCAAGCAATGCTTCAAACCGCTTATCCTGATCAAAGCTACAAGGGACCATAATCATATCGGCACCGATATAGCAGCTGTACCGCCCGCCTTCGCAAGTATCCAATGATTCAGGCAGTACGCATCTACAGAAATTAATCGCACCAGGAACATTACAGCTATCCATACCAACCTTGAATGGATGAGGCTTGTCTACTTGTGCAAAAAACTTCGACACACCGGGATCATCAATGGAAAGCATATTGGCTTTTGTGCCCTGTCCTGCGGGTTTGTGCAGCAGAAAAATCACAGCGTTGATACCTTTTGGAAAATCATTTTTTTGCAGACGCTCAATTGCTTCATCGATGCTGTTTTTCCCTAACACATAGTGGATGTTTGTTTTGACACCTGCATCCAACAGCAGTTGAACTGCATTTAATGTATACTCGCTTCGATACCAACTGACTGCTACGGCACCGCAATAATGTTTACACAATTTTGCAATTTTCGGCGTCATACCATAGCCGGAAGTTGTAAAGTTCGGCACGAGAGCATTTTCCCGGCAAATCTTAAGGATTTCTTCAAAATGCTCATGTTGATCCGGATCTCCTCTACCGCCAAGTGCGAATTGATTGCATTTTCCTTTAGACTGTTCTGCGATCCACCGGAAATTCTCTACCGTCATATTGGGCTGCTCCACCAGTAAGCCGTTTTGATAGCAGCCAATGCCGGCTTTTGCACAAAGCCCGGTTTTACCGTGAATACAGTGTCCCATAATGCCCACGTCAATCAAATGAGGATAGGATGCCATAAAAGGATCCACTCCCGTATCATCGCCATTTTCATCAAGAATGCCCGTTCTTACATAAGCACCGGTTTCCGTATCAAATGCTGAACGGAAATGATATTTAATATCATTAATTATATA
>OHPL01001031.1_pt1 | contig 15317 bp, 10 predicted proteins | sample 1577711 | NCBI WGS metagenome assembly OHPL01 (sample SAMEA3879538, study PRJEB24766) | human gut metagenome | biome: human-associated habitat; feature: feces | place: USA | collected 1985/1987
GGGATGCGCCTTCGCCCCCTCCCGACGCACGCCCACATGCAGGAACGGATCGCCGAAAAGGTTGAACTCGACGATCGTAAGTGCCTGGTGGGGCGTAAAGTAACCGTCGTTATAATCGAAGAAGCTCTGCCGTGCCATGTAGAATGCCTCGCCGGCCGTATACCCCTCGAGCAATTTGGCCATATAGACGTTCGTCAGGCGGTCGGCATTGTCCAGGTCGGCTGCTGAACTGCTCTTCGAAGCACCCCACGCGATGCGCGACGACCCCAGGTAGAGCAGCGTCATGTCGCCCATCGCCGCGAGCAGCATCGTCTCGCCGCGGCCGTAATCCTGGAATTTTCCGCCATAGCACGCCTCGGTCACCACCACGTTCGGTTTCTCGGCGGACGCCAGCTGCCGGGGCGTGACTGCCTCGTAACATTGCTGCTGGTAGGAAGCATAGAAACTGCATGCGGTCGGGGCATCGCTGCCGTGCAGGTTGAAATAGTAAAAGTCCGCACCCCGGTCGAAAACCTTGTCGACGATCGAACACTCGACGCAGGGGCTGACAAAAAGGTTCTGCGTATAGATACGCTCATCGAGCCGCACGTCGCCCCGGAAGAGTCGATTGCGGCGGAAAGGCTCGCTGACCGAAGCCGAGGCCGAAAGCCACGTGAGATCGGTCTGCCCGTAAGCCCTGCCCACGGCCATCGAACCGGGGGCTTTGGCCGCGCGGCGCAGGTATCCGGCCAGGTCGTCCAGCGACGCGTCATGTGCCAACGGCAGGCGTCCCGTATGGAAATATTGTTCGTACTGGAAAATTTCGGCCGTCCCCAGCATGGGGTAAGTCCGCTCGCCCAGCAGGTAGGCATAAGGGATATCGGAGTCGATGTCCGTATCGCTGTAATCGGGATCGGAGATATACTGCGGCAGGACGGGCATGGGAATGACATCGGCGCCTCCGACGATGAACAGGTAGTTGGTTTCATCGTCGGCCGTGCTGCGCCCGAAACGGTAATAGTCCGCCAGCAGGTAACCGTGTTCGACCCACGAATCGGCCGGTGAAAGCGCCACGGCGCGGTTGCGCCCGGCCTCGGGGTTGAGGAAAACATAGTCGCCGGCATCGACGATGCGGTAACGGATGCCGTGTGCCGCCGATGCTTCGGCATAGGCGGCGAGCAACTTGCGCACCGCCGCGGCATCGGTTCCGAATTTGCGGGCCAGAGCCTGCAGGTTGGTGAAGATGACACCCTCGGCCATAGGCCCCGCCGGCTCCTTCGAGCCCGCAGCCGCGCCGCTTCCGGCCCGGGCGGCTGCCCGGGCGCTTGCGGCGGATGCCGCCCCGCATCCCGAGGGGATTCCGGCGCCATGCGTGGCCGAAGCCGCCGGGGTATCGCCCGCAGCCCGGACAGCCGGGGCAACGGGTGCCGCATCTGCCGCCGGGGATGCCGTCACCGGGCGGGCGGGGAGCCTGGTGCCGCATCCCCCGCAGAAAAGGTCGTTATCACCGCATTTCTTTCCACAATTGGGACAAAACATCGCGAATCGGTTTTAAAGGGTTAATCAATCCGGACGACTTGGGCCGGCGTACGCTTCAGGTCGGGCATCGCCTCGCCCACGCCGGCACCGATATAGGTCGCATCGCAGATTACATAGCGTTTGTTGCCGAGCTGCATGTAGTCGCCCTTCACCTCGCCTTTGAAGCATACCGCCGTGGCGATATGCGCCGGATAATAGAGCAGCACGACATCCAGCCCCAGCAGATCCTTGACCAGCCGCGCAAAGAGGATCGAACGGTCTTCGCAGTCGCTGTACGGATAGTAGTACATCTCCTCGGCGAAGAGTGTCCGCTCGACGCCGAACTGCGCTTCGTCGGTCTTATAGGGGAAGGCCCTGTGCAGGTAGTGCAGCAGCAGTTCCGCTGCCTCGCGTTCGCCCTTCCCGGCCACTGCGGCGCGCAGCGGGGGATAGAGTTGCCCGCGCACCGGGGCGGAAAGCGCCGTGGCCGCGTAGATGCCCCAGTGGCAGGGCGGATAATTCGTATAGAAATCCATCAGGTTGCGGTTTACCGTCACCGTCGTCGAAACCACGCCGTCGAAATTGCGGACGGCGGGCGCCGCGGGTTTCTGCGCGAAGAGGGGCGGCGCGGGCATCGCCAGCGACAAAGGCCGCTCCCCGGGGATCGTGAAATTGCAGATATTGTACGACGCGGCCCGCGGGACATCGTCCAGGATATAAAATACCTGGCCGTCGATATTGAAATAGGGACGGGCATAGACCTGCCCGTCGGTGGCCAGCAACAGGAACAGCCGCCCGCCGCCGCGCGCCATGCGCACTTTATAGCCCGCCTCGGCCATCAGGAACGATTGCAGGACGACCGATTCGTTCGTTTTGGGGCCGCAGAATCCGTCGGCGAGTGTCCGCACAAGGTCGTAATAGCCCCAGTCGTTGAGCCCCAGCGCCTTTTTCAGCGCCACGCACTCCGCCGCCACGGCATCGTATGAACCTCGCGAAACACCTTCCCAGGCATTGGCCACGCTGTTCTCCTGCACCGAGGCGAGGTTGAAGCGGTGTTTCGCAGCCAGCGATACGGAACAGCCCGTGCCGTAGAACGTGAACTTGAAGGGACGCGAAACGTCCACCGCCGGAGCCGCGTCGTCCGTCCCCGCGGCGGGTTTCCGCCCCTGCTGCACACCGTTATCCCCGGCCCCCTTTCCCGCGGCGGGTTTGCCGGGAAGCACAGGAGTTTCCGCAATCCCGGGCGCATCGGGCATCTCCGGAGCCGGCTCGGGCAGGTCGACCACCTTGTCGTAAGGCATCCTGTCCTGCGTCGGCACAGAGGGCGCATCCGGGTGTTTCATAACGGGGATGTCGGGTTCCCGGCGTTCGGGCACGGGTACCGGAGCCTCGGCGCGGAAAGCCTCCCAGCGCTTGCGCATGAAGTCGGCGCACGCCTTGCGGTAGTTGTCCCGGAATTCGGTATAGGCCTGCCTGCGGCGCGCCTGGTATTCCAGCAACGCCTCCCGGCGGGACTGCGCCGGCAGGGGAAGCACGAAAAGCAGCGACAGCAACAGGGTCAGATAGCGTTTCATAGGCGGAACTGTTACGGGTAAAAGACGGCGGCTTCCCTCGTCCGAGGGGAGCGCCGTCTCTCGATTGGATATGGTGCCGGCCAACAGGGCTACTGCTGCGAGAAAGCAGCCATCTGCTCCTCGAAGATCTTTTTGAACTGGGCGCGGTCGAATTCCAGGTTGAGTTTGGCATCCTTGGCGATAGCATCCTCGATGGCTGCCTCCAGGGCAGCCTTGGGAAGCTGCATGCAGACATAGTAACGGAACGAGCCGTTGTCCTGGCGGAACATCTTCTCCTCGACGACCTGCACGTCGCGCAACTGCTGGCCGACGGCCGTGTAAGCCAGTTCCTGATACTGCGACTTGTGCTCGGCGGAAACGCCCGTATCCTGGTTCTTCACATAATTTTCGATGACGAGCTTCACATCGGCCTGGATGGCCGCGGCAAGATCCTGGCGGCAATTCTGCATAGCGATCTTCTGCGCCGTGCTGCGCTCGGTGCTCACGCCGTTCTGCACGGCACGGTAATATTCGGCATTGCTGCGGTACTGTGCGCCGCTGAGCGGAATAGCCTCTTCGACCATGCCCGCAGGGGCAGCGGGCCCGGAGGCCTTTTTCGACGAACTGCACGACACGGCGCCGACAGCGAGCAGGAGAGCGATAGCTCCAATAAGGGTTCTTTTCATCTTTCGGATTATTTGGTTGTAAGTTTATAGTGCAATGTAAAATCGGCTTCGGAGGCCTTCCCGTCGGCGGGATTCCCGAATCCGATGCTTCCCCTGAGGACGTCCACCCCGTCGGTTGCGGGGCTTATCGAGCCTTGCGCCTCGAACGCTACGCTGCGGTCGCCCCCGGCGAGCTGCGGGGGTTCGATCCTTTCAGCCACGATCCGGGCCCCGTCGGCCGGGTTGAACAGCACGATCCGCCGCACCTCGGCCGCCGTCCCGCTTACGCGCAGCTGCATCGTCCCGCGGATCACCCCGCCGGACTGTTCGATCCTGAGCGTGCCCTTGGGCCGGACTGAAACGGCGTCCCCGGCCGGATTGAAAAAGATCGTCTGCGACACGCGCGCACCGCCGAACAGGTAGAGCACTTCGATCTTGTTGATATCGGTCGGCGAAGCATACTGCGGATCATAGGAGAGCAGGTAGCGGCCGTCGCCATAGGGCTTGACGGCCATCTCCAGCACCGATTCGCTTTTCAGGCGCGGCTGCACGGCGGTCGTGGCCGGACGGCCGTCGAGCCGCAGGGAATAGACGCACTCGCCCGGCACCTCGGACTCCACCTCGATCGACACGGCATTGTACAATGCCCGGTAATTGCGCCGCAGGGTCTCGACATCGCCCTTGCGGGTGGCGTCGAAGAAATAGTCGTACAACCCGTCCAGCTCGTTTACCGCCAGCTGGATACGGTCTATGTCCGTAATCGTGCCCAGTTCGCGCCGCAGCCGTTCATACTCGGCCTGCTTGGCGTCGTCGATGGCCACGAAAGCCTCGATCAGCTGCCGCCGTGTCTGCTCCGGGAAGGGGTACAGCACCGAATATTCATAGCGGTAGGTCTTGGTCTTCTTGCTGTATATCCGCTCCCAGTAGACCGCCTCGGCGTTCGAGAGGGTGATGTTGTTCAGGTAGGGCAGCTGCCCGGCCTCGGTCATCAGCGCCGACGAATAGTCGCTCATCGCCGTGACCAGCTGGTCGCGCGTGATCTGACGCGTCGCCATCTTCTCGACGGACGAGACATTCACGGCCACGGCATTGACGATATACTGCCGGATCGAGGCCATGCATTTCCCCGAGGCGGCGGCAAGGGTCTCCCCCACCTCCGTCACCGCAAAATGCGACCGGTCGGAACTGCCGATCCATGCCGGCTTCCGTTTGCTGCTCGCCTCGACGACCTTGTCCTTCTGGGCAAAAGCCGCCGTCGAGATGCATAGTGCCGCCAAAAGCAGCGAAATAGATAATAAACGCTTCATCGGGTCACTTCGTTAGGGATTTAACCTTTTGCGTATCGGAATCGTAGCGCAGCGACACTTTGCCGGCAAAGGCGTCGAGCGCAACATCATCCTTCTCCGCCTTATAATGGCCGGCGATCAGCATGGCGCAATCGGCATCCCCGACCTTGCCCTGGCAATGGGCGAAGAAAAAATCCTCGGCCGCAGCGCCCTGCCCGTCGGCGAGCATGGCATATTCGTCGTCGCCGGCCGTGTCGGCGTAGCTGTCGCGCAACCTGACCCACTCGGGCTGCGCCGCATAGGCGGCCTGGGCCTCGCGGGCCGCATGGTTGCGCACGGCCAATGCCCCGGCACCCGCAGAGCAGCAAATCAGCACGACGGCCGCAATGACCGTCACCTTGCGGCGGTTTTGCGCATGCGCCGACGCCTGCCGTGCAAGGGCGTCATCCAGCCGCAGCTGCATGGCATCGAGCCGGGCCAGCACCTCGGCATCTCCGGCAAACCGCTCCCGCACGGAAGCGGCATCCTCGGCAAAGACCCGCGCGGCGGCCCTTACGACCACTTCGCCGGCACTCAGCCGCAGTTTCCCCTGCATACGGGCAAGCAGCGACACGACCAGCGGCACCAACGCGACGGCGGCCAGCAGGTAGAAGATATTGGCGCCCGTAGCGACCCCAGCGAGCAGGCAAAATACCAGCGCCGCAGCGCACAGCGCAGGGAGCATCTTACGGGCCGTATCGCCCAGGGCGGGCAGCGGCACGGCATCCAGCCCGGCAAGCCCCTCTTCGAGGCTCGCGAGCATCAGCCGGGAATCCGCCCCCGCACCGGAGGCAATATCGTTGACGACGGCCTCGACGTAGTCGGCGCCGCAATCCGGGCATAGGTGCTGCGAATCCTCCATTCTATTTCCGCAGACAGGACAGGTTTTCATCGTACTTCCAGATTAATCAGACAATCGTTCGATCAGAGTCCGAAGAGCCATTCGCCCAGCGACTTGCCCTTCTTGGCAGAGGACTCGGCACGCTCGGCCTTCAGGCTCTGCGCCTCGACGGCAGCCTCCTGCTGCGTCCGCGCGCGCATTGCCTCGGCATCCATTTTCCGCAACTCCTGCTCCATCGCCGCGGCTTCGGCCGCCGCAGCCTGCGCATCGAGGCGGTTGAGGAACCGGATCACCTCGCCGTAGTTCGGGCTCACGGGGTTGCACGCACGGCACAACTCCAGCGCCCCGTCGATATCGCCCTGGCGCACCAGAATATCGGCCTGGGCAACGGCACGGGTCACCTCGCCGGCGAGCAGTTTGTCGTAAACCTGCACCTTGAGCTCCTCGACCGCCTCGTATTCGTCGACACTCTCGGGAATCACGGCCAGCGCCGCCATCGCATCCTCGTACTCCTCACGGGCGACGAGCGAGTTGACCTTGGCGAGTATCTTCGGCATCTGGCGCGTATAATAGTCGGCGATGCCCTGCTGCACGTCACCGATCAGCTTGGCGAAACGCGCGTCGTTGACGTTCACCTTGTTGATCAGCGACCGCATACAGGCTTCCATGCTTTTGCCGTTGGCCTGGAGCGATATGGTCTGGCTTCCGAAAACAGTATCTTCGAAAAGGTTTTTGACCGACAGGGTCAGGTCGGCACGCAGCACGTGCAGCGTGGTCATCCCCGTATCGACCGCCCCGTCGTCGGTGATCGTAAGCGTCGGCGTGACGACGAAAAGCCCCGCAGCATCGGCCATGCCGTTGCGGGTGATGATCTTGCTGATCTTGTTTTTGAGGGCCGCGGCATTGTTGTCGCCCAGCTGCGCGGCCGTCTCGTCGTCGATATAGGCCGAGAGGTCGATTACTGCCTGGGCCCGGAGCGACAGCGCGGCCAGCACGAACGCCAGCGAGAACGATAGTTTACGAAGCAGATTCATGGTCTGTTGTTTAGTAGATGATTACGTCGATGGAATTACCCGTGATCGTACGCGACACGGAGAGGTTCAGCCCCTTGAGGTACTGGTAGAGCGCCAGCGCGAAATCATTGACGTCCGACTGCATACCGTCCTCCATGGAGTTGTCCACAAAAATATCGCTGAAAGCCAGCAGCGTGCTCGTGCGGCCCTGCGTATGGTACTTGCCGTTCTTGGCATGGCGCTTCACCCACGAAACGAGGATGTCCGACAACGGCATGATGTTGTTGATCTCGGTATCCATGTTGATGGCCGATCCGGGGTCGATCGTAAAGCGCACGGCCACGCTCTGCCCGGTCGAAATCTTGGTCGCCATGCGTGTGGATATCTGCTTCATGAAGTCGCCGACCATCGCCTGCGCCATCACGCCGCACAGCACGTCGGCCGTCGTGCGTTTGCGCCCCGAAATTTCGGATTTGGTGGCCAGCGTATTGCCCGTGGCGATCTCGATCGCCTGCAGGGTCAGCGACACGCGCACCCCGCCGTCGTTCACATCCTGGTTGATATCGACGCTCACCGAGACGTCGGCACCCGAGTTGACGAGGATCGCATCGTCGAGCGACATGCCGTCGCCCATGCGCACTTGGTAGGTGTTGGCGTTATTGAGCGACGTCAGCAGGTCTTTGGTCTCCACGCCCTGCTTGATGAAACCTTCGTTGACCTTCGAAATGGCCATGCGCATATCCGAATTGTCGCGGATGGCCTCTTCGTAGGACTGGCCGCTCTTGCGGAAGGGCACGACCATCACCGTCGGCATGGCGATCATCTCCTGGGTTTCGGAGAGCGCTATATCGGCGGCATTGCGCCCGATGATACCGTTGTTGACCAGGTCGCGCTCGAGCGATTCGGTGTAGAGGTCGATCGTCGCAAAGACCTGGATGTCCTTGGCGGCGGTCTTGTTGGTCTTGTCGGCGATGGTGCAGCTACGAATGTAGTTGGCATAACGGGTCGTCCCGAGCAACTGTCCGACATACTGGGCCGCCCCGGCCGAGGGTTTGCTGCCCAACAGGGGTTTGTTGTCGTTCAGGCCGTCTATACCGTTATATAAATAAGTGTAAATCACCGATTTCTTAGCCATCTCGATCGCCTCCTTCTTCGTACGGGCGATCCCCGAACATTCCAGCGTAGCGATCTTTCCGGTCGTGCGTTTCAGGATGGCATCGGTCGTATAATTCTGTGCGGAGGCGGGAAAAAGCGCCGACAAGAGAACAACGATGACTGACAACACGGACTTCCTAAACATCTGATAAATATTTTAAGTTTGAACGGATAAAATCCCCGGGGTACCATCAGCGACACCCCGGAGATCGTTTCCAAAAGAATTATATGCGGTAAATTTATGCACCGACGAGCCCTTTGAAGAAACCGCCGGCAGCCGTTCCCTGCTTGTCGAGGACAACGATCAGTTTATCGCCGTTGTTGAATTTCTCTTTGATGGCGTCCTCGCCCGAAGCGACCTGGCATTTGGTAACGCCTTCCATCACCTCGACAGCCACGATGGTACCGATCTCCGACTTGGTTACCTTGGGGCCGATCTTACGCTCCAGGAACACCTTGAAACGGGTCTTTTTGGCAACGCCCATCTCCGTACCGCCCGAGATATAGAGCTCCTTGACGCGGCCTTTCTTGTCGGCCTCGCCCAACTCGAGGATATAGGTCTCGAACTTAAAATGGTTGTCTACGAATTTGACCATTCCCTTGCGGAGGTCTTTCATCGCATCGTTGAACGCGCCGTCATTCGAGTCGGCATCGATGCCCGAAACCGAAAGGTCTTCCGAACCGATCATGGCGCCGTCGGCGATATTATACACCTTCAGCGAATAGGTCACCTCGGCCTTGTTGTACATCTTGCCGTCGATGTCCGACTTGAATTGCGAGAACGAGACGTTGTTGGCCTGTCCGATAACGACCTTTTCGGCGCCCAGTGCCTTATAGGCCGCTTCGCTCTCGGTCTTCCAGTTGGCATCGTTCACCACGTCCTCGACATTGCGGTCGGCGTAGAGCTTCGACAGCGTACCGTCGGTCAGGGCATCGACGATGTGGAAACGTCCGCGGTCGGCAAAGCCCGACAGCACGGCCGCACGGATGTTGTCGCAGGCAGCCTGGCTGACAGCGGCGGTGCGCGTAAAGGGATTGATGATGACAGTCTCCTTCGAAGGGTCGTCCTGGGCCGAAGCGCCCAGCGAAACAAGCACGGCCACAGCGGCCAAGACAGTTTTGAAACAGTTTTTCATATATATAACTAAGATTAAAAGGGTTAGGCAATCACACTCTATATGACGGGACATGGCAGCCGCAGTCCCCCGCACCCGGGGACTAAGCAATACAAGTAAAATTAAAAAAAGGAAAGCGTGGTGCTGTAGCTATATTTCAGAGTGGGAAGGTTCTTGCAAAACCTCGAGAATAAAATAAGCAACAGTCCCACGCCTATATCCGTAAACGGATAAGACGCGGAGAAATGCTGGCTTATTCTCTTCTCAGTATTAATTTGCAAGATTTACCACTCGAGAATAAACTTACACTTTCCGTGTTAGTCAGTATGTATCACAAATATATAGAATATATTCGGAAAATACAACTTCAGCACCTCTTTTTCGGGACTGTTGCGACTCTAAATTACAATAAAAAATTCTAATTCGCTAACTTCAGGCCCAAAATGTGCCATACGAAGACCCGGCAACGGGCCTTCTCCGATTGCAGGCATAATAAAGCGCGCACGCCCGAGCCAAGGGCTCCGGCAGCACACCCTACATCGTCATCGCCAACACCACGACCATCAGGGCAACGCACCACAGGGGCAGGTTGCGGCGCTCCCCGGACATCGCGGCATCCAGCGCACGGGAGCGCTCCAGATAAAGCAGGAAGAGGAACCACAGGGCGCCCCATACGACATTCCGGGCAATGCCCCGGATAAACATTTCGGTATCTCCGTACAGATGCGGGTCGTATCCGGAAAAGAGCAGCATGAGCAGCGCAGCGAAATGCAACACCACACGCAGCCCGGCATACCAGCGGGCGAGCGACAACCCGTAGGGGCTCCGGCCGGCCAAGCCCCACAGCACGCAGACGGGCAGCGCCACACCGGCCGCAGGGATCAGGGAAAGCAAAGCCGTGCCGCCGCCCAGCCGCCACGAGCCCGAAACGAGCTGCATGAGCAGACCGAACGCCCACTCCCCCAGCCGGGAAACGACATAAGCTCCCAACACCCACACCGGGCCGGGCAACTCTGCAAGACGGGCTGAAAACTTGGATTCCATAAGGCACGAACTTTACGCCGGGAACAAAGATATAAAAAAAAGGGAGACCCGCAGCCTCCCCCTTTCCCTGTTTTTTAAATTCCCGGCCGTCAAACCAGCGTCTCCAATATCTGCACGGCATTGAGCGCCGCCCCTTTCTTGATCTGGTCGCTGACGCACCAGAACGTCAGGCCTCTCTCGCAGGTCAGGTCTTTCCGGATACGCCCCACGTATACCGGATCCTTGCCGGCGATGAACAGCGGCATCGGGTAAACCTTGCCCGCCGGGTCGTCCATCAACACCACGCCCTGCGCCCTGGAGAAAGCCTCGCGGGCTTCGGCGACCGACACGGGACGCTCCGTCTCGAGCCATATGCTCTCCGAGTGGGCACGCATCACCGGCACGCGCACGCACGTCGCCGACACGGCGATGTCCGAATGCATGATCTTACGTGTCTCGTGAAACATCTTCATCTCCTCCTTCGTGTAGTCGTTATCGGTGAACACGTCGATATGGGGGATTACGTTATAGGCCGCCGCCCCGGCGCCGCTGGCCGACTGGTAGGTGGCTACGTGCACGCGGCGGATGTGCGAGAGTTTTTCGAGCGCGTTGAGTGCCACGACCATTTGAATCGTCGTGCAGTTGGGGTTGGCGATAATGCGGCGCGGGGCGTCCTTCGCATCCTCCGGATTGACCTCGGGCACCACCAGGGGCACGTCGGCATCCATGCGGAAGGCGCTCGAATTGTCGATCATAATGGCCCCGTGCCGGGTGATCGTCTCCGCAAACTCGCGCGATGTCCCGGCGCCAGCCGACGTCAGGGCGAAATCCACCCCCTTGAAATCGTCGTTGTGCTGCAACAGCCTGACGGTAATATCTTCCCCACGGAATTTATACGTCCGTCCCGCACTGCGTTCCGAACCGAACAGCAACAGGGAGTCGATCCCCAGGTCGCGTTCCTCCAAAATTTTCAAAAATTCCTGGCCCACAGCCCCGCTGGCGCCCACAATCGCAATTTTCATCTTCATATCGTTAAAAAATGACCATCGTTCCCGCTCGGACAAACCGTACACGGAAGCTCCGGGGGCAAATATAGCGATTTCGGGCCGAACCGCAAAAAAATCGGCCGGCACAACGGCCGGCCGGATCCATATCAATCGAAGAAATTGTCGTCTTCAGCGATCCCGGGCTCCGTAGGGCGTTCGTCGGGGTCGACCTCCTCGTCGCAGTCGTAGCGCGGCATCATCGCCGGGCGGATGAACTGATCGGCACGGCTCACGCCGAGGCGCCCGTCGTCATAGACCCGTTTCATGAAGTCGCCCACGATCGGCAGCGCCATCACGCTGCCCTCGCCGCCGCGGATGAAGTGCACCGACTGGTCCTCGCCGCCGACCCAGGCGCCGGTCACCAGTTTGGGCGCTACGCACATGAACCATGCGTCGCGGTTCTTGTTCGAAGTGCCCGTCTTGCCGCCGATCTCCATGTCGTTGAGCCCGAACTGCCATTTCAGCCGCCCGGCCGTACCCGAGTTGACCACGTCCTGCAACATCGTCAGCATCGTATAGGCCGTGCGCTCGCTCACGGCATCCTGCGACTGGGGGATGAAGTTGGCGATGACGTTGCCCTGCCTGTCCTCGATGCGCGTCACGAAGATGGGATCGGTATGCACGCCCTCGTTGGCGAAGGTCGAGAAGGCGCTCACCAGCTCGAAGACGTTCGACTCCGAGGAACCGAGGCAGAGAGCCGGCACGGGGTCGATAAAGCTGCGTATGCCCATGTTATGGATAAAGTCGGCCACGGCGGCGGGCTGCTTGGCCTGCTTCATGATCCACGCCGAGTAGTTGTTGCGGCTGCGGGCGAGCCCCCAGCGCAGCGGGTGCATCACGCCGTCGTACTCGACCTTGCCCGCTTCCTTGGGCGACCAGGCCGTACCGTTGGCCGTCTCGATCGTCACGGGCAGGTTCGGCACCATCGTGCAGGGCGTCAGCCCCAGGTGGTCGATGGCGAAGGTATAGACGAAGGGTTTGATCGTCGATCCGATCTGCCGCTTGCCCTGCTTGGCCATGTCGTACTTGAAATAGCGGAAGTTGGGCCCGCCGACATACGCCTTGACATACCCCGTGCGGGGATCGAGCGCCACGAACGACGCGCGCATGATCCGTTTGTGGTGCAGGATCGAATCGCGCGGGGTCATCAGCGTGTCGCGCTCGCCCCGGTACGTGAAGACCTTCATCGAACAGGGCTTGTCGAACGCCGCCATGATCTGCTTCGCGCTCGCCCCGGCATCCTCCATCTCGCGGTAGCGATCCGAATAACGGATGGCATGCCGCATGATCCGCTCCCTCTCCTCGCGCGTCGCGTCGATGAAGAGGGTCTTCGTATTGCGGTATTGCGCGTCCATACGGGGCTGGATCACGCTCTGCATCTGCTTCTGCACGGCTTGTTCGGCATATTTCTGCATCGTCGAGTTGACCGTCGTATAGATCTTCAGCCCGTCGCGGTAGATGTTGTAGGGCGTACCGTCGGCCTTGCGGTTTTTGCGGCACCAGCCGTAGAGCGGGTTCTCCTCGTACTCCTTCACGGCCTGGTCGTAATCCCATTCGGTGTAGAACTGGTTGCGCTTGGGGCGCTCGGCGTTCATCACAAGGCGCAGCATCTCGCGGAAATAGGTCGCCGTGCCCTCGTTGTGCGACACGGGCTTGTAGTTGAGCACGATCGGCAGGGCACTGATCGAGTCGCGCTCCCTGCGTGTCAGCGCCCCGGCATCCTCCATGCGCGAAAGCACCAGGTTCCGCCGTGCGAGGGCATTCTCGGGGTTGCGCACGGGCGAATAGCGCGTCGGGGCGTTCACCACCCCCGCCGACTTGATGCCATAGGCGTTCGAACCGTATTCGACCGTATTGAGGTACATGGCGGCGATCTCCTCCTTCGTATAGTTGTATTCGAGTTTCAGCGCCGTGATCCACTCCTTGAGTTTCGACACGACGAGCTTCGACGAACGGACGATACGCCCCCGGTTGCGCACCGTGTCGCGCGGGAAAAGGTTCTTGGCCAACTGCTGCGTAATGGTCGAACCGCCGCCCTGCGACGTATTCTGCAACAGTACGGTTTTCACCGCCACACGTGCCAGCGAAGGGATGTCGATCCCCGAATGGGTGCGGAAACGGGCGTCTTCGGTTGCGATCAGCGCCGCGACGATCGGCGGCACGTCATGCCCGTCGAGCCGGATGTGGAATGCCGAATCGGCCGGAAAAAGGTCTTCGTACTGCACATAAGAACGGTTCTGCACGAAGAAGGAACCGATCACCTTGCCGTCCTCGGAGTAGATTTCGGTGGCCAGGTTGCTGCGCGGGTTCTCCAGCTCTTCGAACGAAGGCATACGCCCGAACAGCCCCAGGGCCGTCAGCAGCAACATGACCGCCAGCAACGCAAAGGGTGCGAAGACCACCCCCCATATCCATTTTATCGTTTTCGGGCTGATGCCCGCCTTTTTCCTTTGTGCCATAGGCCTGAAATTTGCGCTAAAGATACAAAATTTATTACAATCAGAACGGCAGCCCCACGGCCGCGGCCCACCAAACGCCCCCGCTGCTGGGATGGTACACCGACAGTTTGAAGGTCGACGTCGCCGATGCAGGCTGGCGGAAAGCATTGATGTCGAACACGATGTCACCGCCGACCGACCATATCCGCCGCCAATCCATGCCTTTGCCCGCAGGGCGGCGGAACTGCGCGTAATCGCCGCCTGCGTTGAACCGGATACGCTTGAAATAGAGCACCGACCCGATGCCGCCCTCGGGATACCACACCGGCAGCTGGTAATCGAGCGACACGGCCGTATAATTGTTCGACACGATGTCCGCCGACGAGAAGCCGCGCGGGATGAGCCGCGTCGACTTGTAGCTCAGGGGCGCATAGCCCGCCGGGAACTTGTAGCCGCCGACCGAAGTCTGGTAGGTGGCCGCCACTTTCAGCGAGTTGTGGGCAGCGAGGCCCGGAAGGTAAGCCTGCCCGAAGAACGAGATCAGGTCGCTGAAATGCACGTTCGCGGGATTGAACGTATACAGCGTGCTGAGCGTATAGCCCCACCGGGGCGCAAAGTCGCGGTGCGCCATGCGCACCTGGTCGGAATAGCCGAGCCCGAACGAGAGTTTGTGCAGCCCCTCGCGGAAACCGACCCGCTGAATGTTGGAGATGCTGCCGTTCTCCCATTCGATCTTGCCCAGATCGGCAACCATGCCGTTGGAGTAGTTCCAGCCCGCCGAGAGGGAGAGCTGGCGCGTGTGATACCCCCGCTGGAAATAGAGCGGCAGCGTCGCAGAGAGCCCTATGGAGTAGTATTTGTCGGGACTGGGACGCTTCTGGTAAATGGGGTCGCCCGTCTTCGGATCGTACGACACCAGCGAATAGAAGAGCTGGTTGCCGCCGTACGACGCATCCAGGTCGAGGTGCACGCCCAGCCCGAAGTAACGTACCCCGAGGTTGAAGAGCGAACCCTCGTTGCGGTTCCAGCCGTAGGAGGCATAGGCCTCGGTATTCGACAGCAGGTTCTGCGACAGGAGCGTAACGCCCAGATTGAGGTTGATATTATGCTCGTCCACGGCATCGAAGGGATTGAACGCCACGGGCATCCAGCTGTGTACGTTCACCAGGTTGGGCACCTTGCGGTAGCGCCTGGCGCGGAACGTGCCGCACTGGCGCAGCGAATCGGCCCCGGTGAACCGCACCGTGTCGAGGTTCACGACGTCCCAGCGCTTGCGTTCGGGGTTCACGACGTTGAGCGGCAGCTTCGAGGGGGCGACCGGGATCAGCACACTGTCAGCGACCCGCTGTGCGGCGACGCGGTACCCCCTGCGGTCATACGTGGTCAGCAACACCCGTCCTCCGTCCGCGGCATCGTGCCACGGCGCAGGGGAAAACGAACCGAAGGCCGACGTGGTGATGCGGTATTCGCGGCGGGCCATCAGGTCGTAACAGTGGGCCTCGTCGCGGCCCGAGGCGATCGAGCCGTAGTAGAGCTTGCCGTCGGCGGCCCGCAGGTCGCTCAGCGTGATGTAGGCGCCTCGGGTGACAGCCTGCAAGCCTTCGCCGGGTTCGATTCGGCCGATCCACATGCCCGAATCGTCGGTG
>OHPL01001037.1_pt1 | contig 15291 bp, 27 predicted proteins | sample 1577711 | NCBI WGS metagenome assembly OHPL01 (sample SAMEA3879538, study PRJEB24766) | human gut metagenome | biome: human-associated habitat; feature: feces | place: USA | collected 1985/1987
ACAAGTTTTTTGTTCATAAAATTTTTTATGATTACAACAAGGACAACCACTAAAATTAGTTTTTGCGTATAAAGAAGCTGGAGATATCTCCCATACATATCCGCACTTCTTACACCTAATATTAACTTTAGTTCTTTTATTTATATATTTACTCTCTAAAATTACAGAATCTTCTGTGAATTCTTTTAAGCGTTCAATAAATTCTTCATTTGAAATCTTCTTTGGCATTTTATTCCTCCTTCATTATAGAATGAAAAAAGAATATTAGAAATTAGTCAAAATTGTCCCGTGGAGAGAATTTAGTAAAAGCAGCTGCGACCACGTGCAGGTATCTCTCTTTCGCAACCTCGAAGTGGTGAGACTCGAACTCACGGCCTCTGGAACCCAAATCCAGCGCACTTCCAAACTGTGCTACACCTCGTTATTTAAAAGTAACAACAGAGAAAGAACTACTCAACGCCTGTACTTCTATGATTGGTACGCGTTGCCGCACCTCTTCCATAGTATTAAAACCGCAGTTTTATTTACTCCTCATTCTATCCCTATTGTTATCTCCGATAAAAGAAAACACCTAATAACCCACTTTGATTTCTTTCATCTTTTGTTTTAAAAATCAATACAATTAATTAATCAATAGAGTTCATAAAGGGGTTATGGAGAGTATCCATCAATATGGACTGGTTGAACTTTGCGCTACTCTTTGGCTGGCGATTTCAACTACTGCCATTGGCTGGCACAGTGAGACTCGAACTCACAACCCTCAGATTAACAGTCTGATGCTCTACCTATTGAGCTATACGCCAATATATATCCCAAATGAGTTTGGACCTCACTTGGAGAGAACTTTCTTGGGCGGGCAAGTTCTCACTACCACAATTTCATCTATTCGGCATTTTATTCTCCTATTGAATATAACCCAGGTTTATGGTGGAACATATCGGACTTGAACCGATAACCTCCTGCGTGCAAAGCAGGTGCTCTCCCAGTTGCGCTAATGCCCCAAAACATGGAAACTTCCTCCGTAGAGAGGTTTGCCAACCCCGCATCGATGGTTGTGTGTTTCTCGCTATAACCCTTGCCGAAACCCCACTGAAATTCAGGGATTTGTCTTTTGCCGCATTTCCTATTGAAAGCTCAGGTTCATCTCGCCCTGGTACCAGTCAATGTAATTCAGGTTTACATAACCCACCATTTAACAATAGAAAATAATAATTTAAGAACTCGTGCACAGCTTTAAATTGAGTATTAACTAATGAAAATGGATTTTTGGAGCGATATAAGGGATTTGAACCCTCACCGACTGCTTGGAAGGCAGTAATGCTACCATTACACCAATACCGCATAAATGGAAGTTTAGGGTTAAAGTCGCGACGATACTTCCAAACTTGACTCTGGTGACCCGTATAGGGTTCGAACCTAATATCAATAGATTGAGAATCTACTATCCTAAACCATTAGACGAACGGGCCAGATGTTAAGCCTCTTCACAAGACAACTCGCAAGGAGTATTATCTTCCTCGACCAGATTAGCGACAACAATAGTATCACCATCATCAGCATAATATTCATTCAGCTTGTTCATAGCGCCCATGATGTTCTTAGCCATCACAACGCCTTGGATCTTATTGTACGAATCGTCATACCCACTGATCAGATGAATTTCATAATGAAAAAGTTTCATTTTTAATTTCCTTTCTTTGTATTAAGCAATTAGTAAAAACAGTCATGCCACGGGAAGGCTTGCTTATATGACCGAGCTGGCGACAGGACTTGAACCTGCAACCTGATGATTACAAAGCACCTGCGCTACCAATTGCGCCACGCCAGCAAATGGGAGGAGCCAATAACCCAGACCTCCATAGGGATACCTTTTAAACGCCAAAGATATGAAACGATTATTTTAAAGTGAAATAATAACTCGGTTCTATTAAGTAGAAACCTGTAACACTTAAATGTTGCCACGCGCACGCGCTATACGCAGTCATACAAATAATCCAAACCATAAACTAATTAACCATTATTCATAATATTCAACTACTAACTCATTAACTTCTTTTAATAATAATGGTTATGGTTGCGGGCTTGGGAGTTGAACCCAATCCTCTCAGCTTATGAGGCTGGTGACTTAACCGCTTGTCCTGCCCGCAATATAAAATATATAGAAAATGCGCTCCAAAGACCCAAGGGGAAACCCTCGCGCATATTAGTAGAGTTTCAGACAAACTTTATATATAAACTACTTACTCACCGATGATATCGAGGATGCGCTTGCGCACCTTATCATTGTCCTCGATAATCTGTGAAGCAGTAGAACGCTGAGAATCAATGAATGCTGTGAGATCATTGAACTTATTAATCTTATCTCTCAGTCCACTATTGATATTATCCAGGTCTGTAGCCGCTGGCGAAAAGCACTCAGTGCCACATCTCGCTTACCCGCGAGAGTAGTAATATCTGAAGCCAGTCGGTCAGTCGCAGCGTTAATGGCCTCCTCAGTTGTCCGAACCTTAGTTGCATACATAATTGTTACTTCCTTTCTATTGTTTTATAATTAAATGGTCGGGAAAGAGGGAATCGAACCCACTCAGGCTCGTTAGAGCACCAGTTTTACAGACTGGGGTACCTACCTTAGTACGCTACTTCCCGAAATAATGGTGGTTGAGAGGGGACTCGAACCCCTAAAATTCAGTTTCTAAGACTGACGCGTCTGCCGATTGCGCCACTCAACCATAGGGATGGTGAGAGCTAAGGGGATAACTCTCACCGAGATAGGGAAAGGAAAGGGGAAAATTTTCGGTTTCAAAGAAACCGTGGCGATGCTGATGGGACTCGAACCCATGATAACCTGAGAGACGGTCAGGCGCATTAGCCGCTATGCTACAGCACCAAATGGTACTCCCAACGGGATTTGAACCCGTGACTCTGGCGTGAAAGGCCAGTGACTTAGACCGCTTGTCGATGGGAGCGTATACAAGACACATTTTTTGAAATATTTTTATTTGCAGTAAAATTATTTTCAAAATTTTAGCTGTATGTGTCTTATCTTTTGTTTGTAGTTAATTATAAACTATTTTTTGGGAGATGTCAATTCAAGACGCGGTATAAGTGAATTGTTGGATTTGAACCAACTACAGTCAAATTACAAGTTTGATGCTCTACCAGATGAGCTAAATTACTTACAAAGTAATATTGCTGTATGCGTCTTTGGTGCTCTATGTGGGATTCGAACCCACACTTAACAGGGCTTAAATCTGTTGCCTCTTCCAGTTGGGCTAATAGAGCATATTGGCGGCAGGAGTGGGATTCGAACCCACGGGTCAATATCTCTATTGACACAGAAGTTTTCAAGACTACGCGCTTATGACCAGACTTGCGCACCCTGCCATATTGTCAGTTTAATGGCTTATCTGACTTGCCCTGGTGGATTCAGAAGGAATCGAACCTCCGACGCGTAGGGCTTCAACCTACCGCTCTTCCAACTGAGCTATGAATCCAAATGGTTGGAGCATCGGGACTTGAACCCGCATCTGACGATTATAAGTCGTCGGCTCTGACCGATTGAGCTATGCCCCAGTATTAGGGGAGGAGTTACCTCCCCTTTTGTTTACTCGGCAGTGTCCTCGTCCTCAGACACAACCTCGTACTTGGTAACACCAGCCTTAGGAGTGATGAACTTCACCTGCACATCGCAAGCCTCGGTCTCAACAACCAGAGTGCCCTCGGTAAAGCCATAATCCTCAGCGTTGGTGTGGACAGCCACACCCTTCTCCAGCAGGAAATCAGCCAGCAGCTTGGACAGTTCCAGCTTGGAAACCTTCTTAACGTCAACCTTCTTAGCAGTCTTCTTAGCCATAAATGACATCTCCTTTTAATAATAATAAATTTTATTGGGTTAATGGTACTCCTGACCGGACTCGAACCGGTACGCTGTCACCAGCAGGGGATTTTAAGTCCCCGGTGTCTACCATTTCCACCACAGGAGCATATTTATTTTTTTTCTTTTTCCTTACCTTGTATATATATTATATACTAAAAATAAGGAATTGTCAATTAAGAACTTGGTGAGCGTGGTGGGATTCGAACCCACGGTATCTTGCTTAAAAGGCAAGTGCATTAACCGGCTATGCTACACGCTCATTTTTTTGGAAAATTTCTTCAAGATTTTCTTTCAAAAATCCTTCAAAAATTCTTTCAATTTTTTTTCATTCTCTCTTAACCTTATAATATATTATATCATAAAATTTAGAGGGTTTCAAGTTAATTGCTAATTCAGAAGAAGTTTTTTAATTGCTTCGCCCAAACTTTTTTTCTTCCTTTATTGTATATATATATTATACAATAAAATTTTTGAAGTGTCAAGCAGGGAACCCACCCCACTCTTCGTTAGCACCCTCGGTTCCATTGGAACCTTATAATGAAAATCTCCATCAAGCTAACTTCCACAATATATAAAGTTTATCTTTCTCTTACTGTATATATATTATACAATAAAAATTAGAAAATTTCAAGAAACATAAGGTCTTGCATCGGAGAGCAGGAGACAATTCCCGTAACACTCGCTACACTGAAAATGACAACCGGGGTCATCAATAGAAACCAGATTGGCGCAATCCGTACACAGCTCTACGCCGCCGAGATGGAACACTTCATCTTCCTTGGTATGCACACAGCCGCAGCTTTCGCACACAAACAGAATCTTCTTTTCGTCAGTTTGAACAGTCAGCATAAACATTTTCTCCTTTTCAATCCTATTGCTTTTGTTTTTATTTTCTTCCCTTACTGTATATATATTATATAATAAAAATTAGAAAATTTCAAGAGAGAAGAAGAGCGTTTCTCTTTCTCTTGTTTAGTCCTCCTTATAACCGTTGGGGCAGTTCTTGTGCTTAGTGATAGTCACAGTATAATAGCCACCATTGACGCCCTTGAAAGACATCTTAGTAGTAGACATCTCCTGCGGCGAAACGATAGAACCAGCATCGCCCATAGAGCGCAGGAAGTCAAAAACTGCCTGAATAATGCCATGCTTCTCAGCATCAGCCTTTTTCTTAGCCTTCATGTTACGCACTTTGTCGAGCGGGCTGCCGCCAGACTTCTTCTTATCAGTCTTCTGGTTTTCCTTAATCTTCTCTTCGATGACATCGACCTCTTCGCAGTCCATCTCATCATGATCGAACGCCCACATCTCCTCAGCTTCCTCACGAGAGATACCAAGGATTTCCATGTTCTTCTTAATCTCAGCGTCCTTTTCAGCGAGCATCTTCTTAGTCACATTCTTGTTAGCCATATAGAACACTCTCCCTTTTAATAATTTATTCTTTCCTTTTGTTTCTATATATATTATACCACAAAAAATAATAAATGTCAATATACAATTTGCACAAAATTTTGGGCGTGTCAAAATGAAGCGACAATGTCCCTGGTGAAATCGCCTATGGGTGACGCGTCGGCTTGAATTCCGGGAAAAAATGAGGCGTTCAAAAAAATCGACAAAGTCCATGGAAAATTTGCATATAGGCGACGTGTCGGCGGAAACCGCCCAAGCGCGGCCGAGTCAGATTTCCCCTTTTAATTATAACACACCGAGCCGCATTTGTCAATAGGCAAAATACACAAAAAAAGAGAGGTAAAAACCTCTCTTTCTTATTACTCTTTATGAAAATCTTCCCAGTTTTTGATAGCTTCATCGGTCATGCAGTTGTCACAAACACAACCATTATCACAAGGGCGATTCCCATCTTCATCTGCATAGCAATGGAAAAACTTATTAAGGAACTCATTCCAATTCTTTTCAGTCATAATATTTTCTCCTTTCAGCAATCAAAAGTGAAGCAACCCTCGTAAGGATCAAACCCGCAATCATCATCAATGTCATCAGGTTCATCATCGAAGTCGAACTCTGGGCAAAGCTGGAAAATCTTTGCGCCCTCATGCTGAGCCGCGAGTTGAAGAGCTTCTTCATAACCAGTACAAGGAACGCCAGCAAAAGAACCATCGTCCTTAACAACCGCCCAAAGGGTCTGTTCCCAATCAAAATCTCTCATGTGTTGCACTCCCTTTCTGTATTATTATAATACCATAATTCCGGGAAAAAGTCAACATGGTAAAATGCACAAAATGAAGCGCAGAAAATTAGCTAATGTGCCTATTGACAAGTTCAGCGGTCGCGCACGACCGGCCGAAATTATACCACACTTTTCTACTTTTGTCAAGAGGTAAAAGTGTACAAAAATAGGACTGACTTTTTGGTCAGTCCTACAAAAAGAACTTTTATGCAAGTTGCACAAAATAATCCTTTTTAATTGTGATTTTTACGCTGTCAACTTCTGGAGGAATGATAAAGCGGTCATTCCGCAAGTATTCCCAATTAGTTCCAGCAATCCACTTTTCTTTGTTATCTTCTTCGACTTTCAGAGAGGTAAACCGCCCGCGCAACTTGGGAGAGAGCCACAGAACAGTTACAGGCTTTTTATAATTCCTTTCGTGTTCCAACATTCTGCGGCGTGGGTCGTTGGTTGTGCCAATCTTGAAAAGTCTTTCCTGCGGGTCGCCAATCCGCAGGAAGTAAACATACTGGAAGTCTTTGCCATTCTTTTGTTTCTTTGCGGTAGGCAAATCCGCAAATCTGGAAGTCTTTGCCATTATTCACACCCCTTAAAACCATCGGGAGCAGCTTTGTGCTTGGTTACTGCTACGCTGTAATAGTTTCCCATCGTGTCCATGAACGAAATTTTCGTTCCAGTCATTTCCTGCGGAAAAACTACCAACTGCGAACCCTTGACAGCTTCAAACACAAGATTGACAATCGCCTGCTTGCTTTCGTCTTTCTTCTTCTTGGTTTTGAGGTTGCGAACCTTGTCAAGCGCAGATCCCTTTTTCTTTGCTTTTGTTGCTTTCTCTGCCTTTTCGGTCAGAGCCTCGGCTTCTGCGTTTTCAACTTCATCATGGTCAAACGCATACAGTTCTTCTGCTTCTGCTCTGGAAATAGCAAGCACTTCCATGTTCTTGCGGATTTCCTTTTCCTTATCAGAGAGTTTCTTTGCCATACTTATCACCTTTCCTTTCTGATATTAGTATAGCACATGGAAGTGCTTTTGTCAAGACTTTTTTTGGAGGAAGAAGGATTACTCCTCCTCCTCCTCATCCTTGGCATAGCGGTCAATACCTGCCTTAGGAGTAATCGGCTTCAGCTGAATGTCGCACTCCGGCGCGTGGATAACCAAAGTACCTTTGGTGAAGCCGTACTCAACGCCGTCCTCCACGGGGATTTCCAGCTGTTCCAGGCTCTCACGGATAGTAGCCATCAGGTTGGTCTTAGCGGTGTCCTTCGGATTAACCTTCTTCATCTTCTTAGCCATAGTGTTTTCCTTTCTGGTTTGGGAGGTTTCCTTCCTCTTTATGTATTTATTATATCAGATATTCGGGGTTTTGTCAAGAGGTTTTTTCGTTTTTTTGAGGGGAGGGAGGGCTTAGCCCTCCTCGTCCTCTACGACCTCGTAGCGGTCAACGCCTGCCTTGGGCGTGATAGGCTTAATCTGCACATCACAGGTAGCATGATGAGCCACAATCGTGCCCTTGGTCATGGCGTAGTCCTCGCCATCAGTCACATCGTAGCCAGCAGCCGCTAGAGCCTTGGAAATGACTTCCATAATCTCCTTCTTGGCGGTATCCTTGGGGTTGACCTTCTTCATTTTCTTGTTAGCCATAGTATCAATTCCTTTCTGGTTTATTGGGTTTTCCTTCCCTGTAATTATATTGTACCACAGTTTAGGCGGTTTGTCAAGAACTTTTTTGAAAGTTTTGAGAAATCTTTTTGACCTCTCTCTTGCTTTCCTCTCCCTTACTGTATATTTATTATACCATAGGTTTGAGGTTTTGTCAAGAGGTTTTTTTGATTTTCTGAAACTTTTTTTGGAGGTCTTGACCTCGCTCCCTCCCTTGGAACAATTATAGTATATCAAATCTGACCCCGAATTACAAGTGGCAAAATGACGAATTCCGGGATAAATTTCTTTTTTCTTTTGTGCGAAATTACTATTGACAAAATTGCTGCGGCGTGGTATAATAGAATTTTAACGCCCGCGTGCGGGCGACCCAAATTATACTCCCTTTTTTCTTTTGTGTCAATAGGCAAAATGTACAAAAAAAGAACCAGATTTCAGCGTCCCAAAATCTGGTTCTTAAAGCTCCGATGTTGCGCACCATCAGAGGGGTTTTCTTCGGCTCCCATCTTAGAAGCGACCGCCAAGAAATACGCCATAAAGAACTAAGCCGCGAAAGTTTTCTTTTCGGTTCCTATTACTGAACCTCGGTGGAGAGAAATAACATTCAAAAAAACTCACCTCGATTATAGCCAAAACTATAATCTAATAAAAATAAATCAATAAAAAAGTTTAATCAATAGAGTGAGGTTTCAAGGAGGTCTAATTTCAATCACTTTTTATCACAACCTTTTCAAAACTTTATTCAGTTGTCGGCAATCAAGTGGCATCCCCTCTTTCATGCTCTTATTATAACACATGAGGCTGTTTTTGTCAACCCCTTTTTCAGAAATTGCAGTAACCAGAATAATCCAGAATGACAGGCTTTCCCTTGACATAACCAATGTTGGCATTGTGCAGGTCATTCACACGATTTTCTTTCGACCATTGTTCAAGAGAACGGCAAAACCGCTTGCCATACAGAGAAATTACCATTGACAACCAATTTCTGTCAAGGTCATCATAGTACATACCATTACGGATTTTCTCGCACATCTTAGGGCGCACAGTTTTGTTAATGCGGATTGCTTTCTGTCTGGTCTTGCGACTTACTCTATTGTGGCTTTCAGAAATCTTAGGTTGCATGAAAAACCGAGTACCATTCGGACTTTCATACACAAAACGGGTTTCAAGCAGAACACGCTCAATCCCATACTTTTTCCCACTTTGATAGGCTCTTGCTTCCTGTTCGCACTCATTGTGACGCTTGTTGTTCCGGCAGAATTTGATAACAAAATCAGCGTCGGGAATAATATAACAGAACTTAGTAGCACCACTCGCAGACTTCCAACCATGTTCTGCGGCGAACCTGCCAAAGTCAAAGAAACGGTCTACGGCAGGCATGGTTTCCAGAACCTTAATGACTTCCTCTAAGGTCATTGTGTCCCACTTCCTTTCCCTTTTGTACTCTTATTATATCATGGGGAAGGGGTTTTGTCAACCCCTTTCTCAAAGATTTTTGCTTTCCGCTACGAAATATTTTGCTTCATACTGGTCAGCGATAACCTTGACTTTTGCGCTGTCTGCTTGTGTAGCGCAATAGAAATTAAATAAAGTGTGTTTGTCGCTTAATTCAATGTAAGAATGGGGAACAGTCCGCAGGTCAAAATCAACAGCGTTTTTATATTCAGTCGGAACAGTTAATTCAACTTTCCAAAGTTTGTCTTTTCTTGCTTTCTCCTCACCATACTTTACAACGAAAACGCCGACAAGATTGCACCCCGCGGTTACTACCACTTTCTGCCACAGAGGGAAATCTGCCACAGTGTAAATCAGAACGATGTTGTAATAACCGTAATAGAGGGCGGAAACAATACTTGCCACCCAAGGACCGGACTTGATGGTTACAATGCTCTTGATGGTAGAAAAAATAACATTGACAATCGAGAGCGCAACGAAAATTAAAAGTAAGTTCATGTTCATAAGTATTACCTCTTTTCCTTTACTGTAAATATATTATAACAGATAGAATTTATTCTGTCAAGCTATTATCGTGAATTTCAGCATGGCAATTTGCACAAAGTAAATCACATTTTTTTAACTCTTTATCTATTTCTTCTTTGGTCACTTTATTGTTTCTACTTAAATTACAAATAGTATTTTCTTTTTCTTTTGGGTTATTATGATGAAATTCTAAGGCTAATAGACTTTTATTATATCCACATCTTTTACATTTTCCACCTTTTTGTTGTATAGCATATTTTTTCCAACAAATATCATAGCGGTCATGATTATTTTTATAATCTTCTGATGAATAACAATCATAACAGAATGGTTTTTTCCTTTTTCCTTGGAATTCTTTACCACATAAAATACAAATCATATTTTTTCCTCCTTTTTATTATTATAACAAATTTTTAACACCCCGTCAAAATTTCGGGATTTTATTATAAACATTTTATATAAAATAATTATTGACAAAAACTTGCTGTTATGATATAATTAAAAAATATCGGCGCGCCAACGCCGGGCCGAATTATATCACAAATTTTTGGTTTTGTCAATAGGTAAAAATGCACAAAAAAAGGGAGAGATTTCTCTCTCCCAATTTTTGCCTTACTCGGCGTCATCGTCCACCACTTCGTAACGGTCGATACCAGCTTTCGGGGTGATGGGCTTCAACTGGACATCGCATACGCCCGCACGGACAACAACCGTGCCCTTAGTCATTGCGAAATCCTCACCGTCGAGAATCTCATAACCAGCGTTCGCAAGAGCCTCACGAACCACAGTCATGACCTCGTTCTTCTGGGTGTCCTTGGGGTTAATCTTCTTAGTCTTCTTAGCCATAAAATCATATCCTTTCAGCGTAGGTCGCTACCCAAAATTTATTTGTAACAAGGTTTCCCTTGATTACATACTTATTATATCATAGATTTTGAAGTTTGTCAAGCACTTTTTTTTCTTTTCTCGGAAGTTTTTACACTTCCGAGAAATCGAACTCACAACAGGGACAAAGGTTATTTCCCTTGTAGTCCTGTTCATAAATTGGCTCGCCACATTCGGGACAGATGATGAACTCTGCACCATCTTCCCGCACGACATCATCGAACACTTGGTCGATGAGTCCTACCAGTTCTTTCCACTTCATTTCTTTTGTTCTCCTTTCCTTTACTGTACCTAAAGTATACCACACTTTGCGGCTCTTGTCAAGCGATTTCCGCAAATTCTTTGAAAGAAGTTTGCGGAATTGCCCAACAGCGGCGATAAATATTAGTTTTCATTCTCTTGTGCTGTGCGAAACACTTTGCCATAATTTGCACTTCAATGGTAACATCTTCCAGCCCCGTGTGTTCCTCTTGAAAATCGGGGTTTTTAGAAATGTAAGCAAATACCAGTTCGGCAGAAGTTTGCAAATTGCCCTTTGCAGAAATCCAATTATTAGCAATAGCATTTTTGAAATAGGTTTTTTGCTGACAAATAACCTGCGTAGCCATGTGCCAAATACAATGAATTTTTGTACCATAGGGGAAGAAAAAGCGTACCTGCGATTTAGTCAAATATCTAACAGTCCTATCAAGTCCACTTTTATCAAAATTAGCATTATAAGCAAATACATCAGTAATGGAATACTTTTCCATAACCTGCTTTACAATGCGGCGAATAGTCAAAATCTGTGCCAACTTGCGCTTTCCTGCCTTGTAATCTTCCCAATATTTAGGAAGTTTCTTCGCATAGTATGCGGTATCCATCAGCGGCTTGTTATAAGCGTCAAGGAACATTTCTGCAACCATGTAAGAATGGGTTTCGTAAATATTGCCCTTTTTATCAGCAACAGCAAAACCAACATCATAAGCAATAGCATCATCAGTCATGTTTACAGTTTCAATGTCCAGAACCAGAACATACTTGCGGCGCTTGTCAATCTTTACCATTTTTATAACCTCTTTCTTTGAAATAAGGTTTACCATCGTTTCCTTATCTCTTGTTTATGTATTTATTATACCATGTAGAAGCGGCTTTGTCAAGACTTTTTTCAAATCTTTTTTTTTATTTTTTTTTCTTGCCTCTCCCTTAGAACAATTATATTATAACACATGATAGCGCCTTTGTCTATTGTCAAATTGCACAAATTTCGGGAAAGCCAAGACTGTTTATTTGTTGAATTTGCCTATTGACAAAATTGCTGTCCTGTGATACAATGGAAAAATCGACCGCACGCGGCCGGCGCAAATTATAGCACAAAAATTAGTTTTTGTCAATATGTCAAATTGCACAAAAAAGAGGAGATTATCTCTCCTCTTCCTCTGTGACAATTTTGGAAATTTTGTCCAAAAGTCCCTTGATTTCCTTTACGCTTTCCGGGCTGAGTGTGTCATACTCATTATCTTCAACCCGGTCAGCCAGATTATGGATAAAAGGCAGAAGCCCCGAATTGTACTTTTCAAAGACAACTCGATTATCTCCATCCAGATAAATTTCCATCGGGTCACCTTCTCGAATGTTCATATTTCTACGAATTTCCTTAGGGATAACAATGCGTCCCAAATCGTCAATGCGGCGAATAATTCCAGTTGCTTTCATAACATCATTTCCTTTCTTTTGTTGTATTTAGTATACCACGAAAGGAGCTATTTGTCAACCCCTTTCGTGGATTTTTTGAAATTAAAATTCTCTGGGGTCTCCCAGACCGCTTACCCAAACAATAGTACCATCAACCACATGGAGCATGATTTCACCGGTTTCACAGTCCATCACATGAGTGTTAAGTACATTATCACACTCTGCTGCCCTGGCACACTCCATGACTGCTTCGTGCAGTCCAAAAATCTTAGTTACATACTCGGTATTTTCAGTAACAACAAGAACCTCATAAATGTTATTCATAGTATCAATTCCTTTCCTTTATTATGTTTTTATTATAACATGGAAAAGGCTTGTTGTCAAGCCCTTTCCACAAACTTTACCCAAACATCTTCCCAATCTTTTTCGATGCTCTTGGTAAAACCTTCCTTTTCATAACCATCTCGAATGAAGTTCTGCAAATCATACTGGAATTTTCTTGCCCATTTTTTGTCAAAAATGGGAGCGCAATGCCAAAGATTATATCGTCCCCAATTCATACAATAGTAATAAGCATTATCTTCTTCCACCCATTCAATCACTTTTGGAAGAACATGGTCAAGGATTTTCGTTGCCCGCTCAGGCGTCCAATTCATGCGCTTGTAATTCCAGTCGTTGAAATGGTCAAAAACAAGAACAAAAGGAAGAATAGGAAGCGCCCAAAAGAAAACCTCGTATTTTCCAATAGGAACAACATACCACTTTCTCTTGCTGTTGCGGTTTTTAGCATAGCTGAAATCTTTCATTGTGATTACCTCTTTCCTTTATCTTGATTACATTATACCATGCGAAAGGGGTTTTGTCAACCCCTTTTCACACGATAAAAGAAAAATTTATTTACAAACGCTTTTGCTTCATAATCTCTAAAAAAATACAGGTTTCCGCAAAGATGAATGTTTTTGTATCCTTTAGGATTAGAATTTGTAATCAATCTTTCAACTCTCTCTTGTGTAGTGGGATAGAAAACAAGTCGAAAAATCTTATACAACCAAATTGGAACAAAACAAACAACAATGCAAATCACACACCAAGGTTTAATAAAAAACCAAGAGGGAGCTAAAATATCATACTCTTCTTCCAAAAAAATGAACAAACAAGACAAAAGATAGCAAGCAAGAAATCCCAAAAGAAACATTTTCATTTAATACACCCCATTCATAATAAAAGCAAAAAGGATAATTTCAAGAGCGAACATCACACTCAAACCACTACACTCTCTGTCAATGGACGCAACAAACTGAAAAGAAAGCAGACAGGTGAAGATAATAATAGCAATCATCATTTTTAGTTCCTCCTTTACTGTAACTATACTATATCACAATCCTTTGACAAAGTCAAGCACTTTTTCAGAAAAATTTTTATCTCTTGTCACTCTGTAAGGATTAGAGGTAGAGAAAGGAATAATTTCCAGTTTATTACAACGCCGCACAACGCAGTCAAGAAAAATCTGGTATTCCAAATAAGTTCCAGTTTTTCCATAAAATCTCTTATACAATTCCCCAATAGTAACGACCTCATTGGGAAGAATACATTTCCAAATTTTCATTTGTGTTTCCCTCACTTTCTGTATTTATTATACCCTATTTCGGGAAAGAAATCAATAGTCAAATTACACAAAGTTCAACACAAAAATTTGTGCATTATACTCCTTGACAAAATTAGCGCCCGACCGCGGCGCAGTCAATTTTATCACAAAAAAGCCATTATGTCAATAGTAATTTTGCACAAAAAAAGTTTGGTAATTTCTTACCAAACTTCTTTCCACAATTTGACAACTTCATCATCATAAATGTCATCTGTTCCCATTGTATCAAAAAAGATACAGTAGTACCCATTAGGGTCAAACTCTGGAGCATAACCAATTTCTACAGTCCAAGTTTCTCCATCTTCATCAAGTAACTGAACAATGTTGTCACCCTCATTGACACTTACTACCTCACCACACAACACGAGTGTAAGCATTAACAGGGTTGCCGCACTTACCAGTTTCTTTCCTCTCCTCTTTTGCTTCACTCATTGTTACATTAAAAGAAGCAATTTCATTTTTTACTTCTTTCAAGTCTCCTCTAATCATAGTGGCATAGACTCCGACCATAACAATCAGCACCATAAACAACGCAAACATCTTCTTGTCTTTCATAATTACAACTCCTTAAAAACATAATACAAAGAGATTCCAAGATTGATACTGTGGGTTAGGCATGGTGTTATGTAGCACCACATCAACCCAACTGATGAACAACCAACACCAGAACAATGCAATCACTACATTCAACACCATACCTATCTTCTTCATCTACCTTGCCTCCCTTAACTGTATCTCTATTGTACCACACCTGGCCTTAGTTGTCAAGTAGTTTTCTCAATTCTTTTATAATATCTTGCGTTGCGTCAATACTGGTTCTCTGCTTAGGCGTGTTCCACTTAGCTCTGACTTCGGCATTGTCATCAACCAGTATCATCTGCGCTGCTCTGTGAATAGGTGCGCTCTGCTTAGGCTCACCATAGGTCTGTGCATAGAACTCACTAACCCAAGGCATTAAGGTATCAACCCAATACTTCTTCTCTCTCTCACACACACGCTCGAACTCGCGGCTTGCGCCCATCGGCAACCAAGTGATAACACCAAAGCTATAGCCATGTTCAATCAGCGCTTCGCACACACGGGACAGCTCCATCATGTCAACCAGAGGTCGCAGATTGATGAACGAACCCTCACGTTCATTCCGCAGATTATCCAACCAATTATCCTCACCATAGAGATTGGCGACAGTGCCATCCATATCAAAGTAGATCTTCTTCATAATTAAATTCCCCTTTCGGTTATTACCTTTCCTTTTGTACCTTTATTATAACAGATACACCTTAGTTTGTCAATACCTTTTTGAAAAATATTTTTTTTTGGTAGAAGCTGGAAATGGAATCTCTTTTGTTTTTCCTTCCCTCTTTCTGTATTTATTATACTATA
>OHPL01001040.1_pt1 | contig 15254 bp, 11 predicted proteins | sample 1577711 | NCBI WGS metagenome assembly OHPL01 (sample SAMEA3879538, study PRJEB24766) | human gut metagenome | biome: human-associated habitat; feature: feces | place: USA | collected 1985/1987
TACTTCGCCCGCCTGTCACTCGTGCTCAGCCAGGGCGAACAGATGAATGACATCCTCGTCCTGGAACCGACCACGACCATCTGGCTCTACTACTCCTATGTCATGAACGACCCCCGCTGCATGGAGATCGGCAGCGCATTCCAGCGTTTCGTCACCACGCTCGAAAAGGCGCAGGCGGAATACGACCTGGGCTCGGAGAACATCATCAAGGATCGCGGCTCGGTCAGGGGCGGTAAATTCGTCGTCGGAAAACGCGCCTATGCGAAGGTCGTGATCCCGCCCATGACCGAGAACCTCAACGCCGGGACTTTCAGCCTCATCCGCCAATTCGTCGAGGCGGGCGGGCAACTGGTGCTCTTTGCCCAACCGACGCTCGTCGACGGGCGGCCCAGCCCCGAACTGGCGGATTTCCTCGACCGCAACGCCTCCCGGATACGCCGTTACACGGCACTGGACGATAAGGCAATCGCCGAATCGTTCGCAGACGACAGGATCCGTTTTTGCAACGTCAGGGGCAACGATCTCTACCACCAGCGGCGCAGCTACGAGGACGGGGAGCTCCTGTTCCTGGTCAACTCCTCGCTAAGCGACACCGCCACGGGCAGCGTCGGCCTCCCGGCCGGGGAGCTGGTCGAGCTGGACGCCGTCACGGGCGACATGCGTCCCTATCCGCACACCGCCGACGGGAAGAGCGTCGGGGCGGACTTCAGCCTGCCGCCCGCCGGGAGTCTCCTGCTCTTCGCCCCGGCTTCGGGCCGGAGCGCCCTTGCACGCACCTCCCGGGCGGCATCCGGCACCGAGCGTCCCACGGCAGAGAGCGTCAAGCTGGAGCCCGCCGGCCCGCTGGACAACGTCCTCAACCTCGATTTCTGCGACCTGACGGTCGACGGGCGCACCGAGCGCAACCTCTACACGTTCGAGGCGTGCAACAAACTCTTCAACCATTGCTACGGGACAGGCAACCCGTGGGACTCGGCCATCCAGTACAGGCAGACTATCGTCGAACGCGACACGCTGACCACGGGCGACATCCGCGTAAGCTACCACTTCGTCGTGGCCGGGGACTTCGACACGCGCGGCATGAAGCTGGTCGCCGAACAACCCGGCATCTGGAACGTGAAGTTCAACGGCACGCCCGTCGAAGCCGCGGCGCCCGACACGCTGCTCGACAGCCGCTTCGGGATCTACCCCGTAGGCAATCTGGTGCGGCGGGGGACGAACACCGTCGAACTGAGCGTCTCGCCCATGAGCATCTATGCCGAAATAGCCCCCGTCTACCTTTTCGGCGACTTCGTGCTCGAATCGGCCGGGGCGGGATGGATCGTCCGCGAACCCGCCGGGAAACCGGCCTTGGGAAGCTGGAAACGGCAGGGGCTCCCCTTCTATTCGTGGGACATGGCCTACGGCCGGGACTACGACATCGACGACCCCGCGGCCGGTTACACGCTCCGGCTGAACGCCTGGGAGGGGACGCTCGCACGGGTCTGCGTGAACGGCCGCAAAGCGGGCATCATCGCCTGGCAGCCCTATGCGTTCGACCTCACGCCCTACCTGCGCAAGGGACGCAACCGCGTCGAAGTGCATGTGGTGGGCAGCCTGAAAAACCTCTTCGGCCCCCATTACAGCGCCGACAAGGGTATCGCAGGCCCGTGGCACTGGAACAACGTGCCCAAACAGCTGCCCGGCAGCGACTACGACCAGCGGGACTACGGCCTGCTGGAAGATTTCGAAATCGTCATGACAAAATAACGGATCACAAACCATGAAAATAGGATTGATCGCAGTAGGGCTGAACACCTACTGGAACCAGTTCGGCGGACTGCGCGAAAGGCTCGACGGCTACCGGAACGCCATAAAGGAAAAAATGGAAGCCTACGGTGGGCAGATCGTCGCCGACGCAGGCATGGTCGACGACGTGGACAAGGCTCACGCAGCCGCGGCCCTTTTCAGGCGCGACGAAGCCGAAGTGCTGTTCATCTTCATCTCGACCTACGCCCTTTCGTCCACGCTCATCCCCTTCCTCGGCGAGGGCATCCCGGTCGTGCTGCTCAACCTGCAACCCGCCCCGGCCATCGACTACGCCCGCCTCAACGGCATGTCCGACCGCGGGGAGATGACGGGCGAGTGGCTTGCCAACTGCCAGGCCTGTTCGCTGCCCGAATTCTGTTCGGTATTCAACCGCGCCGGCACCAAATACGACGTGGTGACGGGCTACCTCGACGACGCGCAGGCCTGGACCGAGATCTACGGGTGGATTGACGCGGCGAAGGTCGCCTGCGGCATGCGCCGCAACCGCATGGGACTGCTGGGCAACTACTACGGCGGCATGGTCGACGTCTACTCCGACCTCAGGCTGCAGAGCACCGTCTTCGGCACCCATGCCGAAATCCTGGAGATGTGCGAACTGCACGAATTGCGCCGCTCGGTGACGCAGCGCGAGGCCGACGCGAGGGTCGCCGCGTTCGGCGAGGCGTTCGTCATCGACGAGGGCTGCACGCGGGAGGAACTCGAGCGCGCCGCACGCACTTCCGTAGCGCTGGACAAGCTCGCCGAAGCGCACCGGCTGGGTTCCCTGGCCTACTACTACGCGGGGGCGGCGGGCAACGCCTACGAGGACATCGTCACTTCGGTCATCGCCGGCAACACCCTGCTGACGGGGCGCGGCATCCCCGTCGCGGGCGAATACGAGGTGAAGAACGTGCAGGCCATGAAAATCATGTCGCTGCTGGGTGCCGGGGGCTGTTTCTCGGAATTCTACGGCATGGACTTCACCGACGACGTCATCCTGCTGGGGCACGACGGCCCGGCGCACTTCCTGCTCGGCGAAGAGAAAGCCCGCCTGGTGCCGCTTCCCGTTTACCACGGCAAACCCGGCAAGGGGCTGTCGATCCAGATGTCCGTGAAACACGGCCCGGTGACGCTCCTGTCGGTGGTCGAAGGACGCGACGGGATTTCGTTCCTGCTGGCCGAAGGCGAATCGGTTCCGGGCCCCGTGCTGAACATCGGCAACATCAACAGCCGTTACAGGTTCCCGCTTCCCGCGCGGGAATTCATCGACCGCTGGAGCAAGGCGGGGCCTTCGCACCACTGCGCCATCGGTGTGGGACATGTCGCCGGAGCGATCCGCAAATACGCCGCGCTGCTCGGAATCCCGGTGACGGTCGTCTACTGAGGGGGTTACCGCCCGGGCTGCCTCCGCTCGCGGCGGTACTGCTGGGGCGGGACGCCCTCCCTTTTGCGGAAGAATGTGGAAAAGTGGCTCGGGGTCTCGAACCGGAGCCTGTATGCGATCTCCGCGACGGTGAGCTCCGTCGTATCGAGCAGCTCTTTGGCACGCAGGAACCGGATCTGCGAGAGATATTGCGCAGGCGAGGCTCCGGCATACTGCCGGAACATCTTGCGGAACCACGAATAGCTGACCCCCAGTTCCCGGGCGATCGCCTCGACGTCACGCGGGTTATCCACATCCTTCATCAGCTCCCGCGCGGCATTGACTTTCTCAAGGATGAACGTATTGGCATAGGAGTTATTCCGCTCCTTGTAATAGATGGAACCCAGGATGTGCAGCACGATACTCGACATCATCTGCTGGCACCCCGCCTTTTCGGCCGACGCCAGTTGCAGTATCTCCTCATACAGGCTCACGATCCCCGAACTTATCCCGATATTATGTAACGGCTGCTCGCGCGCGAGAAACCGGTTCGCCACCCTGTCGTCGATATAGGAACCCTTGAACCCGACCCAGTATTCGTCCCAGCCGGTCGCGTCGTCGGGATGGTAGCTATGCCACTCCCCGGGAAACAACAGCATCACCGTCCCGGCTTTCACAGGCGCCTCGGGACAGGACTGCGAAGCGAAATACCCGGAGCCCTTGGTGATATACACCAACTGGTATTCGTTCAGTATCCGTCCGCCGCGGGGCATGAAAGAGTACTTGTCCGGATGTGCCGAGAGCGGGTACTTCGTCCCCGGCGGAATAAACTGGTACCCGATCGTCGTGACGACAACGCCCCATTTCTCGTCCTTATCCCCGATCGTCAGGTAACATAACTTGTCTCGCTCCTGCTGCATATCAGATTTGATAGGTTGAAAATCATTTTTCATAAGCAAATATAACTTTTTTCCACGTAATATGCAGATTTTAACACAATAAGATTTTCCGGGAGCGATTTTTTCATTCCGCAACAAGATCCGCCCACCGAAACCAGTTTCACCCGCACACCCTTCCCCACATGCGGCGGCAGCAATTCCATTCACCCCGCAATTCGCCCCGTTACAAGCCGCTCCAGCCACCTTCCGCATCGTTCCGGCCAATACCGCACGGCATAAATCTGTATTCCCACGACAGCCTCCGGCAGGGCCGTACATACCGTCCTGTATACATCGGAAATACCCATGCATACTTCAAAAAAAGCCCCTCGGCAGCCATATGAAACGGCTTACGAGGGGATAATTATGAAATCTGACACCGAAATATTAAAAAATGACAAGAATCGGACTTTCTGCGCGGGCGATTCTTAAAAATGCCCCGGGTTTTATATTCGGGACACAATAACGTACTACAAATGCTCAAATTCGTACCTGACGGGGGGGGGAAATCCTCTATATTTGAATTGCAATTTGAACGTGTTGAAATATACTTTTAACAAATCATAAACCTAAAAACAACCTAAAATCGTATAAGCCTATGCCAAAATGACTCCTTTCCCCTGAGGTTTCTATTATATATATGTACGAATCGTGCATATGGGGGAATTTCATTTTCAATCATCATTCATCTACTATGGACAAAACCAACCAATCTTTATGAAGAAAAATTTATCCATTTTTATGACAGCCGGAAGCTGGTTGCAGCGGGCGCTTGCGTTGTTTTTGTGCGTTGCTGCCCTCGAAGCTGTCCAGGCGGCACCCCAAGACACCAAAAGAACGATCACGGGTACGGTCGTCGACCAGAACAACCTGCCCGTCGCGGGAGCCACAGTCATGGTTTCGAACACGTCGAACGGCACTGCGACCGATTCCAACGGCCAGTTCAGCCTTTCGGGCGTAACCGACAACGACGAACTGCAGATTTCGTTCCTCGGCTACAAGACCGTAGCGATGCAGGTAGGCACGCGCACCTCCATCGCAGCAACGCTCGAAGAAGATTCGGGCTACCTGGATGAAGTCGTAGTCGTAGGTTACGGCACGACGACGCGGCGCCACATCATCTCGGCCGTTTCGACCGTGAAGTCGGAGGCAATCGAGAACCGCCCGGTGGCCAACATCCAGCAGGCACTGCAGGGTGCGGCAGCCAACCTGATCATCCAGACCAAAAATTTCAACCCGACGGACAACCAGATGAACATCTCGATCCGCGGTGTGAACACCATGGGTAACAACACCCCGCTGGTAGTCATCGACGGCGTCGTGGGCGGGGACCTGTCGAACGTCAGCCCTGACGACATCGCCTCGATCGACGTGCTGAAAGACGGTTCGGCCGCTGCGATCTACGGCACCCGGGGTACGAACGGTGTGATTCTGGTGACGACGAAAAAAGCCCATGCGGGGGAGAACCGTATCGAATTCTCGGCTTATGTCGCCATGCAAAGCGTGGACAAAAAACCCGACGTGATGTCGGCAAGCGAATACCGCAACACGATCCGGCAATATTTCCCCGACAAAGCGTCATCGTACGATTTCGGCGGATCGACGGACTGGTTCGACGCCGTCACGCGCAAACACCCTGTAAGCCAAAATTATAACGTATCCTCATCGGGCGGCTCCGCAAAACTCAACTACCGCGCCAGCGTCTCCTACACCAACGACATCGGGCTGGTGAAAAAAACCGGGAACGAGAAACTCCGCGGACGTCTGAACGTGAGCCAGTCGCTCATCCGGGATCGGCTGAAAAGTTCATCATGCGGCAGGCCGTATTGCGCAATCCGACCGAACCCATTTACGAAACCAGCGGCAACAACCCCCAGTACGGCAAATACTTCTTCTCGCCGGGAATCGACTACCACAACCCCGTGGCGATGCTCGAACAACGTGACGACGAAGGCATCCGCAAAGAGTTCTCGGGCAGCGTCAATGCTTCGCTGCGCATCATAGACGGCCTGAAAATCAGTGCCATGGGCGCCATCATCGAGCGGTCGGAACGCTATGGGCACTATTACGGCCGCTATTACCCGGTAAATATCGGCAACAACGGGACGGCGGAAACTTACAACGACCACTACAAGAACAAGATGCTCGAAGCGACGATCGATTATTCGGGCACGTTCGGCGACCACAAACTGCAAGCCATCGCCGGTTACTCGTTCAGCGAGGAAAGTTCGGAAAGCTACGACCAGATGAACTACAAGTTCGATACGGACATCTTCGGGTTCCACAACATCGGCAGCGGCGGGGCGCTCAAGGAAGGGCTCGCCTCGATGGGCAGCAGCAAGGAAGACAACCGGCTCATCGCCTTCTTCGGCCGCGTGATGTATAATTACAAGGAAAAATACCTCTTCTCGGCATCGGTGCGCTATGAAGGTTCATCGCGTTTCGGCGACAACCACAAATGGGGAACCTTCCCGGCCGTGAGCCTCGGCTGGCGCATATCGCGCGAACCGTGGCTGAAGGACGCCAAATGGCTCAACGAGCTCAAGCTGCGCGCCGGCTTCGGCATCACGGGCAACCAGGAAATCGGCAACTACCGTTCGTTGTCGATCCTGCGCAAGGGTTCGTCGAATTTCTATTACAACAAAAAGTGGATCAGCACCTATGAACCCGGCAGCAATCCCAACCCCGACCTGCGATGGGAGAAGAAAAAAGAGTTCAACGTCGGGCTCGACATGAGCGTGCTCGACAACCGGCTCAACGTCACGGTCGACTACTACAACCGCCGCACCAAGGATCTGCTCTACACCTATACCGTACCCGTACCGCCCAACCTCTACCCTTCGAAATTCGCCAACGTCGGCACGATCGACAACAAAGGTATCGAAGTGACGGTCAACGCCACGCCGATTTCACGCAAGAATTTCAGCTGGAACCTCGCGGCGACGATAAGCCACAACAAGAATAACCTGGTCAAATTCTCCAACGAGGATTACGAAATGGTACAGATCCAGACCGGCTACTTCCCCGACGACCTGAAAATGTATACCATGCGCATCGTCGAAGGCGGCTCGCTGGGCAACTTCTGGGGCCCGAAATTTGTGGGATTCAACGATAACGGCGGTGCCATCTACGAAGACCTCGACGGTGTAGAGGGCATTACCGAAGCGGATTACCAGGTTATCGGCAACGCATATCCCGACGTGCTGCTTTCGCTGCAGAATACCTTCAGCTACAAACAGTGGAGCCTGAGCTTCCTGCTGCGCAGTTCCATCGGCAACGACGTCCTGAACCAGAGCCGTGTCTATTACGAAGGGTTCGGTTACTTCGGCACCCGCAATATTCTGCGCTCGACACTCGACCATGCCAACTACAAGGACGGCGCATACTATTCGTCGCGGTTCGTGGAGGACGGTTCCTATCTCAAACTCGACAACATCACGCTGAGTTACGATTTCAAGCTCAAATCGAAGGTCATCTCCAAGCTGCGCTGCTATGTCACGGCACAGAACCTCTTTACCATCACCGGCTACAAGGGCATCGACCCCGAAGTCAGCATCTCGGGCCTGCAACCCGGCATCGACTGGTATGATTTCTACCCCCGTACGCGTACATTCGTTCTCGGAGCAGCCATCGCATTCTAAATCATCCGACCAACAAACGAACCTATTATGAAAAAGATAGTATCAATCCTGTCCACGATATTCCTGCTAAGTGCAATACTGAGTTCCTGCACCGACCTGGAAGAGAATCCCTACTCCTCGATCCCGTCCGACGAATTCTTCAACAACGAAGAAGAATTCCTGATGAGCGCCGGGCGTATTTACGCTTATCTGGTACGCTATACCTGCTACCGCTGTATCTGGGGCACGATTTCCGTATCGACGGACGAGGCGGTCAGTCCCCTGCGCGAAGGAAACCAGTGGGTCGACGACGGCGTATGGCGCGACATGCACGCACACACGTGGAATTCGCAGATGCAGGATCTGCAAACGATCTGGGAGTTCCTTTTCGGCGGCATTTCGCTCTGCAACCAGATACTCTATGAGTTCGACCAGTCGTCGGTCGATTTCGAGGCCAAACCCAGCCTGGTAGCCGAGGTGCTGGTCATGCGCGCATGGTTCTATCTGAATGCCATGGATCTGTTCGGCAATGTTCCCTTCACCACCGACTTCTCGGACACGAGCCTGCCCAGGCAGGTGGATCGCAAGTTCCTCTTCTCGTTCATCGAACAGCAGATCAAGGATAACGTCGGCCTGTTGCAGGACGTGCCTACCGCCTCGAACTACGGCCGCGTAACCAAGGCGATGGCTTACACCACGCTCGCCAAACTGTACATCAATGCGCAGGAGTGGATCGGCGAGGCCAAATGGGACGAAACCATCGCTGCCTGCGATCAGGTGATCGGCTTCGGGCAACTGGAGATAGAACCCGACTACTTTTCGAACTTCAAGGTGGACAACACCTCGTCGAAGGAGAATATATTCGTCATCCTCTATGACAAAGTTTACACGTCGCAAAACTGGTGGCACGTCTTCCGGTTCCACCAGCTGACGCTCAACAGCCTCTCGCAACAGACCTACGGCATCCTCGACTTTTGCTGGAACGGCTTCGCCGCAACCGAGTCTTTCTATAACAAGTACGATCCGAAAGACATCCGGCGCAGGCAATGGCTCGCGGGCCCCCAGTACGACATGTCGGGCAATCCGCTCCTGATGCAAAACGGGCAGCAGCTCGACTACACGCCGCATATCACCTCGCTGTTCGACTTCTCGAACCCGGCAAAATCGAACGAAGGCGTCCGCTCGGCCAAATACGAATATGCAAACGGGCTGCAAGGCGAATGCATGGACAACGACTATGTGGTCTACCGTTATGCCGACGTGCTGATGATGAAGGGCGAGGCGCTCGTGCGCCAGGGGCATGCCGACCTGGCCGTTCCCCTTTTCAACGAGGTGCGCCGCCGCACGGGGCTGGAAGACTACAAGGCCGCCGATCTGACACTCGATGAAATTTACAACGAACGGGGCCGGGAATTTGCATGGGAAGGATTACGTCGTCAGGATATGATCCGGTTCGGCAAGTGGAGCGAAGCACGCGACCTGAAACCGGCCGTCAGCCCGACATACACGAAACTTTACCCTATTCCGGCCAACATCCGCAAGACCAACACGAACCTCAAACAAAACGACGGATATACCGATTGAACACCACCCCGCCCGTCTGTAGGAACCGGCAGGGCGGGATAAACAGCCACACAGAAAAAACACCATGTCAGAATCAAAAATTCTCGTAATCGGCAGTTCGAACACCGATATGGTCATCTGCACCGGACACTTACCCCTTCCCGGCGAGACGGTCATCGGGGGCACCTTCTTCATGAACCCGGGCGGCAAAGGCGCCAACCAGGCCGTCACAGTGGCGCGTCTGGGCGGAAGGGTCTCCTTCATCTGCAAAACAGGCAGCGACATCTTCGGACACCAGGCCAACCAGTTGTTCAATGAAGAAGGGATCGACACTTCGTATGTATTTTCCGACACGAAAAACCCGTCGGGCGTGGCCCTGATTACCGTAGATACCGACGCTGAGAACTGCATCGTCGTCGCACCCGGAGCCAACGCACATCTCACCCCGAACGACCTCAAACGGTCGGCCGAGGCGGTCGAAGCGGCCGATATCATCCTGTTGCAACTCGAAATCCCGATGCAAACCGTGGAAGCCGCAGCCGCCATGGCATACCGGCTGGGCAAGAAGGTCGTCCTGAACCCGGCCCCGGCCTCGAAGCTCTCCGCCGGACTGCTCGAAACGCTCTACGCGATCACCCCGAACGAAACCGAAGCCGAAGCCATTTCCGGAATCCGCATCACCGATGAACACACGGCCGAAGAAGCCGCCCGTAAAATCGCGTCGATGGGCGTGTGCAACGTCATCATCACGCTCGGAGCCAAAGGGGCTCTGGTCTTCGACGGGGAACACTGCGAAGTCGTCCCGGCATATAAGATACAGGCTGTCGACACGACCGCCGCGGGCGATGTGTTCAACGGGGCGCTGGTCGTAGCCCTTTCCGAGGGGCGGACACTTCCCGAAGCCGTGCGTTTCGCCTGTAAAGCCTCGGCCATATCGGTGACACGCCCGGGTGCGCAAAATTCCGTACCTTACCGTACCGAAGTCGACGTATTCAACCTATAACGCTAAAACAGACCCGACCATGAAAAAAACCTTTTTGTTACTCTGCACGGCCGCGACCATCGTCTCGTGCAATGTCCGCCCGGCGCCCCGCGAGCTCCCGGAACAGGTCACCCTCACCAAAGAACGGCTGCTCGACAAAATCAAGGGCGGCTGGGCCGGCCAGACTATCGGATGCACCTACGGCGGCCCGACGGAATTCAAATTCAACGGCACGATGATCCAGGAATACACCCCGATCCCGTGGCCGGAACACTACATCAAATGGTGGTATGAAAACACCCCGGGACTTTACGACGACGTATACATGGATCTGACGTTCGTCGAAGTTTTCGACCGCCTGGGCATCGACGCCCCGGTGGATTCGCTCGCCGCAGCCTTCGCCAATGCCGGCTACGTACTGTGGCACGCCAACCAGGCCGCACGCTACAACATCCTCAACGGCATCCGCCCGCCCGAATCGGGGCACTGGCTCAACAACCCCCATGCCGACGACCTCGACTTCCAGATCGAAGCCGATTTTGCGGGGCTCATGTCCCCGGGCATGCCCAACGCGGCCTCGGAGTTCTGCGACCGCGTGGGACACATCATGAACTACGGCGACGGCTGGTACGGCGGAGTTTACGTGGCAGCGATGTATTCGCTTTCGTTCGTCTCGGACGACATCGGATTCATCGTCGAGGAAGCCTTGAAAACCATCCCCGAACAGAGCCGCTATTACCGGTGCATGAAAGACGTCATCGCCTGGCACAAGCAGTATCCCGGCGACTGGAAACGCACCTGGTTCGAATGCGAAAAGAAATGGAGCTCGGATATCGGCTGCCCGGACGGCGTATTCGTGCCGTTCAACATCGACGCCGTGATCAACAGCGCCTACATCCTTATCGGCCTGCTTTACGGCGAGGGCGACTTCTCGAAGACACTCGATATCGCCACCCGCTGCGGACAGGATTCGGATTGCAACCCGGCATCGGCCGGCGGTATCCTGGGCGCAATGCTCGGGTACGGCAACATCCCGGAAAAATGGATGCGCAACCTGCGTGAAGTGGAAGATATGGACTTTGCCTATACCGACATCTCGCTCAACCGCACCTACGAAATGAGTTTCTGTCAGGCTTTGGAAGTGATCCGCCGCAACGGCGGTTCCGTAGGTGAAACCGACGTGACCATCGCATGCCAGCAACCCGTACCCGTCCGTTTCGAAGAGTCGTTCGAAGGGCATTATCCGACCGAACGCCGTTCGATACACAAATCGCTTCCCGAAGCCGGCGGAATCGAATTCGACGGCATCGGAGCGGTATTGACGGGCGCCCTGCGCTGCCCCGACGAATCGTACGTCGCCGAAGTAACCTTCTCGATCGACGGACAACCGGTCGAACGGGTCAAGCTCCCGGCGCTTTACCGCACCCGCCGCCATGAACTGTTCTGGCGTTACCGGCTCCCGTCCGGCCCCCACCGCATCACGGCCGAATGGCATAACCCGCGCAAGGATGCATCGCTGCAAATCCGCGACCTGTTGGTATACGGCAGCACTCCGCAAGCTGCCGGGAATTAATCCGAACCCCGTAAATTCGACGCATTATGTTTATCGTTCAAAGTTATCCCCTGGCAATCGCTTTTTGCTTCATCACCATGCTGTGCTGGGGCTCCTGGGGCAACACCCAGAAACTGGCGGCCCGCACGTGGCGCTATGAACTCTTCTATTGGGACTACGTGGTCGGTGTGCTGCTCTTCTCCTTGCTGTCGGCCTTCACGCTGGGCAGTTTCGGCGCCGAAGGGCGCGGTTTCCTCGCAGACCTGGCACAGGCAGACGAAGGCAGCCTCTTCTCGGCATTCATGGGCGGCGTGATATTCAACGCTTCGAACATCCTGCTTTCGGCCGCCATCGCCCTCTGCGGCATGTCGGTAGCTTTTCCCGTGGGTGTGGGGCTCGCGTTGGTACTGGGCGTGCTGATAAATTATTTCAGCGCAGCCAAAGGCGACCCGACCTTCATTTTCATCGGGGTACTGCTCATCGCCGCAGCGATCGTCATGAACGGATTCGCCTACAAGAAAGCCCAGACCGAAAAACGCAGGCTCACGACAAAGGGCATTCTCATTTCGGTTGCGGCCGGCATCATCATGGCATTCTTCTACCGTTTCGTGGCCGCATCCATGGATCTGAACGATTTTGCCGCCCCCGCAGCCGGCAAAATGACACCCTATACGGCCGTATTCATCTTCGCCGTCGGGGTTTTCGTCAGCAATTTCCTGTTCAACACCGTCGCGATGAAACGTCCGGTGGACGGAGAACCCGTGCGGATCGCCGACTATTTCAAAGGCGGCCTCAAAACCCACATGGTCGGCGTGTTGGGCGGTATGATCTGGTGCCTGGGAGAATCGTTCAGCATGATCGCTTCGGGCAAGGCCGGGGCGGCGATCTCCTACGGCCTGGGACAGGGTGCTACACTCGTATCGGCACTCTGGGGAATACTGATCTGGAAAGAATTCAAGGGGGCTCCCAAAATCTCCCGCAGGCTCAACCTGGGAATGTTCCTGCTGTTCCTCACCGGGCTCGGAATGCTGATCTATGCGGGCGCTTAGACGGCTGAATACCCTATTGAAAAATCCCGAAGCCGATGCTTCGGGATTTTTATTTTGGCCGGCAGCCATCGGCACCCCACGCCCGCACACCGGACGCGGCCGGGAGTAGCCAGGCGCCGCAATGAGCTACCCGACAATGACCCGGAAACGGCATTTTTCGCCGCCCGACAACACGGTCTCGAGCTCTTCCACGCGGATATCCCTGCCGGGCAGCAACTCCTCCAAAACATAGAGGATGCTTTGGCGGGAGCATTCGCAATGGGCCGCAGAGTCCACGAACCCGGCATCGACCTGCGGGCAGAGGCACCGGGGATACCCGACCTCGTAGACCCGCCCCGGCTCGATGACGTCCGCAAAAAAATACTCCGAACGTCCGTATTTCGTATACTGCCGGTCGAGGTCGCAGCCGCATTCTTCGAATTGCCTGCGTAGTTCCGTCAGGACGACATCCTTGACACAATCGACGGCACACGGCCGGTAAAGCGCCCCGCGCACATCGGCCGGGAGTTTTGCGATGCCCTCCTCCAGAATCCGGTAGAAGAACTTGACTTGCTGTTGATTATCGTTTTCCATAGTATATTTCATATTATCAGGAGGGGCATACTCCGAGCCGGCAGAAGCGCCCGGAAGCCGCCCCGGGCCCTTTTCAAGCGGGCCCGATATATTTTCCGACGAACTCCCCGACGCGGCGCGTGTATTCCTCCCGGTTGTCGCGGTAGGAAGCGGCATGTCCGGCACCCGGCACGAGCCACAGCTCCTTGTCGCCCGGTTTCGCCTCGAAAAGCGGGCGAACCATCCACGTGGGGACATAATCGTCGGCATCGCCGTGGATGAAGAGCATCGGCAGGCGGCATTTTGCGACCTGCGCCAGCGACGAGGCCTCGCGGAAATTCCACCCGTATTTCAGGTCGCACAGCCAGCTGGCCGTATACAGCAGCGGGAATGCCGGCAGCCCGAACGACGACTTCAGTTCCTTGGAGAACTCGTCCCAGACGCCCGTATAGCCGCAATCTTCGACAAAGCACCTGACGTAGGGCCGTTGGGGCTCGCCCGAGGCCATCATCGTCGTGGCAGCCCCCATCGAGATGCCATGCACGACCATCCGCGTATCGCCGCCGAAAATCCCGTCGGCAACCTCCATCCAGTGCAGCAGATCGAAGCGGTCGAGCCACCCCATGCGGATTGCCCGCCCTTCGCTCTGCCCGTGGTAATGCAGATCCGGCAGCAGGATGTTATACCCCAGGTCATGGTTATAGAGATAGCCGATCATCAGCATCCGCACGGCGCAGTCCGTATAACCGTGGACGATAACCGCCGTGCGGTCGGTCGGCACGGGAGCCGCCGCATAGAGGGCATGCAGCCGGACGCCCCGGGGGTCGGCGATCACGGTGTCGCGCAACGCCCCGGCCGTCTGTAAACTGTCCACCCACGGGCGCAGGAAAGGGTATTCGGCATACATGTATTCATAGGCCGTGGCATTCTTTTCCCGCATTTTGGCATCGGGCCGCAGCGAGAACGCGAGCATATAGAAACTGCCGCCGATAACCGCAGCTATCGGCAACAGGATAAAAACGGCTATGATTCGCCTGATCCGCTTCTTCTTCATAATAAAAAGTTATGCTGCGGTATCCCCCGTCAGGAACACCCAATAGTCCCCGGCACAGGATACCGCCAGTCCGGTCTCCGCATCGCCCGGAATCCCCCGTTACGGGCCGTACCGGCCAGCCGCCCCACACCCTCGCCGGCACGGGAAAACCATCCGGCAGCCGGTTCCGGAAGCACGGTCACTCCTCCCGCAATACCGTGCCAGGATGCGTGAGCATTGCGACGTCCGTACGAGGCGGCACCGGCGTTCGCGGATCCCGCAACTGCGGCACAGCCTACGGACAGGACGCCAACGGCGTGCCGTCCCGGCTGGCCGGGCTCCCGGCGACACGGGTTATGGCAACGCCATCGTCCCCGAACGTTACTTCGCAACAGCCAGCTTCGCCCGGATATGCGCCAGCATGTCGTCCGTCATGCGCGAGAGATCCCACTCGGGTTTCCAGCCCCACTCCTCACGGGCGCAGGTGTCGTCGAGCGAATTGGGCCAGCTCTCGGCGATCTCCTTCTTCACGGGGTCGACGTCGTAGTCCATCTTAAAGTCGGGCAGCCGTTTCCGGATCTCGGCACAGATGATCTCCGGGGTGAAACTCATCGACGCAATATTGAAGCTGTTGCGGTGCACGAGCTTCGCGGGGTCGGCCTCCATCAGTTCGACGCAGGCACGCAGCGCATCGGGCATGTAGATCATGTCCATATAGACGTCCGACGGCACAGGGCAGGTGAACCGGCCCGACCGGATCGCCTCATAGTAGATCTCGACGGCGTAGTCGGTCGTACCGCCGCCCGGAAGGGTC
>OHPL01001060.1_pt1 | contig 15050 bp, 7 predicted proteins | sample 1577711 | NCBI WGS metagenome assembly OHPL01 (sample SAMEA3879538, study PRJEB24766) | human gut metagenome | biome: human-associated habitat; feature: feces | place: USA | collected 1985/1987
GAAGTATTCCCACGCTGGGAAAACCCCGTAACCAGTATTTCCACCAACCAAATAATTTCTCTTAACTAACTAAAACAAAACCATGCGAAAAATTTTTCTTTTCACAGCAGCAATGCTGGCGATCGCAGGCTGTTCGGAGGACAACACGCATCCGAAGGTATCCCCCGTGGACGAACCTTCGGCGGATGCCGTGACGATCCTTGCGACGATCGATGCGATCCCGTCCGCTACCGGGGACGGCGAGGCGTATGCTCCCCTATGGCAGGAAGGCGACCAGATCATCGTCGGCTACAAGGGGATGTCTTATGTGTACGAAACCTACGACGCCGGCAACGGTGTCGAGTTCCATCCGGTGGCCCTCTCGCTGCCCGCGGACGCACGCGGCGAAGTGACGGCCTATTTCAAGGCCGTCGACGGCGTATTTGCGGTCGGTGCCGACCAGACGGGCGCTACCCTGCCGATGTATGCCTATGCGGCCGACGCCGCACCCGCCCAGGGCAGCCTCGGCCTGCACTTCAAGCCGCTGGCTTCGGTGCTGTCGCTCACGATCGGCGAGGAGGCTTCGAAGACCATTTCGAAAATCACGCTCGAACCGGTCGACCCCGACGGTGTGGAGGGGCACCTGGCCGTATCGGAGGCCGTGGTCGATCCCCGGACGGGTGCGGTGACTGTCGGCGAGGATGCCGCGGTGTCGGACATTCTCACAATGGAGATCGGCGAAATGTCGCTGGTGCAGGCGCAGACGGTGAATTTCCTGATCACCAGCGGCACGAAGGTGGACGGCGGGCTGAAGGCGACGATCACCTGCACGGACGGGAGCGTCTTCGTCAAAAACCTGTTCGAAGCGCAGGAAGTGGCCTTTGCGGGGAACTGCGTAGGGGCCGCCACCGAGCTTTTCTTCCGGCTGAGGATCGCCACCTATGAAGATATGGTGAACTTCGCACAGGAGTGTGCGAACGACAACGGCGGTGCCATCGTCGACCTCGAGGCCGACATCGATATGCGGAATGCCGCATGGACGCCGATCGAGAATTTCACGGGGACATTCAACGGCAACGGCCACCGCATCTACAACATCAACGTGTCGGCCGACGGGCGCTATGCCGGGTTCTTCGCCTATGCCAAAGGCGCGATCTCGGACGTAGTGTTCGGGTCGAAGGACGGCACGTCCTATGACGGGACGAGCCGCATCGAGCTCAAATACAGCGCCGACACCGATACGTGGTGTTATGCGGGCATCGTCGCACAATCGAACAATACGCTCACCGGCGTGACCAGCTTCGTACCCGTGACCGTCACGGCGGATTCCCGATGCAAGTCGCGCACGGGCGGCATCGTCGGCAGCCTGTATAACGGGAAGATGAGCGGCTGCAGGAACTACGGCGCGGTGAGCAACGTGGCGACGGCGGGCGTGGCGAGCTATGTGGCCGGTATTGCGGGCATCGTCGACGGCTCGGGCGACACGGCCGGGGCGATCACGCTGGACGGATGCCACAACTATGCACCGGTGATGACCTCGCTCGGGCTGGGCAATGCCGTGGCCGGCATTACGGCCTCGGTGATGAAGACCGCGGCCAATACGACTATCAGCAACTGCACCAATGCGGGCGAGATCCGGTTCGACAACGCGGGCGCGTCGGCAGCCCACCGCATCGGCGGCATCGTCGCCTATATCGTGGACAGCTGCCCGACGCTGGTGATCGACAACTGCACCAATAAAGGCACCGTCGTCTCGAACATGAACGGCAACTGCTTCATCGGCGGGATCGCGGGCGTGAACTATGCGGCGGCGATCCGGGATTGCACGAACGAAGCCGAGGTGAAATTCGTGCAGGCCAATGCCGCAGGCGCGGGTTACCTCTGCATCGGCGGCATCGCGGGGCAGACGTACAGCGGGGCGAAAGTCACGGGCTGCGAAAACAAGGCCAACGTCTCTTCCGACAAGTTGCAGGTGACACGCATCGGCGGCATCGTCGGTACGCACAACGCCAGCACGATAGACGGCTGCAAAAACAGCGGCGACATTACCCTGGCCTATACGGCGACGGCCAACAACTGGGAGGCCGCAGGCGGCATCGTGGGTTTCTACGACGGTACGGACGGCACGGCGGTGACCAACGGCTGCACGAACAGCGGCAGGGTCTCGGCGACGGTAAACTCCAGCAACGCCAATATCGGCGCCGGGGGTATCGCGGGCATCATCAAGTCGGGCAATGCGACCAACAACACCAACGACGGTGCGGTCTCAATGCACAACGCCCAGGCCGGCAAGACCTCGTATGCGGGCGGTATCGTAGGTTACGATTACAACACCAAGGACAAATCGAACGTCACGGACAATGTCAACAACGGCCCGGTGCTGGCCACCGTCGAAGGAACGTCGGCGCTGCTGGCGGCCGGGGGCATTATCGGACGCAACGATGTGGGCGCGGTGACCGGGGGCAAGAACTTCGGTGCGGTGACATGCGCGCTGCATGCCGGGGCGCTCGTCGGCTGGAACAAAAACAGCGTGGCGGACAGCGCCGCAGGCGGTTCGGTGAACGGTACGGTACTCACCGGGACGAACTATGCGGAACTGGCGGTTGGCTTCCAGGACGGGGGCTCGTCGTCGGGCATCACCTTCGGGGAGAAATAGCCCGGCAAATCATTAATTACTTAACTGAAAGAAACCTATTATGAAAAGAGTCCTTACGACACTTTTGAAAAGTGTATGTATAATTGCTCTGGTGTTGTGCGGGATGGACGCGCAGGCGCAGGGCAACCTCGTAACGGGTGCGGTCAGGGATGCGAAGGGCGAACCGGTGATCGGCGCCACCGTCATCGTGAAGGGAACCGCAACCGGCGCGACATCCGGGGCCGACGGCCGCTATTCGATCCAGGCGGGCCCCGATGCGACGCTCGAATTCAGCTTCATAGGCTACAAGAAACAGGAGGTGCCCGTAGGTACCCGCTCGGTGATCGACGTTGTGCTCGAAGAGGATGCGCTGATGGTGGACGACGTGGTGGTGATCGGCTACGGCACGCAGTCGCGCCGCACGATCACGGCCGCAGTTTCGAAGGTGGACGGCGAGAAACTTGCCGGCGCCCCGGTCAACTCCATCGGCGATGCCCTGAAGGGACGTGTCGGCGGCGTGCGCGTATCGTCGGCCGACAACCAGCCGGGTTCCGACCCCGTGTTCCTGATCCGCGGCGGTTCGTCGATCAACCAGTCGAACGCCCCGATCATCATCATCGACGGCGTGAACCGTGAAATGACCGGCCTGAACCCCAACGATATCGAGTCGATCGAGGTGCTGAAGGACGCCGCTTCGGCCGCGATCTACGGCTCGCGCGCCACCAACGGCGCCCGCGCCTCGAACGGTGTAATCCTCATCACGACCAAGAAGGGCAGCATGGCACGGGGCCCGCAGGTGACATTCGAGGCGCAGGCCGCATGGACTTCGCCTGCCGTGAGGTTCGACCTGATGAACGGCGGTGACTACCTGCGCACGATGCGCACGATGCTGAACGAATACCCTTCGACCTACGCCTACGGCTCGGGCATCCTGACGGGCGCCAACTCCGCCGGCATCGGCAACGGCGACAATTCGGTGTGGACGCCCAAATTCGTGGATACGCCGGCCGATGTCCCCGCAGGCTGGAAGGTGATGGTCGACCCCATCGACCACTCGAAACTGATCGCCTACCAGGACAACGACCAGCAGAAGCAATGGTTCGACGACTCGTACTGGATGAACTACTACGTCGGCGTGAACGGCGGCAACGACAAGGTGCAGTATGCCGCGTCGGCCGGCTATACGAAGGACGGCGGCATCGGAATCAACACCGATTTCTCGCGTTTCACCTTCCACGGCAACACCTCGTTCAAGATACTCAGGAACCTGAAGGCGACGACCGTGTTCGACTACTCGGAAACGAAGGGCAACACGCTCCCCTCGTCGGGTATCGCCACCTACTGGACAACCGTGGGCCGCGGCATGTTCATGCCTGCCACGCACCGCGACTACCTGGACGACGGCACGCCCGCCCAGGGAACCAACAACACGACCATCTCGGCCGCATGGTTCGACCGTTACTATACGAGCAACTACACGGCACGCCGCATGACGGCCAATTTCAACCTCGAATGGGAAATCGTCGACGGGCTGCGCGCCGTGATGCAGGTTGCCAACCACAACTATTACAGGATCGACAACCAGCGCCTGGCGGGCAACGCAATCTCCAACCAGCGCCGCACCTACGAGAAGTGGGGGCAGACCAACCGCTTCAGCACGCAGGGCTACCTGAACTACCGCAAGACCTTCGCGCAGGATCATACGATCGAGGGCACGGTCGGGTTTGACTACATGAAAAACACGGTCAACGGCCTTTCGCTGACGGTCACGGGCGCCGATTCGGACAAGGTGCCGACGCTGGCCGCAGGGACGGACGCCACGGGCTGGGCGGACACCAACACCAACGAGGCGCTCTCCTCCTATTTCGGGCGTCTGAACTATGACTACAAGAAGAAGTACCTCTTCATGTTCACGTTCCGCGCCGACGGCTCGTCGAAATTCGCCGAGGGAAACCGCTGGGGATATTTCCCTGCGGCGTCGGCCGGTTGGGTGGTCTCGGAGGAGAAATTCTGGAACGTGCGCAATTTCAACAGCTTCAAGATACGCGCCTCGTACGGCCTGACGGGTAACAACTACATCGGCCTTTACGATGCCTACGGAGGGTTCGGCGCAACGTCGATCTACAACGGCGCGAGCGCCATCCTGCCCACGGCGCTGCCCAACATGAGGCTCAAATGGGAGACCACCCACCAGCTGGACATCGGCGTCGACATGGGATTCTTCAACGACCGCATCCGCCTGATGGCCGACTATTACAACAAGAAGACCACCGACATGCTCATGCTGGTTCCCGAATCTTATGCAGTGACCGGCGAGGGGCAGCGCTGGGACAACATCGGTGCCATGGTCAACCGCGGCGTCGAAATCAACGTGAGCGGCGACGTGCTCCGCTCGAAGCACTTCACATGGAATCTCAACGCCAATGTCTCCTACAACCGCAACAAGTTGACGGAACTCTACGGCGGCGTGACCGAATACGTCAATTCGACGACGGGCCTGAAGTACCAGGTCGGGCATGAAGTAGGCGAATACTTCTTCAATCGCTTCGCCGGCGTGAACCCCGCCAACGGCGATGCTCTCTGGTACACGAAGGAGGGTGAAATCACCACTGAATACCGAGAGGAAGACAAGGTGATGACCGGCAAGTCGTTCAACGCTCCGTGGATGGGCGGCTTCGGCACCACCCTGGCGTGGAAGGGCCTCTCGCTCTCGGCGCAGTTCTCATGGATGGCCGACCGCTGGGTCTTCAACAACGACCGTTACTTTGAGGAGAACAACGGCAACTATTCGGGCTACAACCAGTCGAAGCGGCTGTTGTACGACCGCTGGAAGCAGCCGGGCGACGTAACCGACATTCCGCGCTACGGCGTGGTGGCGCAGCAGGACGACCGCTTCCTCGAGAATTCGTCGTTCATGCGTCTGAAGAACCTCACACTCTCTTATTCCTTCCCGAAAGCACTACTGCAAAAGACCCGCTTCCTTTCAGCCGTGCGTATCTACCTGCAGGGGCAGAACCTGCTGACTTTTACCGATTTCACCGGACTGGATCCCGAATACGCGGGCAACGTCTACCTCGGACAGTATCCGGCCACACGTCAATACACGTTGGGTATCGACATCACATTCTAAACTGTCACACAGATGATTCAGAAAATAAAAACCTATGCGGTGCTGACGGCTGCGGCGTTCGCGCTCTCCTCCTGTCTGGACAAATATCCGGAAGATGCCATTCGCGCAGACGAGGCGGTCAAAACGGTCGAGGACGTGAACCAGTTGGTCATCGGCATTTACGACGCCTTCAAGAGTTCGGCACTCTATTCGGGCGCTCTGACCCTGCTGCCCGACATCCAGACCGACCTGGTCTACGGCGTGAACGGCAATACGGGCATTTACGGCGACATTTGGCGCTGGAACGACTTCAACTCCACCAACACCGAAATCGAAGCGGTCTACGGCGCGCTCTACGAAGTCGTCAATCGCTGCAACTTCCTGCTCGACCGGGTCGATGCGGTTCGCGAGACGACGACCGACGACGATGCGCTGGATCTGCTCGACCAGTGCTGCGGCGAAGCTTATTTCGCCCGCGCGCTGGCCTACTCGGAGCTCATCAAGTGCTTCTGCCAGGCTTACGAGAACGACGGCCGGGACGGCGAACGTCTGGGCGTGGTGCTCTCGGAGCACTACCGGGGTGACGAGCCGATGCGGCGGGCCTCGCTGGAGGCTTCCTACCGGTTCGTGCTCGACGACTTGGATCGCGCGGCCGATCTGCTGGCTTTGGAAGAGGAGTACACCCCCTCGACGGTGACGCTTTACAGCACGGGCTATTTCAACGAGTACACCATCCACGCCCTGCGGGCGCGTGTAGCCCTCTACATGAAGAACTGGGAGGATGCCGTAAAATACGCCACTGAAGTGATCGAAAGCGGCTTCTACGAACTTTCGAGCTGTTCGCAGATGTACACTTCGAGTGCCAGCTACTACAAATACATGTGGACGAACGACATGTCGACTGAAACCATCTGGCAGGTAGCCTTCACCATCAACTCCTACGGAGGCGCCCTGGGCACCGTCTTCGCCAACTACGACAACAATTCGGTGCGCCCGGACTATGTGCCGGCCGAGTGGGTACTTTACGACCTTTACGACAGCAACGATTTGCGGGCCTCGACGATCTTCGCCGAGTTCACCACGGGATTCAGCCACGGGCTGACATGGCCGCTGCTGATCAAATATTTCGGCAACCAAAGCTTCGCCAACAACAACATCTACGGTGTGGCGATGCCCAAGGTATTCCGCCTCTCGGAGCAGTACCTCATCCGTGCCGAGGCCTATGTGCAGCAAGGCGACTACAACAACGCCGGCAAGGACATCACCAGACTGCGCGAGAAGCGCTACTCCAGCTATGGCGGCTCGACGTCCATGACTGCGGACAACGCCATGGAAATCATCGAACAGGAGCGCGTGAAAGAGCTCTACATGGAGGGGTTCCGCCTGCACGACCTCAAGCGCTGGCATAAAGGTTTCGAGCGCGAGCCGCAGGAACAGTCGCTCTCCAATGGCAGCAGCCTGAAGGTCGCAGCCGACGACCCGCGCTTCGTATGGCCCATCCCGCAGCACGAACTCGACGCTCCGGGCTCGGAAATCGCGCCCAATGAAAGCAACAAATAAACATCAGGGAATATGAGTACGATGAACATACGATTCATGAAATGGGCTGTCGCCGCGGCGACGGCGGCGCTCTTCGTCGGCTGCAAGACAGGGGACTTCACCTATGACGGCCCCGACTACCTCATGTTCTCCGACACCCTGTACCGCTACGGGGTGCAGGAAAGCAATGAGATTTTCAACGTGCAGGTGTCCGCCACCCGGCCGGCCGACTACGACCGCACCTTCGGCGTCGAAATCGTCGACCGCCGGAGCAACGCCGTGGAGGGGCGCCACTATCGGTTGCTTGCCAGCACGGTGACCCTTCCGGCCGGAGAGATGGCGGTCGACGTGCCCGTGCAGGGTATCTACGAACACATCGGGGTGAGCGACTCGTTGGGTTTCGAGCTCAATCTGGTCATTCCCGACGAGAAGCAGTGGCCCCACTACGGCACGCAGACCAAGGTACTCCTGCAGAAGGTCTGTCCGTTCGACCTCGACCGTTTCACGGGCTACTGTACGGTCACCTCGACGTTCTTCATGTCGGACTTCGTCCAGAACACCTCCATGCGTCTGATTCGCTCGGAGGCGGTTCCCGGCAAGGAGTATACGGTAGTACTACGCGACATGTTCTACGACGGCTACGACGTGGAGATTTCGTTCGACCGCGCGAACGTCATGGAGCCCCTGGTAGAAATGGAGGAGCAGGCGTGCGGCACGACCGGCGAGGTGATCGGATCGCTTTTCGGCGACGGCAGGGTGACGATGTACCAGCCGACGAACTACACTTCCTATTTCAGTTCGTGCGAAAACTTCGTTCTGCAGTACATCACCATGATCGTCCGCAACAAGGACGGTTCGATATACGGAGCGCTCGGCACTTATATGAACATCATCGAATGGATCAGCGACGCCGAAGCCGAAAAACTCAAGGAACAGGGATATTAATCAATTAAAACATACGACTATGAAAACTTGGAAGGAAATGATACGACGGGCAGCGGCGCTGACGGCGGCGCTGACTCTGGCTCTGACGGCCTGCGGCTGCTCAGAGAACGACGACAACGACGATTCGCCCCCCCCCCGTGGCGTTCCCGGCGCTGGAACGTCTGACCGTCGATGCGGGCGACGAGTGCACCCTCGCCTTCTCGGCCGGCACCGCATGGACGCTGACCAGTAGCGCCGCCTGGTGCAGCTTCGTCGACGGCGATTTCACGCAGACGACTATCAGCGGACAGGCGGGCAGTGCCTCGATCGTAATCCGCATCACCGACGCCAACCAGAGCCACGACCGGGACGATGTGGCTCAAATCACGATGAGCATGGGCGGACAGACGCAGACCGTTTACGAAATCACGCGGTTGCGCAAGGGAGTCTCGGCGCTCGTGGTGAAGGATGAAAGCGGACAGGAAATCAACGACAGCAACCCGCTGCTGATCAAGGGCGGCACTATCGTGGCGCAGGTGACGACGAAAGTCACACTGGAGTTCGGCGACACGAACGCCTCGCTGGGCGTCCTGACGGCAGAGAGCGCATCGTGGGTTACGGTCGTTTCGGCCGATGGCGGCTACGAACTCTCGTTCAACGAGCAGAACTCCGACGGCCTCGACCCGAAATATCCCGTCGCCGTGGAGGAGCACTCCGTGGTCACCTTCGCGGCCCAGTCCAACGGCCAGACCGTAGCCCGGACGGCCATTCCGGTCTACTACGAGGGCTACGCTCCCGAAGCTCTGACGGTCGAGCCCTCCTACATGAGCATAACGGCCGACGAAGAGGGCGCCATGACAGGCGAGGGCGGCATCAGCGGCAGCGAAATCACTCAGTACGGCAGCGAACTGCTGTCCACCGTAACGACCCGCAACGACGAATTCGAAATCGTGGAGTTCGCCTACACGGCGACCTACGACCAGTGGGGCACCCCCGAGACCGTGGATTACGATTTCTCGGCAGGCGGCGACCTGGACTGGCTCACGACTGAAAAAACGGCCGGTGAGACCGACCCCCGAATCTCGAACCGCGTCAGACTGACCGTCAGCACCCTGCCCGAAGCGACCCAGTCGCGCCAGGCGATGGTCATGATTCTTCCGAAAGCTGTCTACGACCGAATCGAAGGTAATTTTTCGGCCGGGATCATCGACCCGGAGATCAACGATATAAAGTCCGAGTTCTCGAGCTACATCATGGCGAACATCACGCAGCAGGCCAAGAGCGAAGAACCCGCGGGCGTGGCGTTCGTCGGCTACTACTACACCGATTTCGGCTCTCCTCTGGCCATGACCTTTGACGAAGTGATCGGCCAGGGCTTGGGGCTCGAACCCAAGATGGAGGACATCAGCGATACCCCCGAGGGCGAGGCCATCTATACGGAATACGGCATGAGCGTGATGTCGAAGAAGAACGTCTGGAAAGCGACCGTGCCCGCCCGGTTGATGAGCGATGCGGACAATCGTCTGGGCATCGCGGTGACCGGTATGTCCGGAAATTACACCCTGGGCCAGGCTTTCTCTGTAAGCGGCATCGCAAGCGAGGAGGTCGACGGGGTGGAGACGATGAACGGCCAGCGGATTTCGCTCAGGACCGTCTACCTGACCGGCGGTGGAAAGCCTTACGGCTATCAGGTCGTAGTCCTGAATGAAACGACGGGGATGATAGACGGTGTGTGCTTGGTAGAGGTCACCGACTGATGCACACCCGAGGAAAACAGAATAGAATGAACGCGATATGAATCGAACGAAAAACAGATTGAGCCGACTGGTTCTCTTCCCGCTCTTCGCCCTGCTGTGCGGCGTTGCGGCGACGGGCTGCTCCGATGAAGGGGACGAGTTGCAGGGCGGAAAGTACGGTTATGTGCAGTTCAAGCTCTACAAGGAGGCTTCCTACGGCAAGGTGTCCGCCGCGCAAACTGCGGCGGGCACCCGCGCCGCGGTGGACAAGCTGGGCGACATCCGGAAAATGGAGGTCGAACTCCGCTACGGGGAGACCAGCATCACGCAGACACTGATCCTCAACTCTTATGACGAGGAAAACGCCGAGTTCGGACTGCGAACCGACAAGCTGCAGCTGCTCGCCGGCGACTACCGGATCGTGGGTTACAAACTTCTGAACAAACTCGACGAGGAGGTAACCGGCACGGCGGCCTCCATCGACGAAGCCTTCACGGTCATTCCCGACGGATTGACCGTGAAAGACCTTACGGCCGACGTTCCGGCACGCGGCATGGTGCGGTTCCGCCTGACGAAGGAGGGACTGCCGGAGGTCGTGCGCACGGAGAGGGCGGCAACGCGCGCCGACGCTCCCCGATCGTTCCTTTTCAGCAACATCGCCGTGGTTACTGTCACCGTGAAGAACACCTTCAGCCAGGAAGAGACCGAATTCAAGGACTTGGCGGTCGTCTACGAGGAGCAGTACGAGGAGTCGCCCTCCGAAGAAAACCCCGACGACCACTACCGCGATATCGGTACGGCCGTGTGCGACACCATCGTCTGGTTGCCTGCAGGCACCTACCGCGTAATCGGCTACAGAGTCTCTTCCAAGTCGGGAAGCCTGACCACGGAGCTGGACAGACGCACGGATCTGCAGGGCGAAGAGTTCACGGTCGAGGACAATCGGCTGACCGAGGATGCCGAAATTCCGATTCAGCTCTCGGAAGAGGCGCAGAACATCAAAGACTACAGGGCACTGCGCGAAATCTGGGAGGCGCTCGACGGCAAGAACTGGAGCTACCGGGGCCAGAGCGCACCGGCTGGTGCCAACTGGAACTTCAACAAGGAGATAGACATGTGGGGCGACCAGCCCGGCGTGGGGTTGGACAACAACGGCCGTGTGATTTCGCTGACGCTCGACGGTTTCGGCGCCAAAGGTGCCGTGCCTGACGCCATCGGACAGCTCTCCGAGCTGAAAATCCTCTCGCTGGGTTCGCACGGTGAAACGGTGAGCGCTATTCAGGGAGCCGGCCAGCTCTTCGGGGCCGAAGGCGTGCATCCCGACATGAGCGAGGCGCAGAGGCAGAAGATGCGCATGCACTACTACGATCACTTCGTGCGCCGCGATTCGAGGGAGGATCTCTCCGAGATGCTGCAATGGGTCATCAACCTCGACCCGCAACAGAAGAAAATCGTCCGCAGTGCCCGCATCGAACCCCGGGATGTTCCGATGGGCGCCAAGACCAACGGCATCACGGCCGTTTCCAAAGCTGTCATGCGTCTGACCAAGCTTCAGCAGCTCTTCATCGCCAACGCGCCGATCGAGGCCGGGGATGTCTTCACCGACTGGCAGGGCGAGAATACGTCCTACCGTGAACAGTGGGCCGAGGAGTCGAAGAACTGGAAATGGAGCGACCTGACCGACCTGACCGACGTGGAGCTTTACAACTGCCCCAATTTCACCGAGCTGCCGGTATTCCTGCGCGACCTTCCCGAATTGCAGGCGCTCAACATCGCCTGCAACAAGGGCATCGCCGACATGGGCAGGGAATGGACGCGCCTGATTATGGGCGACAACGCGCAGCAGACGGCCGTGGCTGCCAAATTGCAGATGATGTACCTGAGCTACAACAACCTGCCGGAGTTCCCCGAGACGAACGTCCTGAGGCGGATGAAAAAGCTGGGCATGATCGACTGCATCCATAGCGGCGTGCAACGGCTGCATGCGTTCGGCACGGAAATCAAGTTGGCGCAGGTGAGCCTCGACTACAACGAAATCGAGGAGATTCCGGCCGAGTTCTGCGGCTTCACCAACGACACCGAGACACTGAGCTTCACGCACAACAAACTGACGAAGATTCCCAACATCTTCGACGCCCAGTCCAAGTATGTGATGGGCAGCGTGGATTTCTCGGACAACCTCCTCGGCGGCGAGGACGGCAAAGCCTTCGATGACGATTTCAAGGGCATCAACGCCGCCGAGATCAACCTGTCGAACAACCGCATCGCCGTCTTCCCGAAACAGCTCTTCTCCACCGGCTCGCCCATCTCCGTTCTCAACCTGGCGAGCAACGCGCTGGAACTCATCGAAGAGGGCGACCTGCAGGGCGAGAACACCTACCTGCTCACCTCGCTCGACTTGCGGTTCAACCGGATTGCGACGTTGCCCGACGATTTCCGGGCTACGACGATTCCCTACATTCAGGGATTCGACATCAGCTACAACCGGTGCGCGAAGTTCCCGACCAATGTGCTCAACTGTTCCGAGTTGCGGGCCATAGGCGTCCGCCACCAGCGCGACGAGCAGGGTAACCGCATCCTGCGCGAGTGGCCCACGGGCATCACGTCGTGTCCCAGCCTGCTGCAGTTGCAAATCGGCGCCAACGACATCCGCAAGGTCAACGAGACGATGACCTCGAAACTGTGGATCGTCGAGGTAAAGGACAACCCCAACATCTCGCTCGACGTAACGGCGGTCTGCTCGCTCATCCAGCAGGGCATGTGGCTGCTTATCTACGACAAGGATCAGGACATCAAGGGTTGCGATGCGCTGGGCATCGAGCGGTAAAGCAGATATAACGCAAAAAAACAAATCGGATGAAACTTTTCAATAAGACAACTTTGGCTCCGCTTCTCGGTCTGCTGGCGCTGGTTTCATGTCAGAAAGACGACGAGCCGACAATCTCGGGCGACTCGCTGAGCGTCGACCGCGAAGAGATCGTCGTGGGACCGGATCGCATACACGAGACGGTGGTGGTGACAGCTGCCGACCGGATCGAATGGGTGACCAGTTCCTCCAAATTCTTCGTCTCCACCACTCCGGCCAACGGCTCGGGGTCGGGCGAGGTGACTTTCATCATCGACTCCACGCTGGAGGCGGGCTCCCGTACGGCGCAAATCCGTATCATGAACCGCATGGACAACAGCCAGCGGAGAATCGTCAACATCACGCAGTTCGGCTACGGCAAGCAGATTCTGCTGCAAGAGGAGCAGATGCAGGTCGCAAGTTCGGCGGCCTATGAAAAGCGCCATGTCAAGACCCGCGTCACGACGAACGTGGCATTCATACTCGACCCGCAAGTCGAGTATGAACTGGGCGAGGAGCTGACGCCCGAAGACCGGGTTCTGCTCACGGACAAGGATCTGAAGGGCTGGGTACGCATCGACGCGGCGACGCTTCCCTCCGATGAAGAGCAGGAGGCCGAGCTGGACAGCAAGGATCGCCCGCGATCCTTCGAAATCCGGATTCCGTGGGAGATGAACACCGTCCCCTACACGCGCATCGCCCGAATCAGGCTCATTCCGGCCGACGACGACGTCGAACTGGTGGACAAGGACGGTAAACCGACCGGCGAGGTGATTCTCACGCTCCGGCAGGAGGCCGCCCGGCGCATCACGGACGACCGCGCCGGAGACTCGCTGGCCGTCATCACTATCAACGAGAAACTCCAGAGCATGATGAGCTGGAACACCAGTGAGAACATGACCAACTGGGATATGGTGACCCTTTGGGAGGAGACCGACGAGGACAAGCCCTGCGACGAGGCCGTAGGCCGCGTGCGCTCGGTATCCTTCAGCATGTTCGACCTGAAAGAGGGCGAGACGATTCCGCGCGAAATCCGCTACCTGAAATACCTCGAATCGTTCACGCTCCAAAGCAACACCAACCGCCACCAGCGCGAAATGGAGCTGGGTGCGGAAATCTGCGAGCTGGAGTATCTCAAGAAGTTGGAAATCTTCTCCTACGGCCTCATCCGCCTGCCCGATGAATTCGTCAAACTGGGCGATACGCTGGAGGAGCTGGATCTCGCCAGCAACAACTTCGGCAGCCTGCAGCAGATCATGGCCGTCGTCAACAAGACGAACTTCCCGCACCTCAAGAAGCTCGACCTCGGCGGCGGAAAGCGACGGGATACGGTTCGCGACCTAAGCTCGGAGAACCAGTCGGATCTTACAGACGGTAAACTCGGCATGTACATGAACATGGATACCGACGCGGGGAAACAGGCCTTCATCGAACTGCTCAAATGGGATGCGCTCGAAGAACTCTGCCTCTCCTATGGACTGCTCGAGGGCGCGCTGCCCACCGACGAGGAGATGTCCGCAGCCGGATTCGTGCCTTACAGTCAAACGCCGCAGGCCGAGGAGAAGTATCCCATCCTGCAGGACACATGCCGATGGTTGCTCTCCCAGCGGGAGGTGGCGCTCCCGGGCATGAATCGCTCGGTGAAAGGCAGCGACGTGCTCTGCGTGCTGCCCAACGCCAAGATGTTCTACATCAACCTGAACTTCCTGACGGGCGACGTGCCCGACTGGATTCTGTTCCATCCCCGCCTCGTCGGCTGGAACCCCGAGTCGATGGTTTTCAACCAGTGGGAGAACGGCAAGGACTCCCGGGGCCGCAGCGTAGGATTCGACAACGTCAGGAACAATCCGGATTTCGGATTCGAATACTATTACGGCAACGGCAAGGAGGCCGACCGCGCCGAGGCTGCCTACCCGATGTACTACAACAAGTATGTGGGCGGCGGTGACGAAGGCGGCATGTGGCCCGACCAGCAGTAAAGAACGATAAAAAGCCAATGGATCTGATGAAGAGATATTATGTATATGCGGCGCTCTTCGCCTTTGCGTTGACGTCGTGCGTCAAGGAGGATCTGGAGCAGGGAACCCCTGCTCCGGCCCCCGGGACGGAAGTGAAGCTCCCGGCCGACGCCGAAGCGGGAGAGCTGCTGATTAAATTCAACCCCGAGATGTCGGATATTCTGGATCGGACGTTCACTCGGGCTACCCGTAACGGCGGCAGCGGTGTGATGACCCGTTCGGGCATTCCTTCGACCGATGAGATTCTGGATATTCTCGGCGGTTA
>OHPL01001078.1_pt1 | contig 14943 bp, 11 predicted proteins | sample 1577711 | NCBI WGS metagenome assembly OHPL01 (sample SAMEA3879538, study PRJEB24766) | human gut metagenome | biome: human-associated habitat; feature: feces | place: USA | collected 1985/1987
TATAAACAACCGCGAAGGACCCGCCGTTGTCCTCATCCCGGAAGGCGAAAAAGCTGTGCTCCAGCAGATTCATCTGCATGACTGCTTCCTCCCGGGTCATGGGCTTGAAATAGAAGGCCTTATGCCGGGTAATGCTCAGGTCATCCTCCACAGGCTCCGGAGCAAAGGAGGTTTCCTCCTCCTGGACGCTGCGGACGAAGGCATCCTGCTTCAGCCGTCGGGCCAGCCGGGTCTTATTCTTGCGGATCTGGCCTTCAATGGTGGCAACGGCCGCGTCAATGGAGGCGAACATATCCGAAGTACTTTCGCTTGCCCGGAACCAGGTGCCCGCCCCATGGACGGTCAGCTCCACATTGTTCCGGTTCTTTTCTACAGAAAAGACGATCAGTGCCTCCGCATCCTCGTCAAAGAAGTGCTCCAGCTTCATAACCTTCTTCTCGGCATAGGCATGGACATTGCCCGGAAGTTTGACTTTCTTTTCTCGATACTGGAATTTCATATGCGGCAGCTCCTTTCGTTTCACCGGTTCTTCGGTGTACTTTCACTATACCACCGCTTCCCGGAATCGACAAGGCCTGTCGGTATAAAATTCTATTCGTCCGATTCTTCCTCATCGTCCAGAAGCTCGGTCATAGTCAGATTATAGACCATTTCCGCCTTCTTTTCCATGAGACGGCTGAGCCGGACGGCCTGCCGCTGATTGGGCGCGGCCAGCTCCAGGGTCATCAGGTTCCCGGTCTCGTCGTCCAGCGTCATGACCACGGAGAATTCCCCGTCGGCCCGCTGGGTGATCTTGGTCTTCACGAAGCTGCTCCGGCGCACCTGACGATTGAACCGGTCAACGGCATTCTCCGCCCGCTGGCGGACGGTAAAGGCGATGGAGTCCTCCACCAGCTCGGCGGTTTCCCTGCCCTTGTCCGTAATTTCGTAGCACTCCTGCTCCGTCTCCCGCAAATGGTTGGAGGCAACCATCTCCGGAATAGCGGTACACACGTCGAAATAGCTCAGGCAGTCGTCCTGAAAGCACAACTCATAGATCTGCTGCATGTTCACCGGATAGCCCACCCGGGCCATGACGAACAGGATCAGCACCTTTACGTCCATCATATCGTGAATAAAGCCAAGTCTCTGCATTCTGATCACCTCTTGTCTTTCATTATACAGACTGTTGTCAAAAAATCAAGCACAACCGAAAAGACCGCTTCATATTCTATTAGGAAAGGAGGAATGCCTGTGAATCCCGTTCTCATCTATCACAAAGGCACCACCGCCGCCTGCGCCCAGGCGGCTGCGGTTCTTTCCGATGCCGGGCTGAAACTGGTGGATCATCCCACCCCGGAGGTGACCCATCTGCTGCTGGATGTGCCCAGCTTCGCCTCCGAGGGCGCTCTTCGGGGCGGCGGAACAATCCGGGAGGTTCTGGAGCGGCTGCCCCCCAGGGTCACGGTGATCGGCGGGAAGCTGAGCCATCCGGACTTGCAGGGACACCCGGTCATTGACCTTCTGGCCGATGAGAAATACCTGGCGCAGAATGCCGCCATCACCGCCCACTGCGCCCTGACAATTGCCGCCTCCGCTTTGGAGACCACCTTTCGGGATACGCCCGCCCTGATTCTCGGCTGGGGGCGAATCGGAAAATGCCTGGCAGAACAGCTGAAGAGCCTGGGCTGTCCCCCCACCGTCGCCGCCAGGAATCCCAGGGATCAGGCCATGCTGGAAGCGCTGGGACTGGCAGCTGTGGATTTCTCGGAAATTCACGGAATTCTCCCCGGCATTCGACTGCTGATCAACACCGTGCCCCAGCCGGTTCTGGGCGGAACCATTCTGGACAGATACCCCAAATGCGTGAAGCTGGATCTGGCATCCAGCCCCGGACTTCAGGGAACCGGCATCATCTACGCCCGGGGACTGCCCGGTCGGTATGTCCCGGTGTCCTCCGGCCGTCTGATTGCCGAAACCATTCTGAAAACGTTGAAGGAGGCGGCTATATGACCATCGGTTTTGCCCTGTGCGGCTCCTATTGCACCTATGACCGGGTGTTTCCCGTCATTGAGGCTCTGAGCAAAGAAAACAAAGTCATCCCCATTCTCTCCGAGGCTGCTTACGCAACCGACAGCCGGTTCGGCACTGCCGAGCACTGGAAGCGAAAGCTGGAAGAAATCTGCGGCTGTCCTCCCCTGCACCTGATTTCCCAGGTGGAGCCCATCGGCCCCAAGGGGCTGCTGGACATTCTGGTCATCGCCCCCTGCACCGGCAACACCCTGGCAAAGCTCGCTCACTCCATTGCCGACGGGCCGGTGACCATGGCGGCGAAAAGTCACTTACGCAACGGGCGGCCGGTGCTGGTGGCAGTTTCCACCAATGACGGACTGGCCGGTGCCGGGGAGAACATCGGGCGGCTGCTGGCTCGGAAGCACTACTATTTCGTGCCCTTCGGTCAGGATGACCCTCTTAAAAAGCCTACATCCCTGATAGCGGATTTCGCCCAGATTCCCCAGGCAATGGAAGGGGCAATGGCAGGACAGCAAATTCAGCCCATGCTTCTTTGATTCAGCAAAACGCACAGGTACGCAAGCCAATTTCTGTGAATCCCTACAAATTGATTCCATCTCTCTTGTAATCCCGCGAAAAATATTGTAGTATAGTATTCGAACGGGTTGGCACATAAGCCTCATGTATTCACAGAAAAGGAAAGGTGGAATCCCAATGAAGAAATGGATGATCCGCGCGTTGTCTGCGCTGCTGATCGCGGCCTTTTTGCCCGTGAGCGTACTGGCAGACGAGTATGACCTGAATGAGGGCAGCGTCACCGTCTCCACATCCAAGGGCGCAGACGGCAGCACCCGGCAGGATGTCAGCCACAAGGGCACGACCAAGCCAGACAGTAATCCCACCATCACCAGCAAGGGGCAGCAGACCGGCAACACCGTCATCATCAATGCGGGAGCCGGTACCACCGCCAATGTGACCATAAAGGATGCCAATATCAGTGCTTCCTCCGGCAAAGCCGCGATCAAAACCGGGGGCGAGGGCAACGTCAATCTGAACGTGGAAGGCACCAACACTGTTTCCAGCGGCGATAAGCACGCCGGCGTGGAAAAGTCCAGCGGGGGCAAGCTGACCATCGGCTCCGAGAGCGGCAACGGAAAGCTGACCGCCAATGGTGGGAAGTACGGTGCCGGCATCGGCGGCGGCCGCTTCAACGGCAGCGGCAGCGATATCACCATCTCCGGCGGGAAGGTCACCGCCACCGGCGGAAAATGCGGCGCAGGCATTGGAGGTGGTCTAAACTCCAGTGGCAGTGATATCACCATCTCCAAGGATTCTCAGGTGGAGGCTACAGGCGGAGCTAACAGCCAAAGGGAAGGTTCTGGCGCAGCCATCGGCTACGGTGGAGATTACACTGGCGCGCCTGGAGCGGAAGTCTCACCGGACACCTCCGGGCTATCCCCCACCGGCAAGGTAGAGCGCAAACGCGGCGATGGAACCGTTCTGGACACCATTACCGGCAACGTAGAGCCGCCTGTTGAGCCGGAAAAGTCCGCTTCCGCCGAGGAAGAACCCGACAAGCGGGAGCCGCTCTACCGGGTGCTCAACCTGGATGGCAGCAGCCTGAAGCACCAGGCACAGAAGGCTGACGGGGTTCTGGCTCTGACGGCCAAGGCCGACGGCGCCATTCTCACCGGCACCCTCCGGGCGCTGGGCTATCTGCAAAACCAGGGCATTGAGAAAATCACCTTCACCGACGGCACTCACAGCGCCGAGCTGGTGCTGGCCGAGCTGATCGCCAAGGGTCAGCCGGAGGATGTTTATGTCCTCACCCTGGGTGCGGAGAATACCCTGACCCTGAACGGCGAAACCATCGATTTCTGAAAAACGCAATAGACGCAATGTGCCCCCGGTTCTGCGAGCCGGGGGCATTTCAATATGTCTAAAAGTTCGAAGAATACGTTAACACTGCGAGAGCCGATTCAGAACTTGTAGGGGCCGATGCCCTCATCGGCCCGATGGGAAACGTGTTAAAGCCTGAATGGGGTTGTCTCGTTAAGTGCTCCTATGGGTCAACATAGCCAAAATATACAATGTCATTGCGAACCAGTGACCGATGTCACTGGTGTGGCAATCCCCCGGATAGGCGTAAAATCCAAGATTTCCTAACGTAGATGTTTGAAAATCGGGGGGATTGCCACGCCAGTGTGAGCACTGGCTCGCAATGACATTGTTCTATTTGGGCACTTTGCTATTTTGAGACAGCTCCCTACAGATTCTTACGGAGGTTTTCTATGCCGGGAAGTATTCTTTGCCCTCATCCGTCACGGCTATGCCGTGCCACCGATAAATGATTGTGCAATTGCCACTGGCAATTGTTAGATTTTGATTCGCTGCGCGGAGCACCACCCCAGAGGGGAAGGCTTTGGGGAAAAACGAGTCCGGCGTTCTGTTTTACTCTTTCAGCTTTTCCGCCAAACTGCGGGTGACCTCGGCGCATCGATGGGCAGCCAGCCGCTCAAAGGTGGGATAGTCCATCTGGGCGCTGTCATCGGCCTTATCGGAAATGGCCCGGAGGATTACGAAGGGAACTCCGTTCCGATAGGCGGTCTGGGCAATGGCTGCTCCCTCCATCTCCGTGCACAGGCCGCCGGTGGCGGCGATAATCCCCTCTTTGACGCTTTTTTCCGCTACGAACCGGTCTCCGCTGGCAATTCTGCCCCGGCGGGTATGGCCTGGGTTCCCCTGCTCCGCCGCGGCGAAGGCCAAGTCCGAAAGAAGTTTGTCTGCCGGGAAGGCGGTCACATCCATACCGGGAACCCGACCGTAGGGGTAGCCAAAGTGGGTGCAGTCAAAGTCATGGTACATGGCATCGGTGCTCACCACCAGATCGCCGATATCCAGTTCCGCGTTCAGGGAACCGGCAATTCCCGTGTTCACCAGGTGGGTGACGCCAAAGCAGTCGCACAGAATCTGGGCGCACATTGCCGCGTTGACCTTGCCCACGCCGCACTGGACTACCACCACGTCCAGCCCTTCCAGCTTGCCCGCATGGAAGGTACTGCCCCCAATGACCCGCTCCTGCCGGTTCTCCATTTCACCGAGCAATATTTCCACTTCCACCTGCATGGCGCCAATAATTCCGAGTTTTTTCATAAAATTCTCCTTATTCCGGATAATTCAGCCGGGTTTCGTCGGCATTTTCCAGAACACCGACATACTTTGCGCCCCAGTAGTTGGCCATGGGCAGATTCATGTCCAGGTAATTGCCGCAGTCCTTAGGGCTGGCACCGGGCACCGCGTCCCGGTAGTCCCGGATGAACCGGAAGCATTCCGTCACCAGAGGCAGCACCTCCCGGGAGCTGTAGTCCCCGGCCAGCAGCAGGTAGAACCCCGTCCGGCAGCCCATGGGGCCAAAGTAGAGGACTTTATCCTTCCATGTCGGCTCGTTTCTCAAATAGGTTGCTCCCAGATGCTCGATGGTGTGCACCTCGGCGGTGTTCATCACCGGCTCCTCGTTTGGCTTGGTCAGCCGCAGGTCGAAGGTGGTGACGGTCTCGGCACCGGCCTTGTCCTTCCGGGAAACATACAGTCCCGGCAGAAGCTTTATGTGGTCAACGGTAAAGCTCGCGATTTTTTCCACTTGCATTTCCTCTCATTTCCGGCAAAGCCGTTTCTTTCCCGAAATCATAGCATATTCTCCCCGGCTTTGCAAGTCCGTCCCGGTTGGTTCCTGACCGGAGTGCCGTGAATTTTTTGCAAACTCGCCAATTGTTCTTGCTTTTTTCAATAGACAATGGTACAATATCGATGACTATACCACGAAGGTAGGGATGACCAATGTCCAATAAGGATTTCGATATTGATTTTGACTTTGACGAGGCTTACGGCTTTGACGACGACTCCGACGGCAAGCAGGAAGCCTATGACGATAACACCAATCCGGAAATTCTCTCCCGCCGCAGCTCCGGCGGCAGCTTTGACGCGGACGGAGATCTGGATGACTTTCTGAATATGGGCTCCGCCCCTCAGGTTTCTCAGGACCCCCAGGCTCCTGTCGAGCCGGAGGAAGACGAGTGGGCGCAGGACGGAGATTTCAGTGAGGCACCTGCGCAGGACGGGAGCTACGATCAGACCGAGGAAGTGGATTACGGCGACCCCGGCGAATATGACGAGGGTGTAGCCGAGGATACGGTTTACGATGAGGAAGATCAGGGCGAGTACCCGGAGGACGGCGAGGAAGAGGATGCCCCCAAGAAGCCCAAAAAGCAGCTGAAGCTGCCCAAGCTGAAGATGCCCAATTTCTTTGGAAAATTCTATGACCTTTACTTCGCGCCGATGCTGCACAAAGAACTGGTGGAAGAACCGATGGATCCGGACAATCCCCGGCGCCGCAGGAGAAAGACCAAGGGTCAGATTTTCAAGGAGGTTTACCTGCCTCCCATTCTGGTCTGCGTGTCCCTCATTCTGGTTCTGACCTTTGTCATCGGATCGCTGTCCAATGTGATCGACCGTCGGCGGATTGAAAAGCAGAATCAGCAAAGCCAGCTGGATGCTTCCCTGTCCCAGGCGGAACAGCTGGAGGCGCAAAGCCAGGAGATCGTGGCCGAGGCCGAGCGTCTGGCCGCGGGCTATGACTACGACAAGGCCATTGAAAAGCTGGAATCCGTAGGCGACCTGACCCAGCATCCGGACATTGCCAGCAAGCGTGCGGAATACGAAACTGCCAAGAGCGCCTTGGTGGAATACAAGGATCCTACCCTGATTCCCAACCTGAGCTTCCATGTGCTCATTGAGGACATGACCCGAGCCAAGGCGGATACCGAGTTCGGCGGCAGCTACAACAAGAATTTCGTCACCACCGGAGAATTCTCCAAGATTCTGAACCAGCTGTACAACAACGGCTATGTGCTGGTGGACTTCAACAGCTTCGTCTCTGCCCAGACCGATCTGGAGGGCAATGAGAAGTTCATGGTCAAATCCATCATGCTGCCTGAGGGCAAGAAGCCCGTGATGCTGACGGAGACCATGGTCAACTACTTTGCCTACATGGTGGACGGCGACGGCGACGGCAAGGCAGACGCCAAGGGCGACGGCTTTGCCAACAAGCTGGTGGTGGATGCCAACGGCGATATCAAGGCCGAGTACATCGACGCCGCAGGCCAGACCCTTACCGGCAACTACGACTTCGTTCCCATTCTGGAGGACTTTATCAGCCAGCATCCGGACTTCTGCTACCAGGGAGCCCGGGCCATCCTGGCAGTCACCGGCCATGAGGGTGTGTTCGGCTACCGCTGCAACACCGCCTACATCAGCTCCGTCAGCCAGCAGTACTACGATGAGCAGGTTGCCGGTGCCAAGACCATCACCAACGCTCTGCGGGATAAGGGCTACACCATCGCCTGTTATACCTACAAGAACGATGCCTACGGCAAGCTCAGTGCCGCCCAGATTCAGGCGGATCTGCAAAGCTGGGCCTCTCAGGTGGTAAACGTCATCGGCCAGGTGGACACCTTCGTCTTCGCCAAGCAGAGCCGTCTGACGGACTACGGTGACGGCAATGCCGCCTTCCGGGCCATGTACACCAGCGGCTTCCGGTACTTCATCTCCAACGACCAGTCTCCTTTGACGGAGATCAACGACACCTATGTCCGTCAGAACCGGCTGATGGTCACCGGCGAGAACATGCAGCACAAGTCCAGCCAGTTCTCCGGTCTGTTCGATACCAACGCCGTTCTGGAGCTTTCCACTCGGGGCAGCGTGCCTACCGGCTGATCTAAAACATAGCAAAAGCTCCGGAGAATTTTCTCCGGAGCTTTCTTTAATACTATTTCTTAATAAAATGATTTCATCATTTTACTTAAGCCGTTTCACGGCAGACCGCCTGGGCGGCGGTAAGAAATGTATTGACTTCGTTTTTTAGCGGCAGTGGCCGCTGGCCGCAGTCCTGCGGCCTAATAAAACGCTTTTAAGCGTTTTATGAAAAACTCGTATAAAAGGAGCGGAATATGGCAAGAAAAAACAAGGAACCCGAAAAGAAAAAAGTGAATACCGACGGAATTATGGGGCTTCACGGCTCCACCGTCGAGCAGGCGATTTCCGAGACGCTGGAAATCAACTATATGCCCTATGCCATGTCCGTCATTGTCTCCCGGGCCATTCCGGAAATCGACGGCTTCAAGCCCTCCCATCGGAAGCTTCTGTATACCATGTATAAAATGGGGCTTTTGAACGGCGGCAGAACCAAATCGGCCAATATTGTGGGTCAGACCATGCGGCTGAACCCCCACGGCGACGCCGCCATTTATGAGACCATGGTGCGCCTTGCCCGGGGCAACGAGACACTGCTGCACCCCTTTGTGGACTCCAAGGGCAACTTCGGCAAGGTCTATTCCCGGGATATGGCCTATGCCGCCTCCCGGTATACGGAAGCCAAGCTGGACGGCATCTGCGGGGAAATTTTCAAGGACATCGACAGCGACACCGTGGACATGGTGGATAACTACGACGCTACCATGAAAGAGCCCAGCCTGCTTCCCACCACTTTCCCCAATGTGCTGGTGTCCGCCAATCAGGGCATCGCCGTGGGCATGGCCTCCAACATCTGCTCCTTCAATCTGAAGGAGGTCTGCGACACCGCCATTGCCCTGATGAAAAATCCTGACCACGACATTCTGGAAACCCTGCCCGGCCCGGATTTTTCCACCGGCGCGGAACTGCTCTTTGACGAGGCGGCCACCCGGGAGATCTATTCCACCGGCCGGGGCAGCTTCAGGCTCCGGGCCAAGTGGCGCTACGTCAAGGAAGGAAATCTCATTGAAATCACGGAGATTCCCTACACCACGGCTACCGAGGTCATTATGGACAAGGTGGCGGAGCTCATCAAGGCGGGAAAAATCCGGGAAATCGCCGACATGCGGGACGAAACCGACCTGGGCGGTCTGAAGCTGACCATTGACTTAAAACGGGGCGTTGACCCGGACAAGCTCATGCAGAAGCTCTTCCGGATGACCACCCTTCAGGATTCCTTCCCCTGCAACTTCAATATCCTGATTGCGGGAATGCCCCGGGTCATGGGTGTGGGAGAAATTCTCGACGAGTGGACGGCCTGGCGCACCGACTGCATCAAGCGGCGGCTCTTCTTCCAGATCGGCAAGAAGGAGGAAAAGCTCCACCTGCTCAAGGGTCTGGAGCGGATTCTTCTGGACATCGACAAGGCAATCCGGGTCATCCGGGAGACGGAAATGGACAGCGAGGTGGTGCCGAACCTGATGATTGAGTTCGGCATCGACGAGATTCAGGCCAATTTCGTGGCGGAGATCAAGCTGCGCAACATCAACAAGGAATACATTCTCAAGCAGACCAAGGCCATTTCTCAGCTGGAGCAGGAGATTGCCGACATGTGCGCCACGCTGGAAAGCCCCCGGAAGCTGAAAAACGTGATTATTTCCGAGCTTCAGGAGGTTTCCAAGAAGTACGGCCAGCCGAGAAAAACGGAGATTCTCTACAACGTTTCCGAGACGGCCGCCGAGGACGAGGAGGAGCCGGTGCCGGATTACCCGGTGACGGTGTTCCTGTCCAAGGAAGGCTACCTGAAAAAAATCACCGCCCAGTCCCTGCGGATGAGCGGCGAGCAGAAGTTCAAGGAAGGCGACAGCCTGTCCTTCACCCGGGAGACTACCAACCGGGCGGAGTTTTTGGTATTTACCGATAAGTTCCAGTGCTACAAGTCAAGGCTGTCTGACTTTGACGACGGCAAGGCCTCGCTCCTGGGCGACTACCTGCCCCAGAAGCTGGGCTTTGAGCCGGGAGAGAACCTGGTGTCCCTGCAATTCTGCGGGGATTACAAGGGATTCGTCCTCTTCTTCTTCGAAAACGGCAAAGCGGCCAAGGTGCCCCTGTCCGCCTATGAGACGAAAACCAACCGGAAGAAGCTCACCGGCGCTTACTCGGACAAGAGTCCCCTGGTTGCGGCCATGGTGCTGGAGGAGGATACCCAGATTGCCCTGTATTCCTCCGACGGCAGAGCCGCCGTCTTCTCCACCGCCCAGCTGCTGCCCAAGACTACCCGCAACACCCAGGGCGTGGCGGTGATGACCCTGAAAAAGAAGGCGGTTTTGCGGGATGCCCGGCTGCTGGAGGAAAGCGGCATTGCAAACCCCGGTCGCTACCGGACGAAGACCATCCCTTCCGCGGGGATGCTCCTGAAAGAAGAGGACTCTGCGGATAAGCAGCAGTCCTTTGAGGTTTGAGCCATGAAAGCATTGCGAAGCAACGCAAATCTGATTGCGGGAACCGTGCTGGGCAGCGCCCTGTTCGCCCTGGGCTTTTCCTGCTTTTTGCTCCCCAACGAAATCAGCACCGGCGGCATTTCCGGTGTGGCGCTGATCTTAGTGGAGCTTTTGGGCTTCGGCAGCGTGGGCGCCGTGTCCATTTTTATCAACCTGCCTCTGTTTGCCCTGGCCGGATTGAAGGTGGGGCGACGGTTTTTCCTGGGGTCGCTCCTGGGAATGCTGGTCAGCTCTGCCCTCATTGACCTGTTCGCCGGAGTGCCCATGCCCCATATGGAGACTTTGGTGGGGGCCCTGTACGGCGGCACATTGTGCGGTCTGGGACTGGGAATGGTTTTTTCTTCCGGTGCTTCCACCGGCGGCTCGGACATTGTGGTGCGGCTTTTGAAGCTGCGCTGGCGGGACATTCCCATCGGCCAGATTTCCATGTGCTTTGACTCGCTGGTGGCGGTGATTACGGGTCTGGTATTCCGGGATCTGAATAAGGCTCTGTACACCGGCATTACGGTGTTCCTGTGCGGCAAGGTCATGGATGCGGTGATCTATCGCTTCGACTACTCCAAGGTGGCTCTGATTGTCACCAAGGAGCACCAGCGGATTGCGGAGGCCATTTCCGCCCGGCTGGACAGGGGAGCCACCTTCCTGAACGGAGAGGGGAGCTTCACCCACCGGGAAATGAAGGTGGTGCTCACCGCCGTCAAGCGGCAGCAGATCACCGAGCTGAAGGAGCTGGTCATGGAGATCGACCCGGATGCCTTCGTGATTGTGCAGGAGGCCCACCAGGTGCTGGGCGACGGCTTCCGCCGGTATCGGCGGGACGCACTGTAAAGGGGGAGAAACCGTGAAAGCAAAGCTTCTGACACTGGTGTTGACGCTGAGCGTTCTTTTAAGCGGCTGCGGCTGGATGAACGGCGGCTTTGTTTCCGTGGAGCCCCATCAGGTGCCCCGGCAGAGCGGTCACACCGACACGGTGACGGCTTCCAATTATCGGGAGTTCCTGGCGGCGCTGAAGCAGATCATTGCCTCCGGCACGGAGGTGGCAGCCATCCATGTGGAGGAATATCCAGCCAAGAACCTGGAGGCCGGCGTAGCCCGGGCGGTGCGCAGCGCCATGCTCAATGACCCCATCGGTGCCTACGCCGTGGAGAACATCGACTATGAGATCGGCGCCAGCAGCGGCCTGCCGGCGGTGTCTGTGGCCATTACCTATAAGCGCAATACCACGGAGCTTCAGCGGATTCGCCGGGCGGCGGACACGGAGCAGGCCAAGCGAATCATTGCCAATGCTCTGGAGGGCTATGAGGCGGGAATCGTGATTCTCATCGGGGAATATACCAAGGCGGACTTTATCCAGTATGTCCAGGACTACGCCAGCGACCACCCGGAAAGCGTGATGGAAATCCCGCAAGTCACCGAGGCGGTTTACGGCAGCGGTACCGGCCGACTGGTGGAGCTGATTTTCGCCTATCAGACCAGCCGGGATTCTCTGCGTCGGATGCAGGCTCAGGTGAAGCCGATTTTCGAGTCGGCCAAGCTGTACGTCAGCGGTGACGGGGACGACTATCAGAAGTTTTCCCAGCTCTACGCCTTCCTGATGGAACGCTTTGACTATAAGCAGGAGACTTCCATCACACCGGCCTACAGCCTGCTGCGCCATGGCATCGGAGACAGCCGGGCCTTTGCCCAGGTTTATGCCGCCATGTGCCGGGACGCGGAGCTGACCTGCCTGTGCGTCACGGGCACCCGGGCGGGAGAACCCTGGACCTGGAACCTGGTGCTGGACGGAGATACCTACTACCATGTGGATCTTCTGCGGTGCAGCGAGGAGGGCAGATACTGCCAGCGCACCGAGGAAGAAATGGAGGGCTACGTCTGGGATTATTCCGCCTATCCCGGCAAGGGGGAGGCGGAAAACCTGGCTCCCACGGAAAAATGAAAAAATAAAAAATTAGGGCTTGACAAATCGAGAAAACTCGCTATAATAAGCCATGTCCGTTGCGGGCGTAGCTCATCTGGTAGAGCGCCACCTTGCCAAGGTGGAGGTAGCGAGTTCGAGCCTCGTCGCCCGCTCCATAGAGCAGATACGAGAGTATCTGCTCTTTTTTTGCGCATTTTCCCAGGCTCGAAGGATGGAATCTGACAGTCCGGTGGACTGTCAATCCCCGCCGTTTCCGGCGGGGACACCTTATGATTTGCTTCGCAAATCAGCAGCGAGCCTCGTCGCCCGCTCCATAGAGCAGATACGAAAGTATCTGCTCTTTTTTTGTGCGTTTTCCCAGGCTCGAACAGGTCATTGCGAACCAGTGATTGCTGTCACGGGTGTGGCTCCCGCATCCTTCGCAAGCGTGAGAAGGATGCGGGCTGTGCCGCTTTCTATGGAAGAAATGCCCCTGAAACGGTATCATTTGAACACCCTAATTCTTAAGATTTTTTCGGATTATTAACAAAACGGTAAACATTTACAAACGGAAAACAAGGAAAAATCGGTCAAAAACGGTTGAAACCTGTAAAATATTGCAAATTAGCGTTTTGATATGTTAAGAAATGTAAATAATTTTGTAATTTATTGTAATTTTCCTATTGACTTCTTTTCCCGGTTATGGTATCATCTGGGTAAGAAAAGAAATGCCGGACGGAGACATACCCGCCGATCTCCCGAAAGGGGATTTCCCGGCACCTGTTTCTGAACGACAAATCATTAGGAGGTTTGAACAATGAAGAACGCTATGAAAAAGCTGCTGAGCCTTACGCTTGCGGTTATGCTGCTGCTTTCTGTAGCACCTTTCCAGGCGTTTGCCGCAACCAATGCGTACGGCGAGATGGTTTTCAGCGAGGAGTTTGAGGCTCCCGCAACCAACAACAATACATCCACTTCCCAGACGGCCGAGGAGCCGCAGCCCGTAGTCGGTAACGACGGCGGTATTTCCACCTTTGCGCTGCCCTCGGATGATTATGTGATCGGCAAGACCGTTGTCAATATCTACTTCAATGTAGACGGCAGCGTCATGAAGACCGTCGCCAAGAAGGTCGGCGATGATTTCCCCGGTCTGCCCTCCGGCAAGGACGCTCTGGCTTTCTACGCCAAGGTCAATGAGAATTCCAACGGCAAGGCATTCAAGTGCTGGAGCTTCGAGGAGGATGGCGCAGCCATCTCCGCTTCCGGACTGAAGGTCGGCGGCAGCGACCACCTGACGGAGGATGATCATCAGGATTCCAAGGGCAATCCTGTATCTCCCGACGCCAAGGGCAACCTGGTCGGCAAGATGGAAGTCTACGCCGTCTTTGAGGACGTGGTTTCCACTACCAATGTGAAGCTGGATCCCAAGAGCGGCAAGTTTGCCCCCGGCGACAGCGACACCATTGCTGTCTCCCTGAATACCGATTACCCCGTGGCGGATTTCCCCACTCCCACTCGCAGCGGTTACGTCTTTGACGGCTGGTACGTCAAGGAGGATGCTTCCCATTCCGAGCGCTGCTTGGTGGATGCCGAGGGCAATCCCGGCGCTGATCTGACTGTTCTGTCCACCTCTGCCAAGCCCTATGCCAAGTGGAAGAAGACCGGCATGACCGTCTCCGTCAAGTGGTACGACTTTGATAACGGTGACTGGACTGCCTTCACCGTCAACGGTGCCCCGAAATACGACGGCATGGCTGTCCCCGCTGACAGCAAGCTGAGTGCTTCCACCGGTTCCTTCCCCACCGATTCCGAGATTAACTGGCAGGAACTGCCCGATGGCTATACGCTGAAGGGCTGGAAGTTCCTGGAGACCGGTAAGGAATTCAAGGCCGGTTCCTCCGCCATTACATCCGCCAACGCCAACTCCAGCAATGAGGTCGTCATCGTTCCTAAGCTGCAGCGCAGCGTCTGGCTGATTGCCCAGCACCCCACCAAGAACACCCTGGCTAAGCAGAGCATCACCGTGGAGATCGGCTCCAAGATCGGTGAGCTGCCCGCACCCGCTTCCTGGGCGGAGGACAGCGATGAGACCGATGGCTATACCTTCACCCAGTGGGTTGCCGATGATACCGTCATCTCCACCCGTGAGGATCTGAAGAACACCTCCAAGCACCCCGTGTACTATCCCACTTTGAACAGCAACGATGATCACTCCTCCAGATACGAGTATCACTTCGATGCTCAGTGGGAAGTGGCTAAGGTTGTCCAGCTGTACTTCCACGTGGACGGCAAGACCAGCACCTACGCCAAGAAGGTCAGCTGCTACGACATCCCCGCCTCCGGCTCCTTCAATATGCACAGCCTGAACCTGTACAAGTACTTCCCCGACTACTCCAAGTATGATGACGGCGTGGATGTGGCCTATGGCTGGTACACCGATGCCCAGTGGAAGAACTACTGCACCGGCAAGCCCGCTGCCACCGTCTGCGACGAGCTGTGGAACGTGTCCGATACCAAGGATCTGCAGGAGCTGCACATCATGCTCATCGATAAGGGCACGGATTCCAACAAGTACAACAATAACAACAAGACCGCCGACAAGACCAACCCCAAGACCGGTGATATCATCATGGCCGCTGTGGCAATCCTGGTGGTCTCCGGCGCCGCCCTGGCCGGTATCTACTACCTGACCAAGAAGAAGCGCGGTACGAAGTAATTCGGTCGGTTCTGAACGAAAACGCATCGAAACCCAATCCCCGTCAGCAC
>OHPL01001081.1_pt1 | contig 14903 bp, 8 predicted proteins | sample 1577711 | NCBI WGS metagenome assembly OHPL01 (sample SAMEA3879538, study PRJEB24766) | human gut metagenome | biome: human-associated habitat; feature: feces | place: USA | collected 1985/1987
GCAATATCGCCATGCTGACCATCGCGCCCACGGGAACCACGTCGCTCATGTCGCAGACCACGTCGGGCATCGAGCCGGTGTTCCGCACGGTCTACAAGCGCCGCCGCAAGATCAACCCCTCCGACAAGGACACGCATGTGGACTATGAGGATGAAACGGGCGAAAAGTTCCAGGAATACAACGTCTACCACCACAACTTCGTGAAGTGGCTCGAGGCGAACGGATACGACACGTCGAAGCTCGCGACGATCTCCGACGAGGAACTCGGGGAGTGGGTGGCCGCTTCGCCCTACCACGGGGCTACGGCCAACGACATCGACTGGGTGGCCAAGGTCAAGATGCAGGGCGCGATCCAGAAGTGGGTCGACCACTCGATCTCGGTGACCGTTAACCTGCCGAACAATGTTTCGGAGGGGCTCGTGGCGCAGGTTTACCGCACGGCCTGGGAATGCGGCTGCAAGGGCGTCACGGTCTACCGCGACGGCTGCCGCGACGGTGTGCTGCTCGAAAAGGGCTCCAAAAAGAAGCAGAAGTGCGAGGAGCATCCCGGACAGGTGCCCAAGCGTCCCAAGTCGATCCCGGCTGACATCGTGCGTTTCAAGAACGGCACCGAGGACTGGATCGCCTTCGTGGGCCTGCAGGACGGCCGCCCCTACGAGGTCTTCACCGGTAAGATCGAGGAGGACGCCATGTATATCCCCCGCAAGATCGACAAGGGCTATATTATAAAGGTACGCGAAGAGGACGGCACCAAACGCTACGACTTCCAGTATACCGACCGTTACGGCTATACGAATACCATCGGCGGGATCTCACGTCTGTTCGACGAGGAGTTCTGGAACTACGCCAAACTGATCTCGGGTGTCCTGCGCCATGGCATGCCGATCGAGAAGACCGTCTCGCTGATCGAATCGCTCCACCTGAACAGCGAGTCGATCAACACGTGGAAGACGGGCGTCTGCCGCGCCCTGAAGCAGTATATCGTCGACGGCACCAAGTCCAAGGGCAAGTGCCCGAGCTGCGGACAGGAGAATATGGCCTACCAGAACGGCTGTCTTACGTGCATGTCGTGCGGTTATTCGAAGTGCGGTTGATTCCGTAAGGATTTAATCCTGAGCTTAAAAGGCTGGAAACGTATGTTTCCAGCCTTTTTTGTGCGGTTTCGGCGCTGTTTTTGTGCTATGGCCTGTCAATTAACGGTTTCGGGAAAAGAGAAACTTTATTATTGGGATTAAATATTATTGACCATGAAAAAACTTATTCTATTGTTGGCAGCCGTGGCATTGGCTACGTCTGTGCGGGCGCAGGATACGCCCAAAAAACCGAGCTTTGCCGGTTTCGTGTCGAACGGTTTCTGGGATAACTGGGAAATTACGGTGGGAGGCGGTGCCGGTACGGCCCTTTCCAACGGTACTAACCAGGGTAGTTTCGGCGACCGTATCAATTTCGAGGCCAACTTCGGCCTTACCAAATGGTTCCATCCGGTGACCGGTATGCGCCTCCAGCTGCAGGGCGGCCGGTTCGCCAATTTCGACGATGTGCTGGGCAAGGCGAAATGGCCCTATTTGTTCGTGCATGCCGATTTCATGCTCAACTTCTCCAACTGGGCAGGGGGTTACCGTGAAGACCGAGCCTACTATGCCGTGCCGTTCGCCGGTTTCGGATATATGGCCTCGAACTTCACCGACAAGAGCCACGAGAACAACGGTTCGGGTACGCACCAGTCGTTCGCGTTCACTTTGGGCTGGCTCAACAAGTTCCGCATTTCGCCGTCGTTCGATTTCAATATCGAACTCAAAGGGCTGATAGCGCCTTCGCGGGTCAGCCCCGTTGCGATGGACGGCTCCTACCTGTTCGGCTTCAGCGCTACGGCAGGTTTCACCTACCGCTTTAACAAGCGCGGCTGGCAGCGCGGTGTTGCGGGCTATACCGTTGCGGACATCCAGGCTTTCCAGGACGCCGTAGCCGCCAGCATGGCCGCTGCCGCCGCCATGGAGGTCGAGAATGCCCAGCTGGCACAGCAGCTTGCCGCCTCGCAGGCCGAGCTCGCCGCCACGGCCGATGCCGCAGCTGCGGCAGCTACTGCCGCCGCGGCCGCTACCGTCGTTGCCGCCGAGGAGCAGGTTGCAGCCGATACTTCGATCATCCTCTTCGATTACAGCATGTCGTGGCTGACCCCGCAGGAGAAGACCCGCCTCGAGCTGGTGGCCGAGAAGATCAAGAACGGCCCGCAGGACATGGTTTACCAGATCGTGGGCCATGCCGACCAGCAGACGGGAACCAAGGCCGGAAACAAGCGCGTCGCCGAGCACCGTGCCAAGCGGGTATTCGACTTCCTCGTATCGAAGGGCGTCAACCCCAAGCAGCTGAATTACGAGGGCAAGGGCAACTCGCCCGATCCGTTCAAGAAGGTTCAGGCCGCCAACCGTGCCGCGATCATCCAGTAATCGGGAGCGAGGCTACGGGCTTCCCCCGAAGTCGAAAAGAAAAAGGTGCAGGATTGTCCTGCACCTTTTTTTGTCCTGATTTCCGGGGCTGCTGTTTTCGGGGCTTCGCCTGTCGTGGCCGGGGGGCTTGGCCGGAGATTTGCCCGCGGCGTCCGGCTCCCTGTTTTCGGCAGCCCTGACTTTGAGGGTACTGATTCGGTGAGCCTGTTTCCGGTGAGCCCTGATTTCAGCAACCCTGTTTCCGACAGCGCTGTTTCCTGCGGCCCTAATTCGGTGCGCAGCCCTCGGCAACTCTGTTTTCGGCAGCCCAGTTTTCTGTGGCCCTGTTTTGCACCCTGTTTCCTGCGGCCCGGAGTTCGGCGACCCGGTTTTCGACCGCCCGTCTTGCGGCAGCCCTGTGTTTGCCGGGCGGTGGCGGCGGTGTGTTTTACCGGATGATCACGGCATTGACCAGCCGCACGCCCGAGCGGCGGTTGATCTCCTCCTTGAGCGCCTCGCGCTGGTAGAAAAGCTCCGAGCGGAGCACGCTCGACTGGATGCGGGCATAGAGGATGTGGTTTTCGATTTTCAGCTCGGTCGTAACCTCCGCGGCGCGGTCGCCCACGATCTCGCGCCAGGTGTCGGGCAGTTTTCCTTCGGCGACTTTCGCCGCAACATAGGGGCGTTTGAAAAACTCCTCCAGCAGGTCGCCCATCAGCATGGTCTTCGTCCGTCTCATGGCCGTCCTCCTTCCGATGCTGCATCCCCGGGGCGTGCCCCGTTGCCGTCGGGTTCTGCTGCCGGTTCTTCGGCAGGCTCCGGTGCCGGGACTGGTTCCGAAGGCCGCCGCGCGGGTTCTCCCGCCGGCAATTCCCCGGTTTGCCCTTCCGTCCGTTCCGCGGCCGCAGACCCGGTTTGTCCCTGTGTCTTATCCTCCTCCGGTTCCGCGGCCTTGTCCGTTGCCGTTGCATTCCCCTGCGTCACCGCCCCGTTCCCGACCGTGAAAAGCGCATATTCGCCGCCCGCCTTGTCGAGGATCGTACGCAGCCGTGTGGGGTTGCAGTCGGTAATCATGATCTGCCCGAACGAATCTTCGGACACGAGGCGGATCAACTGCTCCACGCGCCCGGCGTCGAGCTTGTCGAAGAGGTCGTCCAGCAGCAGGATCGGTTTTTCGCCCTTTTCCCGGGCGACGATGGTGTATTGCGCCAGTTTGAGGGCTATCAGGAACGATTTCTGCTGCCCCTGCGACCCGTATTTGCGCAGGGGGTAGCCGCCGATTTTCAGCACCAGGTCGTCGCGGTGGATGCCTGCCGTGGTGAATTCGTTGGCGAGGTCTTTCTGCCGTGCCGCGAGGAGCAGTTCGTCGAACGGCCGGTCGTTCAGCTCCGACTTGTAGTGCAGTTCGACCTGCTCGCGATCGCCCGAGAGGGTGCGGTAATAGTCCGCGACGACGGGTTGCAGCCGTTGCGTGAACTCCCGCCGCAGGGCGTGTATCCGGTTGCCCTGCTCGACGAGTTGCATGTCGTAAATGCGGAGCATCGTTTCGTCGGGCATGTTCTTGAGCAGGCGGTTGCGTTCGGCCAGCACGCCGTTGTAACGCATTACGGCGGCCAGGTAGGTGCGGTCGAGCTGCGAGATGAAGCCGTTGAGGTAGCGGCGGCGTTCGTCCGCGGCGTCGCTGATGAGCGCACTGTCGGCCGGCGACACGATCACGGCCGGAATCAGCCCCACGTGATCCGACAGCCGTTCGTATTCCTTCCCGTTGCGTTTGAGCACCTTGCCGCCCTTGCGCGAGAACGAGCACACGACGCTCTCCGTCTTGCCCGCATCGGTGAGGTACTGTCCTTCGGCGAGGAAGAAATCCGCGCCGTGGCGGACGCTCTGCCCGTCGGTCATCGCCAGCGACGACTTGCACATCGAAAGGTAATAGACCGCGTCGATGACGTTGGTCTTGCCCGCCCCGTTGTCACCCACCAGGCAGTTGATGCCGGGGCACAGGGCGAGTTCCTCCTGTGCGATATTCTTGAAGTTGAGCAGCGATATTTTCTTCAGATACATGGTTCAAAGATAGTGCAAGCCGAGCGCAATGCCAAATTTATTTGGGCATTGCGCCCGTCGTATGTATCCCGAGTTGCAAAAAATCGGGATGCGGCATTGTACATTGTGAATAGTTTTGTATCTTTGCTGCCTAACGTACGGAATTATAAACTAAACAAGATAGATTTTTATGGCAAAACAGCATGTCGCCGAGCAGGAAACCCTCGGCGAAGCAATGAACAAAACTGAGTTTTTCTTCGAGAAGAACGGCCGTATGTTGTCGTATGTTTTCCTCGGCTTGCTGGTGCTCGCAGCCCTCGTTTTCGGCTACCGCGCACTGGTCGTGTCGCCGCGTGCCGAGAAGGCCGCCGAGATGATCGCCGAGGCGCAGTACCGTTTCGAGGATCAGAATGCGGACTATGCGCTGGCACTCGAAGGCGATGCCAACGGCGCCGGCTTCCTCGAGGTGATCGAGAAGTACGGCTCGACCCCTTCGGGCAACCTTGCCAAACACTACGCCGGCATCTGCTACCTGAAGGCCGGCGACCTGGAGAATGCCGCCGAATTCCTGGCCAGGTATTCGCCCGTGAAGGGTATCCCGGGTGCGCTGATCAACGCCCAGAACTACGGGTTGCAGGGTGACATCGCCGTCGAGCGAAAGGACTACGCCAAGGCCGTGAAATTCTACGACAAAGCTGTTGCGGCTGCCGACAACAACCTCACCGCTCCGATGTACCTCCGCAAAGCCGGTCTGGCCGAGCAGGCCCAGGGCAACGGCGCGAAAGCGGCCGCATACTACGAGCGGATACTGACTTCGTACCCTGCGTCGATGGACGCACGCGACGCGGAGAAACTTCTCGGCAGCATAAAATAACCGGGGACTATGGCGACCAAGAATCATAACCTTTCCCAATTCGATTCACCCCTGCCTTCGGCCGCCGAGATGCGGTTCGGTATCGTTGTGGCCGAGTGGAACCGCGAGGTCACCGAAGCCCTTCTCGAAGGCGCCGTGCGCACGTTGCGTGCCGCCGGATGCCCCGACCTGAACATCCAGATCAAATATGTCCCCGGGACGTTCGAACTGGCGCTCGGCGCACAGTTTTTCGCCGAATATACCGATGTCGACGCGGTGATCGCGCTCGGGTGTGTCATCCAGGGCGATACGCGCCATTTCGATTTCATTTGCCAGGGCGTGACGCAGGGTATCACCCAGCTGCAGATCCAGTGGAACATGCCGATCGCATTCGGTGTGCTGACCGTCAACGACATGCAGCAGGCGCTCGACCGCTGCGGCGGCCGCCACGGCAACAAGGGCGATGAAGCGGCTGCGACAGCCATCAACATGGTCAAGTTGCAGATCGACATGGAAGCCGCTTCCCCCGACCACGAACCCGACCGGCGGAACATCAACTGACGAACTTTGATACAGACATTTAAGGGAGCCCTCGCACGGCTCCCTTTTTTGCGGCTTTTCCGGTGGTGCGTATCGCTATCGTTTGCGCCCGTGAGCCGTGAACTGCAAATCATGAACTGTGCGCTGTGAATTGTAGACTGTGCGCCGTGTGCTGAGAGACGGTGAGCCTCGTACCGTGAACCGCGTGTGTCCAGCGCCGTACGCTGTGCGCGTTGAACTCGTGTGCCCGTTTCCGTGCCCGTGCATCCCTTCCTGCTGCCTGACATGCCCCGGGTTGCCGCGCATGGCATGGACGGATGGGGATGCGCTTTGGGCCTGATGGGCCCGGCCTTCGGCAATGGGCGCCCGGGGCCGGAATAAAAGGACAGGGAGGCCAGAAGGCCTCCCTGTACCGTGTGGAGATTGCCCGGTGTTATTCGACAACCTGAATGACCGGACTGTCATTGTACCCGTTATCGGCGGAACTTGCCCAGCGGATCGTACCGCCGTTGGGTTCCGTGCCGCCCGTGGTATTGGCTTCGCAATAGAACCGGATCTTGACGCTGCCGTCGCTAATGCCGCGTGCGAAGGTCATCGTCACGTCGATCTGCATGTTGGCCGTCGGTACCAGATGCGTGTAGGTGATCTGTTCCCCGTTGACGGTTGCGGTCTGCGTGTCGGTCGCCGGTTTCCAGCTCGTACCGTCCATATATTGCAGGCTCCAGTACTTCTGTCCGGTGCCGGAGATACGTGTGAGACCCGTAAAACGAACCTTCGTTCCCGACTTGAAGTTCTTGACCGGAACTTCGAATAACCAGTAGTCGCCCTTCCATGCTCCCGTGACGTAGGGTTGTCCCGTGCCGCCGATCATGCGCGTGCTGTTGGGGTGCAGGCTGCCGTCGGAGTTGAAGGTGTGGAAGTAGGAGATATAACCTACGCCCGACGAGGCCATGAGCTTGTTGTTCTGCTCGAACTGCTCTTTCGGAACCGTGTAGTCCGTGCCCGAGGCACCGTTGAAGAACCACTTTACCGGAGCGTCCAGACCTTCCAGCGGCCCGCCTTCCGCCAGGCTTTCCTGTGTCACGAAGATCTCCTTGACGGCTTTGGTGCCGAGCACCTCGTCCGAGATGATCGAGAACGAAGCGGAGCGTTCGTCGAGCGAAAGGTTGCTGGTCGCTTTCACCGTCATGACATACTCCTTGTCCGCTTCGCCGGCCGAGGGCGTGACCTCGATCCATGCGTTCTCGGCAACCGAAATCGTCCAGTCCCAGTTGGATTTCACCTTGAAGGTGAATGCATTGGGCTGGTAGGCCGGGAACGGGGGCAGTGCCAGGTCGTCGCCGATGTCCTCGCTCGTAATCTCGATCTGCGGCGTGATGTCCTGCAGGATGTTCAGGTCGGCTTTGATGTCCTTGTACTGGCCGCTGCCCTTGAAGGCGATGCTGAAATCACGGCTCAGGGATGCCGGCTGCTCGGGATACTCCTCGATGTCGAGCGTGAAAGTCCCGTTGCCCGTCTCGGTGAAGGTTGCCCATTCGGCTTTTTCGGGTTCGTAGAACGGCGTCACGTTCGACGCGACCTTGATGTCGTAATGGGCGGCATAGCGTCCCGCTACGATCTCGTTCGTCTCGATGTTGTTGACGACGAACCTGATGTAAGGTTCGTTGGCGCTCTGGTTGACGACGAGGGTCGTTTCGGTCTGCCTGCCGTCCGCATAGCGGAATACGACCGTCGCCGAACGCGGGGTGTTGGCATCGTTGTCCTCCAGGCAGAAGCGTACCTTGCCGTCGCCCTGGCCTGTCTTGGGGTAGAATTTGATCCAGTCTCCGTCCGTGGAGTTGCATTCGACACTCCAGTTGCAGTTCGAACGGATGTCGTAACGGATCAGTTCGAGCGTGGCGTCGCCGATGATGGCCTCGGCGTCGAAACCCAGGTCGGAGGAGGCGGTCACCAGCTTGCTCGATACGACGGTATTCTCCAGCCGGAAGTAGGGGCTGCCGCCCTCCGTGTCGTCGTCGCTGCACGAGACGAAGGCCGCCGGGATCAGGAGCAGCGCCGACATGGCCAGGCCCCTCATGTTGCGGAATATGTTTTTCGCGTTCATAGTGCGTTCGTTTTTAGGTTATAGGTTCTCTTCGGCGATGACATTCTTGCGGAACGAGTGTTCCCACGGCTGCCCGGCATCTTTGGCGACGGCCTGGCCGCTCCACCATATCGGGAAGACCATGGTGTTGTCGTTGATGGTACCGCCCTGTGCCTCGAATGCGGCCGTATAGTTCGCACGGTTGTTGGCGATCGCGATCGACGGATAGGGATAGCGGGCGATGAACTTGCCGCCCGTGGCGTTCAGCTCGATCGTTCCCATACCGGTTTTGCACTCGGGATACCCCGTGCGGCGCATTTCGTGGTACATCTGGAAGCCGATGACCCAGAACAGCGAGAGCCATTTCTGCTCGGCGAGGCGCTGCTGGGTATTGTTCCATTTTACCTGGTCGCTCGCCAGCAGTGCGGCGATGTTCTTCTGCGTGATGGCTACGGTCTTGAGTTCGATCTTGTTCGACGCGTTGAGTTCGGGGTAGGAAGCGTAAATGCCGTATTCGCCCCATTTCTGGCACGACGCGGTGATCGCCGCTTCGTAATACTCCTTGGCGGAGCCCGATATCCAGCCGTTCATCGCTGCTTCGGCCTTGATGAAGAGCAGCTCGTCGTAGTCGAGCATGTGGTTGGGGCGCGTGTCGCCCACCAGCGTTTCGTAATGCAGGTAGGGTTCGCGTTCGCTGATGGAGGTGATGCCGTTGTAGTTGATCGTACAGCCCGAGACGGCGCCGATCATTTCGCGGATCACATCGGGCTCGGTCGCACTGGGATACTGGATGTAGCGGGGCTTGATCCAGATGCGCAGGCGCGGGTCGACGAAGCCGTCCGAAGCGTCGTAGAGCAGGTCGAGCAGCTGTGCGGCGATGTGGTGGTCGCTCGACAGGCTCTTGTCGTCGGGGAACGAACTGGAGTTGAAATAGGTCTTGTAATACTCCGCGCTGCCGGAGAACTTCACGGTGGCGTTGTCGTCGTTCGACTCGAAGACGGGGTATTTGCCCGGGTTGGAGATGATCTGGTTGATCTGCTCGCCGACCGTGGGGGTGAAGGCGTTGTTACGGCCGCTCACGCGCATCAGCAGACGCAGGCGCAGCGTGTTGGTGAATTTCTGCCACTTGGCGATGTCGCCGCCGTAGATGCCGTCCTTGGTGGGGTCGTCCAGCCCCAGGCTGACGTTGTAGAGCGAGTTGGCCAGCTCGAGTTCCTCCAGCATGGCCGTATAGACCTCCTGCTGCGAGTCGATATGCGGGGTGTTGATGCCCTCGCCGCCCTTGAGCGCCTCGCGGTAGGCGATCGAACCGAACATGTCGGTGAGGATCGACATGTTATAGACCTTCAGCGTCAGACCGATGGCCTGGAAGTTGGGCTGGTTCTGCGCCACGGCCAGGTCGTACATGTGCTTGGCATTGCCGGCCCATTTGTACCCGAGGTTCCAGATGGCCTTGAAATTGCCGTCGGCAAGGTTGTAGCAGTGTTCGCGGCGCGGTGTCGACTTGGCCACGGTGACCTGCGAAATCTCGTTGGCGATGCTCAGCATGTAGGACGAATAGCTGTTCGTGGAGCTGTAAATCAGCGGTTCGAGCAGCGCGATGGGGGCTACCGACCCTTCCGATTGTTTGTTCGGATTGGTGTTGTAATCCTCGAAATCGTTCGTACATGCGCCCGATGCGGCGAGCAGCGCGAGTATCAGGATATATTTTGCGTATTTCATGGCGTTCGCAGTTTTAGAACTGAAGTTTGATGTTGATACCGTAGGTACGCGTCATCGGGAAGGTGACGGTTTCGATACCGGGGTAAATGTTCGTACCGTTGACCAGACCTGCCGCCTCGGGGTCGAACTGCGGCCAGTCGGTGATGCAGAAGAGGTTGGTGGCGAAGAACCCGATCGACGCGCCCTGCAGGAAACGGGTCTTGGCCATCAGGTGCTTCGGCAGCTGGTAGTCGATGCGCAGCTCCTTGAACTTGAGGAAGTCGGTGCTGAACGTGTTTTCACGGCCGTTGTCGCGCACCCATTTGTAGGACTGGTAGTAGGTGTAGATGTTCTCCGTGACGGCGGTGTTCTTCTGGTAGGAAACCGTGCCGTCGCCGTTGTCCACGGCGTTGACGCCCTGCAGAACCAGGCCGTCGTCACGTCCGGCGAGCGAGTTCTTCAGTTTGCCCTGGTACGAGAGTGCGAAGTTGGTCACCGAGTAGGCCACGCCGCCGACCTGCGCCGTGAACTGCGCGCTCAGCGAGAGGTTCTTGTAGCGGAACGTCGTGCCGAAGCCTGCCTTCCAGTCGGGGATTACGCTGCCCAGGTGCTCGAACTTCTTGGAGTCGGTCTCCTTGGTCAGCAGCGGGTAGCCGGTCTTGGCGTTGATGATCTGCATGCCCGAGCAGTCGACCTGGTTGCCGTTTTCGTCCGTGTAGGTCGAACCCTCCGGCGCGTACTCGTAGTGGCTGGCCGAATAGAGCTGGTGCATGGACTTGCCCACGTACGAGTAGACGAATATACGGCTGCCGATGGTCGTCGAGGTCGAGGTCTGCAACGGCGTTGCGGGATCCCATCCGTTCTGCAGCTCGTTGAGTTTGTTCTTGTTGAGCGACCAGTTGCCGTTGATCTCCCAGTTGATGTCCTTCGTGCGGACGGGAACCATGCGGAACGTGACCTCGACACCCTTGTTGGTAATCAGGCCGGCGTTCATCTTGCGGGACGTACTGCCGGTTTCGGCGCTCGTTTCGGCGCTGATGATCTGGTTGCGGGTGCTGGTCTTGTAGAGCGCCACGTCGACATTGAGCCGGTTGCCCAGGAACTTGGTTTCCAGGCCGACTTCCCAGCTGCTGGTCTTTTCCGGGAGGATGTACGGGTAGTTGCTGGCCGTAGGCAGCGTGACGCCGCCCGGATAGTCCGTGGTCGAGTAGTCGTCGTAGAGCGAGAAGACCGAAGTGTCGTTACCCACCTGTGCCCACGAACCGCGCAGCTTGATCATGTTGACATGAGGGGAGTTGATCTTGAACGCCTTGTCGAGCAGGATACTGGCCGATACCGACGGGTAGAAATAGCTCCAGTTGGAGGGAGCCAGCGTCGACGACCAGTCGTTGCGGGCCGTGACGTCGAGGAAGTAGGTGTCGTCCCACGACAGGTTGACGAAGCCGTAAAGGCTGTTGGTCTGCCGGTTGCTGCGGTAGGGCGACGTGTCGAGGGCTACCGCGGCGTTGGCGAACGAATACATGCCGGGGCCTTCGCTGCTCAGCTGCGAGGCGGTGATGGTGGTCGAGTAGTATTTGTTGCGCAGGACGCTGCCGCCGAATGCCGCCGTGACGCCGAAGCGATCCCACAGCTTGTTGTACTTGAGCAGGAAATCCGAGTTGTAGTCGTAGCGGCGGATGGTCTTCTCGCGGTACATGCCGTAGCGGTTGTCGAGCGACATGAAGGGTTTCTGCTGCGAGCGCCATTCGATATTGGCGTCGAAGCCGCCGCGCAGCGTGAAGGTCAGCTCGGGCAGGATCGTGAAGTCGATGCTCACGTTGCCGAAGAAACGGTCACGATCCAGTTTGTTCAGCTCCTCGTACAGCGTGCGGTAGGGGTTGTGGCCCTCGAGGCTGTTGTAGATAAGCCCCGAAGTGGTGTTGTATTTGTCCTCGCCGCTGCCTGCCAGGTAGTTGGCATAGGTATAACGGCCCTGCATGTACTCGTCGCGGTAAGCCGAGATGGGGTTGGTGTTGTAGCCCCAGATCAGGCCGTACATGGGCGAACCCTGGCTGTAACCCGACATGGGCATGTTGTCGCTGTTCTTGCGGATGTAGTTGACCTTTGCCGCCAGTTTGATGGCCTTGCTGATCTTCTGGTTCAGGGCCAGTGCGAAGGTCTGCTGTTCGTAGCCCGAGTTGGGCGTGATCCAGTCGTTGCGCAGGTCGGTGAACGAGAAGCGCGTGCTCGTACCCTTGCCCGTCGAACCGTCGATGGTCACCGAGTTGCTCCACGTAACGCCCGTTTCGAAGAGGCCGGTGAACCAGTCGTCGGCGTATACCCACGGCAGGGGGGTGAACTCCCCGGTCTCCCAGTTCTTCGACATGTAGAGATAGCGCAGTTTGCTGGAGTCGAAATGCTCGCCGTACGTGTAACGCGAGATCTGCTGGCGGACGGGCTGCCCGTCGTAGGTCATCGTGCCGGGAAGGCCCCATGCCGATGCGACGCGGTTGGTGAGCGACGTGGTGACGGCCGAGGGGCCGTATTCCTCCTGAAATTCGGGCCAGAAGCCTGCGGTCTCGAAGGTCACCGAACCGTTGTAGGTAACGCCGATACCACGCTGTTCGCGGCCCGACTTGGTGGTGATGAGCACCACGCCGTTCTGGCCCATCGAACCGTAAAGCGCGGCTGCGGCGGGGCCCTTGAGGACGGAGACGTTCTCGATGTCGTCGGGGTTGAGGTCGGAGATCGGGTTACCGAAGTCCACCGGGGCGTTGCTGTTGGCATAGTTGGCGCCCGAACCGGAGGCTACGGTGCCGTTGCTCATCGGGATACCGTCGATGACGAACAGCGCTTCGTTGGCGCCGTAGTTGAGCGACGTGTCGCCGCGCAGCGTCACACGTACCGTACCGCCGGGGCCGGTGCCCGCCGAGGACATCGACATACCGGCGACCTTGCCGTTGAGCCCCGTCACCCAGTTGCTCGATATGGATTTGGTGAGTTCGTCGCCCGAGACTTTCGAAACGGCATAGCCGACCGATTTCTCCGAGCGGGTCAGGCCGAGTGCCGTGACGACCACTTCGTCGATCTTCTGCGCCGATTCTTTCAGCGTGACGTTGATCGTGGTGCGGCTTCCGACCGTGACCTCCTGCGGGTCATAACCCAGCGACTGGAAGACCAGCACGTCGTTGTCGCTGCCGACATGGATAGTATAGGTTCCGTCTGCGTTCGAAATCGTGCCCGTCGCACTCCCCTTCAGGATGACGGTGGCCCCGACGAGCGGGCTTTTGCCGTCCGTATCGAACACGATGCCCGTGATGTTGCGGCTCTGGGCCCAGGCGGCCGAAGCGGCCAGCAACATTACCGCGGTTGCCAAAGCATTCCGTATGTATGTTTTAAGCTTCATATTGTTGATTTTTTTGATTCGGGTTTCTGTCGAACGGCTGCGGTCGTCCTGCGGGCGGCCGCAGCCGTCAAGGTCGGTTTAGGGAACAATCTGTATTCTCGGGCTGTCAGCCGTTCCGGCTCCGGCCCAGCGCATCGTCCCGCCGTTGGGCTTGGTGAGTGCGCCCTTGCCGCTGGCCTGCCAGTTGGCCGCGCAGACGAACCGGAATTCGATGTTGCCGCCGGAGATCGCATTGGCATAGGTGACCGTCACGTCGACCGTGATGTTGGTCTTCCCGTCGGCTTTCATGGCGTGGGTGTAGGAGACCTCTTCCCCCGTTTCCGTGGTCGTTTGCAATGCCGCGGCGGGTTTCCAGGTGCCGCCGTCGTTGTACTCCATCCGCCAGAATTTATGGCCGGTGGCCGAGGTGCGGGTGATCGCCGTGAAGCGGACTTTGGTGCCTGCGTCGAGGTTCGTCACCGGGACGGCGAACGTCCAGTAGTCGCCCGGCCAGCCGCCCGTGATGTACGGATGGCCCGTACTGCCGACGATGCGTTCGCATTTCTTGTCGGGATCGCTCGGTGCCGTGTGTGTATAGGATAGGTACCCCGGCCCCGATTGGGCCAGCACCGTGTTGTACGGGCTGTCGGGCCCGCCCTTGAAGTCCTGGGCGTAGTTGCCCATATCCTCTTCCGAGAACGACCATTGTACGGGAGACGCCAAGTCCCATTTCACCGTTCCGGGCGATACGAGCTGCTGCGAAAGCGCGATCTTCTCGGTCAGGGTTGCGTTGCCCTCGGCCGCCGTGATCGTAAACTCGCCGAAACGGCGGAACGAGAGGTTTTGCTCGAGCGCTTTGACCGTTACCTCCACGTCGGTGTTGGCCGCACCCTGTTCGGGGCTCACCTCGTACCATGCCGCAGCGCCCGATGGGGCGATCGTCCAGGGATAGGGGGCGTTGACCGTGAATTTCACCTCGGCACCCGATTCCGCGGGGTTGTCGCTGAGCTCCAGCGTATTGTCCGTCAGCCCTTCGATGGTGATCTGTGCCCCGGAAGCCTGCGTGACGGCAACCTTCTCGATCTCTGCGCCTTTCGACTTGATGATGATATGGCCCGTGCGGCTTTCGCCTCCGGAGTTCCTGCCTACTTCCACCTTGGTGGTGACGTAGGGCAGCCCCGTGGCCTTGACGGTCGCCACGCCGTTCGAGAGCGATGCGCCGTTGTTCGCGCCCGTTACCGTCGACGGGTCTGCGTCGCCGCAGCGTACGGTGGTGATCGTCAGCCAGTCGCAGTCGGTCTCTGCCGTCCAGGCCTTGTTGACGCGCACCGAGCAGGTCAGCGTGCCGCCTTCGGCAACCACCATGCTGTTGGCATCGAAGAGACTCGGATCGGAAGTGTTGACGATCTCCTTGTCTAACGGGGTGACGAGTGCCTCCGGTGCCGGGGCTTCGGGGTTCTCGTCCTTGGCGCGCGTCACGGTGATGTTGTCCAGGTAGAGGCGGCATTTCACTTCGCGCTCGCTGCCGAAGGTGATGCGGGTTTCGTTCGTAGCGCCGTAGACGATCAGCGAGTAGCGCGTCCACTCCCAGACGTTCTTCACCTCGACCAGCGCGGTGGTTTCCACCAGGTCGCCGATCGTGCCGGGCCCTTTGATCGTGACGTCCATGTGGTCGTCGCCGTTGTCCACCGTGCCGCCTGCCGACGAATAGGCGGCTGCGTCGAACTGCACGAGCAGCGTCGCGGCCTTGCCGGCGTCGATGCCCGTGAGCGCGGGGATCGTGATGGCGCCCATGTTGGCGGTCTTACCCAGCTTGACATGGCCTTCGTAACGGGCATATACCGAGGGCGTGTAGGTGTAACCCTTGGCCGCTACGGCCTCTTTCATCCCGTCGGT
>OHPL01001086.1_pt1 | contig 14836 bp, 10 predicted proteins | sample 1577711 | NCBI WGS metagenome assembly OHPL01 (sample SAMEA3879538, study PRJEB24766) | human gut metagenome | biome: human-associated habitat; feature: feces | place: USA | collected 1985/1987
ATATATGAATACACATTTAATAAGTATAATAATTGCCAAACCTGCTGCCATAACAATATATCTTCCCCAGTAAGCCCCTGGTATACGTATACATTTTATAACTAATACAGCAATTATACATGCTGTTATAATCATGCTCATAACAGCATGTATGCCAAACCACAATTCCCCTTCATATCCAAGTACATATATTCCGTCACATTTTACCATACTGTACTTAACAGCAATTTCATTAAATATATTCACAATAAATACAACAGAATCAATTATTGCAATTACAAAAGCCGCAATTGTCATTACTTTAGTTACCTTATTGCTTATTCTTGCAAATGCTGTTGTATATATAAAAAATGAAACAAGCAGAAAATCCTGTGCAGACATCATAATACTTGTAGCCGCAGACATTACATTATAATTATCTGTCATGAAATTCACAGAATAACTCACAATACATATCATTGCAAGGACCAGCAAGACTATTACATACCTTCTCATTCTGTCCTTCTCCTGATATGTCTTAACCATCACAAATCCTACAATCATTGCTGCAATTACATACAATAACAGATATACCATGTTCATTATTTTATCCCCCAAAATACGCTTTTAGCATATAAAGAGATTTTAACATTTAATTATGTGTTACTCAACTAAAAAATCTCCGTCAGACAAATCATCCGACGGAGGTTCTTAATCTCTAATATCATTTACTTAACTGCTGTTACCTTGTAATCCTTATCTTCCACAGCCTTCTTTAATACATCATTATCAACTTCCTTAGAAAGTGTAACAACTGCTGTTCCGTTCTCATGACTTACAACTGCCTCTGTAACTCCATCAACAGCCTCAAGTGCCTTCTTAACTGCAGCTTCACAGTGTCCACACATCATACCCTCAATATTCATAGTCTTTGTCATAGTTTTATCTCCTTTTGTCGTTTTATTTTTATTTTTGCCAGACTTTTTCTTATAAATGTGGTCTTTTCCTGTATCATATATCTTTATAAGATTAAGTCTTAATGCATTAGTTACTACGCAGAAGCTTGATAAGCTCATAGCTGCTGCACCAAACATTGGATTAAGTGTCCAGCCAAATACTGGTATCCACACACCTGCTGCAAGTGGGATTCCTATACAGTTATAGAAAAATGCCCAGAACAGATTCTCGTGTATGTTGGTAAGTGTCCTCTTTGAAAGTCTTATAGCAGCAGGAACATCTGATAATCTGCTCTTCATAAGAACTATATCCGCCGCATCTATAGCAACATCTGTACCAGCTCCGATTGCAATACCAATATCAGCTCTTGTAAGTGCAGGTGCATCATTAATGCCATCACCTACCATTATAACACTTCCCTGCTCCTTAAGTCTTGCTATTTCTTTTTCTTTTCCTTCAGGAAGAACACCTGCAATAACCTCATCAACTCCGGCAAGCTTTCCTATTGCTTTCGCGCTTCTTTCATTATCTCCGGTAATCATTACAACCCTTATTCCCATGTTCTGAAGTTCTTTAATAGCGTGTGGGCTGTCTTTCTTAATCGTATCTGCAACAGCGATTATTCCCATAAGTTCATTATCTCTTGCAAAGAAAAGCGGTGTCTTTCCTTCTGATGATAAATCGTCAGCCTTGTTTCTTAAATCATCAGAGACATTACAATATTCTGAAATGAACTTAAGATTACCGCCTGCCACTACATTTGTATCAAGCATTCCCTTAAGTCCGTTACCGGCAACAGCCTTAAAACCAGTCACTTCCTCTGCAAATGAATTCTTATCGCCACTCTCTTCAACATAATTAACAACTGCTTTTGCTAGTGGGTGTTCACTTTTTCTTTCAAGCCCATATGCTATAGTAAGAAGCTCATTCTGTAAGATTCCATCACCTGTTATAATATCTGTAACCTTGGGTTCCCCCTCTGTAATAGTACCAGTCTTATCGAGTGCAACTATCTGCATCTTTCCTGTCTGCTCTAAAGAAACAGCGGTCTTGAACATAATTCCGTTCTTTGCACCAACTCCGTTACCAACCATAATCGCAACCGGAGTGGCAAGTCCTAACGCACAAGGACAGCTTATTACAAGCACTGAGATTCCTCTCGCAAGTGCAAATCCTAAGTCCTTGCCACATAACAGCCATACTATTGTTGTTATAACTGCTATTGTTATAACTGCAGGTACAAATACTCCCGAAACTTTATCAGCAATCTTTGCAATAGGTGCTTTTGTTGCAGCCGCGTCACTCACCATCTGTATTATCTTGGAAAGTGTTGTATCTTCTCCAACTCTTGTCGCCTTGCACTTTATATATCCTGATGTATTAAGTGTTGCTGCACTTACCTGATCTCCCTCCTGCTTATCAACAGGAATGCTCTCACCCGTAAGAGCTGATTCATTAACTGCCGTGTTACCTTCAATGATGACACCATCTACAGGTATATTCTCACCCGGTCTTACAACAAATATATCACCTGCTATAACCTGTTCAACAGGGACGCATGTTTCCTGTCCATCTGAATAAAGTACCGCTGTCTTGGCAGCAAGCTTCATAAGGCTCTTTAATGCGTCGGTTGTCTTTCCCTTTGAGCGGGCTTCAAGCATTTTTCCTACTGTTATAAGTGTAAGAATCATAGCTGCCGACTCAAAATAAAATTCATCCATATAGTGCATTACACCTGCCATATCACCTCTTACCTGACAATCTGTCATGGCAAAAAGTGCATATGTACTCCACACAAATGCTGCTCCTGAACCAAGCGCAACAAGTGTGTCCATATTAGGTGAACGATGTAACAATCCCTTGAAGCCACTTATGAAGAAATGCTGATTAATAACCATTATTATTATTGTAAGCAGCATTTGTATAAGGCCCATGGCCACATGATTTCCTTCAAGCACTGATGGAAGCGGCCAGCCCCACATCATATGTCCCATACTGAAATACATAAGCACAATAAGAAATATAACTGAAGCTGTTAATCTCTTCTTTAAAACTGGGGTTGTCTTATCTGCCAGCGCATCTTCCTGCTCCTGCATTGAAGGACTGCTGTTCTTTGCCCCCTTAACTGATGCACCATATCCCGCAGTTTCCACAGCTTTAATGATTACATCTGTGGGTGCAGTTCCCTCAACACCCATTGAATTAGTAAGAAGACTTACTGAACAGCTTTCCACTCCAGGCACTTTGCTGACAGCCTTCTCGACTCTCGCCTGACACGCTGCACAGCTCATTCCTGTAACATTGTACTGTTCCATATCACACTACTTCTCCTTGCTGTTAGTTGTTATTCCTGTCACTTTAAAATCAAGTCTCTCAATTGCAATTCTTATATCAGCATCATCAATTTCTCTGTCAACCTCTATAGTTGCCTGCTTCTTCTTAAGATTAACCTGGCATGAAGCACCATCAATTTTGTTAACAGATCTCTCAATACTGTTCTTGCAGTTTTCACAATGCATGCCTTCAATATCTACAGTCTTAACAGCAATTACAGGATTATCAAGTGTCTTCTTCTCTTCCGCAACAGTATCTCCACCACCGCCACAGCAGCCGCCTTCACCTTTCATATGCTTAACACTGCTTATAACTGCAATTACTACTATTATTGCTAATATGCCGATTATTATAGCTGTTCCCATATTATGCATCTCCTTTTATACTTCATTACCTTGTGCAAATTCTAGCGTATGAATTTGCCGATTGTCTTAACAAGCTCTTCTACCGTATCGTCCTTGCCTTCTTTAATATCTTGGACTACACAGCTCTTGATATGGTTATCTAAGAGCACCTTCGTAAAACTGTTAAGTGCTGACTGGGCTGCCGATACCTGATTAAGAATGTCAATACAGTATGCGTCCTTCTCAACCATTCCCTTAATCCCTCTTATCTGACCTTCAATTCTGCTAAGTCTGTTACAGAGGTCTTTATATTCCTTGGCATCACGTTCTTTTGTCTTATGACAGCAACATTCTTTTTCCATTATTCCTCCTTAGTCTGGTTGTTATATTCTGTGTCTGATAAATGCTTTATTATATTTATCTGTTGCGATTGCACTATACCCAAGTGGGGTATACTCAATTTACATGTTGTATAATATACCCTATGCGGGTATATGTCAACAGTAATTATTAATTCTCGTCATTCACTACTTAGAATAAGTCACAGCCTCACTATTCTCATCATAATCAAACATGCCATCATTCTTCTCTTCAAGTGCCTTGATGATGTGATATGTATATTCGTTATATGGTGTATCAATTCCAAGTTCTTTCCCCATGCGCATCATTGCGCCGGAGAACATATCTATCTCTGTGTGTCTGCCAGCGTCAATATCCTGCAGTGTTGAATATCTTGCTGTTGGTGGAACTGCACTTCCACGGCTTGAGTTATCTGCGCATCTGCTCATATCAATGCCTTTGGCAAGAGCTACTGCTTCAACCTCCTTACGTAATCCTTCGCTGATTGCTTTCATATGCTCACTGTCTGTATAACAGCCAACACCTGCTCCAATAATAGCCTGTGGAAGATTATTACAGATATTAAGTCTATACTTGCTCCATATCTCTTCTTTAATACAATCAGTCACCCTGTAATTAATTCCTGTTCCGTCAAATAAATCTCTTATTGCCGCAACTCTCTCACTCTCAAATGGTGCAGCTTCCTCTCCATATATAATGCCTATTGTAGTCTCAGGATTGAACACATATTCCTTTCCTTCGCGGTGTGACGCCACCTTTATAAGTGAATAAATGATATGCGATTTATCTATTTTGGTAGATATTACCTCTTCACTGTCAACACCATTCATAAGACTCATGACAATCGTATTCTCTCCGACAGCTTCCCTAATATCATCTAATGCACCTGCAAGTGCGCCGTATTTTAACGACACAACAAGAAGGTCAACACCCTTTGCTTCCTCTGGTGTCAATACCTCCGGGTGGTATGTCTTTCCATTAATCAAGCAACCTTCTGACTTAAGTCTCTCCGCTCTTTCACCCTTTGCAATAACGCTTAAACTTATATCCTTCTTTTCTGAAAGTCCCCATATAACATAAGAGCCGACTGCTCCTGCTCCAAATACTGCCACTGATTTTATCTTCATATACATTTTCCTCTCAATCTTTGTAATTTCTTCAAATATATATACACTTCACTTCTTTCCGCGTCAAATGCTTTTATCTTCCTACAATATCGCCCTCTTCAAAATCGTAAGTCAGCTTCTTTCCATATGCCATGACATATGCAGCACATTTCTGCTCATAGTCTGTGTGCTGCATTCTTAAACTTGCCGTTCTTTCATCAAGCTGTCTGTCCGGATATATTACTGGCAGGACATGTACCCTGAATGTGTGCAAATGTGTACTTTTAACCTGCTGTTCAACAAACATCGAAATCACCGGCACATTATACTTAACTGCATACAGATATGCACCTCTCTTGCATGGGCGTGGCTTTCTGTAATTAAACCACATTTCCTGTTCAGGATATATAAGCACAAGTTTGTTTTCATCAAGTGCATTCTTAATCTGATTAGGAAATTCTGTCTCCATAAACCATTTCAGGCTGCTTACAGGCATTGTGTCAGCATATCTTTGCATATACCCGACAAATCCTTTCATCGCAAGGTTAGTATCCTGATTAACAATACTTATTCTTCTGAATCCAGCTTTTCTCATTGCAAACCTGACAATTGCAGGGTCTAACGGGCTGAAATGATTGCATGTTACAATCGCAGGACCTCTGATTCCAGAAAGATTTTCAAGTCCACTGACCTGTGTTATAAGTCCGACTGCCGAAGTTCCTGCATAAAATATGGCCTCTGCTATATACTTTTTCACGCAATATCCATATGCTGTTCTATAATCAATATAATGTCTTAACAATGCTTCTTTATCTTCTCTTAACAGCTTAGGATCTCCCGGCTCAACCTTTGAATTCAACTGATTAAGGCTTACAGCCGTCCTAATATTTTCATAGACCTGCTCCCTATCACCAATCATATCTCCTCCGACACCACTCATTTTACAGCATCACTGCTATCCCTCACGAAACCACTATCCACATCAAATCTGCTTCCCACAACATCAGAAAACTTAACCCCATCACCGTCTGCAATATGTTCAGCCCTTGCAAGAAGCTTCTTTAAATTCTCACGGTCAGCTTTCCTTTCACTATCTCCATACTGCTTGCGCTGTTTAATCAGCAACGGATAAAATCCTGACTCCTCCGCATACTGCCAAAAATACTCCTCATACGGAATCTCGCTGTAATGCCACGGCTTGTCAAACAGGTTATAATGTATCAGCTTCGGTCTTGCTATATACTCCCCGCCCTTGTTAGGCATAACATTCCATTCCTTATCAAGAAAATATATTTCTTTTGCACACATAGCATTAATATAATCCTGGTCAGGTGCAACACTGTCAAAGTGATATTCAGCCATAAGCTTTAAGAATCTGTCTGCAAGATGAGCCTGTCTTATCTTATCAAGATTCATAAGAAGCACTCCGGAATTGACATATTCATTCCGCTCTATCCCCACTACATTTTCAATGTAATGAGCCAGTATTGTATTCTTTCCTGCAAATGTATCTCTTACTGCACCAAACATTGCATCACCCATATCAACTGAATAAAGCTTTGCTATATCATCATTTATTACAGTGTCTGAATCAATATACACAGCTTTATCAAGCTCAGGAAAAAGCTCTGCAATAAATAACCTAAAATATATCGTCAGTGTAAACTTGCCTGAATAAAGCCTGTTTTCCTGTCTGTCAGTAACTGTCTGTCCAAAGCTTTCAGAATATTCGTACATTTTCTTTCTTATATCAACGAATTCAATATCTATGTTTTCATAATCCTTTATCACATTACGAAGCTGAATCATCGTAATATTCTTCACATTATCACACATAACAATAATGCGGTAACGCTCATCACAAGCCACATGTACAGCCAGCGATTTAAGGCACACTGCCAGATATGGTGCGTACTGTTCATTAATCGAGAAAAACACAGGAATACGTGAAACTGCCATGTACTCTTCATGCTCCCTGTTATAAGAATCCAGAAGCTCATCATATTCATGAAGCCCAAGTATATTATGCATTTTATCAATCTCCCACGGCTTGACTGAAACAGTCCTTATCACCGGAAACACCCGGAAGGTAGTTGTAAAATGCTGAAAAACAGTGTTGTCATGCAGCCTCCTCTGGTCATTAAACTTTCGTCCGCACAGATTAACTCTTGTTGCAAATGTATTAACAGCCGTCTGGTCAGGCATAAACATTTCCTTTCTTATGCACTGTTCACGACATTTTTCCAGAAGCCCGTTCTGTCTTATCATCCTCATATTCATAAGCATTACTCCGGAATTAATGTAACCATCACCAAAAAGCCATCTGCCATAATAATCAGAAACTCCCGCAATCTCTATGCCATCCATATTCTGATAATAAAAATCCCTGAAATCTTTCCTGCACAGCACATCAGTATCCAGATAAAGAACTCTATCCTTAATATCTGTCTTATCAGCAAAAAGGCGCAACATACAGCACGCAGTAAATCTGCTCTGCATATTTGCCTCCGGCAGCTCCTCAACAAAATATCTTGTAACATCAACAAGAAAGACATTTACTTTAATGTCCGATTTATTCAATTTTTCTTTCAGATATTTTGCAAATGCTTTATCAACCGGCTTGTAATTAATACCTTTTTCCCTGTAATCAACCGTGAGAATATATATATTTAACGGTTCATCCACATTTTTTATAAGAGACATTGAAGATAAAAGAATCCCCTTCTGCATCGTTTTATCACCACAATACAATATGTTCATAAATCCGTATCCTTTCTTAAATTATTAAATATGTCTGATTTATCCTCTCTGTATTGATTTTCCCCAGTTTCTTAAGTAAAATACATATAAGTTTTAAACGATAATTAAAGAATTGAGGAATGTTATGATACTTAAGATTTTCAAAAGAGATTTGAGAGGTCTTAGCAGGAATATTCTGGCTTTAGCCATTGCGCTTGGTCTGTGCCTTATTCCATCGCTTTACGCATGGTTTAACATATATTCCAACTGGGATCCTTACGCAAACACTGCGTCCGTCCAGATTGCTATTGTTTCTGAAGATGAAGGCTACTCTGAATCTGATGATTCCACTATCAATATGGGAGCACAGATTGTTGAACAGCTTCATTCGAATGATAAATTAGGCTGGCGTTTTCCGGAAACTAAAGATGAAGCCATGAATAAACTGAATGCCGGAAAGTACTATGCCGTTATCGTTGTTGGTGAGGACTTTTCACGAAGCCTGTATGACTTCCTTGACAATGGTCTTAATCCGCCAACAGTTACATATTATGAGAATTCCAAGAAAAATGCTGTTGCTTCAAAGATTACAGACACAGGAAAAAGCACACTTCAGAACACTATCAATTCAGAATTCATTGATGTGTGTGTCAAGACGATTATGCAGGGACTTAACGAAATCGCAGAAAACGATCCTGCAATCATAGAAAAGACAGTTAAGGACTTACAAAGCATTTCTGCTAATATAAGTTCTTACGACACCATGATTGACATGTTTATTAAGAGTAATTCAAACCTTGCTGATAATCTTGCAGCTCTTGAGGAAGTTCTGCCTGAAATAAAAGATGTTATCACAGGAACTACTGATGTTGCAGACATTGCCAACAAGACACTCGACAACATTACCAATGACATTTATGACCAGATTGACTCTGTACTTAAAGCCATGAATGAATTGGCAGATGACTCACTTAAATCTATTGATAATGCTGTAAATGCAGCTATAACTGATGTCGGACAGGCTGGTGTTGAACTTAATAATGCCAATAATAAGCTCAACGAACTTATTAATCAGAATAAAGCACTTGAAGATGCCATTGATTCTTTAAGCAAAATTGATGGTATTGATCCGTCTGTTATTACAGCTTTAAAATCTGCACTTTCATCAGTAAATGCTATGGAAAATGTAGCTTATAACCTTGTAAAACAATGTGCTGACATTTTAACTGACTCTCCCGAAACCCTTCAGGTCAAATATCAGTTGATAAAATCAGTTGTTGAACAGTGTCGTTCAGAGATACAAAAAAGTCAGGTTATTATACAGACTGTTATCAGAACTAATGTAAATCTCCTGGAATCATCTGTTAAAAATGCTGTAAGCAGTCTTGCTTCCAATATAAGCAGTACCGGAGACAGCATTAACGGAATAACACAGATGCTTCTTGGTGTAAGTGATATTTCTGTAAATATTAATACAACACTCGAAAGTACAAAAACTCTGCTCGACTCACTTAACAGCAAGTTGTCTGTTATCTCTGGTTCTGTCGGAGATATCAGTTCATCTTCTACATATAAGTTAATAATGGATTTCATCAACTCAGATGCTGAGTCAATTGCATCGTTCCTTTCAGAACCTGTACAGGTAGAAGAAATCTATGTCTATATGCAGACTAATTATGGAACAAGTGTTACTCCTTTCTATACAACACTTGCCCTCTGGGTTGGAGGAATTGTTTTAGTTGCCCTTATGAAAGTAAAGGTTGACTACGAAGATGATGAATTCAAGGATGCCACAGAACATCAAAAATATATGGGCCGCGCGCTCCTGTTCCTTGCAATGGGACAGCTTCAGGCTCTTGTAGTTGTTCTTGGTGATTTGTACATTTTAAAAATTGACTGTACTCACCCATTCATGCTGTGGCTTGCAGCCGCTATAGCAAGCTTTGTATTTACATTATTTATATATACACTTGTTCTTACATTTGGTGATTTGGGAAAAGCTATTGCTGTAGTTATGATTGTGTTACAGATTGCCGGTTCAGGCGGAACTTATCCAATAGAACTTCTTCCTGAATTCTTCCAGAATGTGTACCTTTACTTCCCATTCCCTTATGCAATCAATGCCATGAGGGAGGCAATAAGCGGATTATATCAGTGTGATTACGCTGTATTTCTTGTGAAATTATGCGCTTATGCTGTTATTTCCCTTATTCTGGGACTTGGAATCAGAAAGTCACTTCTTGAAGTACGTGAGTTCTTCGAACGCCGTATGAAAGAAACACATTTTATGTAAAGGAGAAATGAATTTATGCAAAATGATGATTTTAATATAGATGTTGTTATTGCGGAAATCACAGCATTTGCAGAAAATATGCACGCTAAGAACCAGCACAAGAAAAAGGTCTGCTTAAGATGTATGATGATAATTCCTTTAGTATTCATGGTGCTTATGTTTACCATGGATACAGCTAAGGTTGTTTATCTGCTTCTATGGGTAATCTCACTTTTTGTATTCTGTGCTTATCTTATAGTTATTGATTATATTGACGACAAGCTCGCAAGAAAGCTCAATGAGCTCAATATTGAAATTAAGGAAAAACAGGCTGATACTTCTCTTACAGACAGTATCAAAGCATTTTTAAGTGAGGTACAGTTATGAAAAATATATTTAAGATTATACGGGCTGACCTTCGCCACATAAAAACAAATGTAATTGCACTATGCGTAATTATCGGTCTTACCGTTATTCCTGCATTGTATTCATGGTTTAATATCCTGTCAAACTGGGATCCATATGGACAGGCTTCCACAAGCAGGATTAAAGTTGCCGTTGTATCTGTTGACAAAGGTACTTCTCTTGAAGGAACGGAGCTTAATGTCGGTGACAACATAATTGATGCACTTAAAACTAATAACACTATCGGCTGGCAGTTTGTCACTTCGTCTGATGAAGCAATCGAAGGCGTATACAGCGGTGAGTATTATGCAGCCCTCGTTGTTCCAGAGAATTTTTCCAAGAATCTTATAAGCTTCTTAAGTGATTCAATGGAACATCCTCAGTTAAAATATTACTGTAACCAGAAAGCAAACGCTATTGCACCTAAGATAACAGACAAGGCTAAAACAGCAGTTCAGCAGCAGGTAAACCAGACATTTATAGATACAATAGTATCTACGATTGCCGGTACTGGCGACTCAGTTATCAAAGATGCAGATAAAGAAACCGGTTCTCTTATGGATGCAGTTATTAACAGACTTACATCCGCAAGGACTACACTTTCAACATACGATGTAATTCTTAACTCAATGCTTGCAATTACTGACCTTACATCATCAATAAGCAGCAGTTCAAACAGTGCTGCACCGCAAGTTTATACACAATTACAGTTACAGCAGCAGCAGTTAATAACCTTACAGGCTCTTGTAAATGGTAATTCCGCTGAATCTTTAAATGAATTATCATCTGCTCTTTCAAACCAGATGTCCCAGATTCAGAGCATTATGGGTTCATTAACAGAGCTTTATTCTGACATGAACATGGATGTTGCAGACCTGTCTGCTGCAATTAAGATTACATCGGGCTCACTCACTCAGACTAAAGAGCTTCTCAGTGACCTCGAGACAAAGCTTGATAATGCAATTAATACATTAAACACAATCACTGAACAGGATACATATGGTTTATTATCAGAGATGTTAAATGCAGATGCCAATACTTTGGGAGATTTTCTCTCTGCACCTGTAAATATAACAACAGAGCAGGTATATGCTGTTAAAAGCTATGGAACAAGCGCTTCACCATTCTACACAATACTTGCACTGTGGTTTGGTGGACTTATACTTGTTGCTATTATGCACACACCTGTGCATCCTGCTCCGGACATTCCAGCAGATGCAAAGAGATATGAAAAATTCTTTGGAAGGTATTTTATCTTCTTTGCAGTAGGACAGCTTCAGGCACTGCTTATAACACTTGGAAATCTTTTCTACATTGGAATCCAGTGTTACCACCCATTCCTTTACTGGGTTGCATGTGCATTCTCAAGCTTCGTATTCACCTTCTTTATGTACAGCCTTACTGTCGCATTTGGAAATATCGGTGAAGCACTTGGAATTGTCCTGCTCGTTATACAGGTTGCCGGCTCAGGCGGTACATTCCCTATAGAAGTACTTCCTAACGCCTACCAGATAATATACCGATTCCTGCTCTTCCCATATTCAATGGATGCATTAAGGGAATGCATAGCAGGAATGTACAGATATGATTACATTAAGAATCTCGCATTTCTTTCAATATATATAGTTGTTTCACTGATTATCGGATTGTTCTTACAGAAACCATTTGAGAAGCTGAATCATATGATTGAGAGAAGTAAGGAGAAGTCGGGGGTTATGTTGTAGGAAGTTGCTCCCCTAAAGCACGCCCAGCCGTGTGTATATCTAAAATCAAAACCCGCTTCCGCTCGGATTCCGACGCAGCGGTACTAAGATTTATAAAGGTTTGCCGCCTATGGCGGCTGCCTTTATAAATCAAGTGCCGGCGTCTTCATACGGTTTTGATTTTAGATATACACACGGCTGGGCTTTTCTTTACCGGACAACTTCCCCGCCCCTCCTTTGGCAAGGTTGGGGGCTTGAAAAATCCGCCTGCCTCTCACCACTATGTAGAAAAAACTCCCGGAAGTTCGGAGACTGGTGGTTGTATAGCATATTTTCAAACCGTAAGAAGACGCCGGCACTTAGTGCGCGTGGAAAGCCGCCTAATGGCGGCAAATCCACGCAAACTTAGTACCGCTGCGTCTTCGCCCGAGCGAGAGCGCGTTTGAAAATACACTACCCAGCCACCTGCCTCCCACTCCCGGGAGTCACTTTTCTAGAATAACCCAGTTATTACCCCATCATCATTAACATCTATATTATATGCCGCTGGTGATTTTGAAAGTCCTGGCATTGTCATTACTGAACCTGTAAGCACTACTATGAAGCCTGCACCGGCTGATACATATGCTTCTCTTACATTCATCTCAAATCCTTCCGGACGGCCAAGTAATGTTGGATCGTCTGAAAGCGAATACTGTGTCTTAGCCATACAGATTGGAAGATTACCAAATCCTAACTGTTCAAGCTGTGCAATCTGCTTATTAGCTGCTGCCGAATAATTAACACTTCCTGCGCCATATATTTCTTTGGCAATTGTCTCAATCTTTGCTTTAACCGGCTGGTCTGTCTCATACAGACAATGGAAATTGCTCTTCTTTGTCTCAAGTGTCTTAAGAACCTTTTCTGCAAGCTCAATTCCGCCTTCTCCACCCTTTTCCCATACTTTGGCAAGGGCGAATTCACAGCCTTTATCTTCACAGAACTTCTGTATATAATCTAATTCTGCCTGTGTATCTGATACAAACGCATTAAGTGTAACAACTACAGGCACACCATATTTCTGAAGATTCTCGATATGCTTTTCAAGGTTTACGATTCCCTTCTTTAATGCGTCAAGATTCTCTGCTGATAATTCTGTCTTAGGTACTCCGCCGTTGTACTTAAGTGCTCTTACTGTTGCTACTAATACAACTGCATCTGGCTTTAAGCCTGACTTACGGCACTTTATATCGAAGAATTTCTCTGCGCCTAAATCTGCGCCAAATCCTGCCTCTGTGATTACATAATCTGCCATCTTGAGTGCAGTCTTAGTTGCTCTTACTGAATTACAGCCATGTGCGATATTAGCAAATGGTCCACCATGTACTAATGCAGGAGTATGTTCAAGTGTCTGGATAAGGTTAGGCTTTAATGCATCCTTTAACAAAGCTGCCATTGAACCTACTGCCTTGATATCTGATGCTGTAACAGGCTGTCCCTGATAATTGTAAGCAACTACCATCTTGCCAAGTCTTTCCTTTAAATCCTTCATATCTGTTGCAAGACATAATACTGCCATAATCTCTGACGCAACTGTGATAACAAAATGATCCTCTCTTACAGTTCCATCAACCTTAGAACCAAGGCCTACAACTATATTTCTAAGAACACGGTCGTTCATATCCATACATCTTTTCCATGTAACACATCTTGGGTCAATTCCAAGTTCGTTGCCCTGCTGTATATGGTTATCAAGAAGTGCTGCACATAAGTTGTTAGCTGATGTGATTGCATGGAAATCGCCTGTAAAATGCAGATTCAATTCTTCCATAGGAACAACCTGTGCATATCCACCACCTGCTGCTCCACCTTTGATACCGAAACATGGACCAAGTGATGGCTCACGAAGTGCTATAACTGCCTTCTTGCCAAGCTTTCCAAATGCTTCTCCAAGCCCTACAGTAATTGTTGTCTTTCCCTCTCCTGCCGGAGTTGGATTAATAGCTGTAACAAGAATTAACTTTCCATCTTCATTGTCTTTGACACTGTTAATGTACTCATCTGATATCTTAGCCTTATACTTTCCGTATAATTCAAGATCATCCTCACTTATGCCGCATCTGGCTGCAACATTCTTAATTGGCTCCATTACTGCTTCCTGTGCAATTTCAATGTCTGTCTTCATAATGTTTCTCTCCTTTGCTTTAGCCTTTTCGTGCCTTGCAATCCCGCCTTATCAAGATTCCTAAGAAGATTCCCTTCCTAATATATCTTTACATAAAAACAAGAGGCTACAGGCGCACTTTAATACACCTATGCCTCTGTTAAAAACCTGAAAGATTCTCCCCAAGCAAATCAGCCTCAATATTCCTCATCTCTATGCTTAGAAATTGCTTCTTCGGTGCTGATAATTACAGCTCTCCAGAGTTCCGTCCATAACCGGTCCTTTTGCCTGAGAGTTTTCGCTGTCACCTTCGGCGCTGCATTTTTAAACAGTCTCTCCCGATTATATCTTCCGGATAATACCTTAATAATAAGGAAAAAGCGTCTTGCTTTATCTGCAAAACGCCTTTGTTTTCAACAATAATATATAAATTGACAGAGTTTGTCAATAAGCAACATTTAACAAAATTATTTATTATATTAGGAAATAACAGT
>OHPL01001091.1_pt1 | contig 14791 bp, 13 predicted proteins | sample 1577711 | NCBI WGS metagenome assembly OHPL01 (sample SAMEA3879538, study PRJEB24766) | human gut metagenome | biome: human-associated habitat; feature: feces | place: USA | collected 1985/1987
AACCGGAAACGGCAGATGTTCCTTACTCAAAGAATCCGCGGAATGCCTTAAATGATATTCATACCTTTATCAAGGACAGTGAGGGCAGGATGTATATCCCCGGTTCCAGTCTGAAAGGAGCCTTCCGTACAGCCATAATCGCTACCATGATAAGAAAAGATAGAAGAAGGTATGAAAAATGCTGGAATGAAATATTTAATATCGCTAAGAGAAACTATCATCTGAAGCGAAATATAGGGAATGTCCTGGATAAGCTGGAAAAGGAGGTCTTTATACCCCAAGGCACTGGCGGAAAACGGAATATGGTCAACAGCTGCTTCCGCGGGCTTACGGTGGGAGACAGTACAGCGGCTACCCTGCCGGGGCTTATTGTGCAAAAGGCGGACTTGGGAGAAACCGAAGAAAGACCGCATACTATTTCCCTTTGGCGGGAGTGCATGGCACCCGGCGATGAAGTGACTTTCAGGTTGGGAATCGACAGTGTGGAAATGAAAGCTTTGGGAATCTCTGATGCGAAAGGGCTTATTCAGTGTCTTCAGGATTTTGTGGGTTTCCAGTGTAATTTATTAGGGGAATCGTTTGGCGGTAAAAAAGAGATACAGGAGATACAGGAGATGCGGCATACGGATTTATTGCTCGGCGGAGGAGCGGGTTTTTTGAGCAAGACCGTTATCTATGCACTGGCACCTGATGTCCAAAGCGGACTGGATGTAGTGAAACGGCTGATGGCGGAACAATTTAAGCGGGGACATCACGATCAGGGAGAGCATATCTCTCCTCATACTTTGAAATTGGCGAAGCGGGGGAATTCTTATCAAGTCATGGGAATGTGTAAGTTAGAAATGGAAGAAGAATTATGCTGATCTTGGCAGAAACGGAACTGCATCTGCCGGAGGGAATCCTGCTCAATCAATCTTTCGGCTCCATCTTCCATGGCGCGTTAATCAGTGAGTTGGATAGAGAATGGGCGGAAAAGATGCATGAACAGCAGGTTCGCCCGTACAGCCAATATCTTTTGGTGAAAGAGGGGAAGCCTTACTGGCGTCTGGCAGCACTGACAGAAGAGGCTTTTTGCCACATACTTCAGCCAATGATGCAGAAAGACTCTCTTTGTTTGGCGCAAAAAGGATATGAAGTGGGGCTGGGAAAATTCAGTATACTGAAGAAAGACTCATTTCAGGGACTGGAAGAGCGGTTCTGGACGGGGACGGACAAGGTACATCATATTGACATGGAGTTTCTGACATCCGCCTCATTTAAGAAAAATGGGGAGTACATGATATTTCCTGAGCTTCCGCTTGTTTTTAATAACTTAATCCGGAAATGGAATGTATATTCTGACAGCATGGTATTGGGAGAAGAACGGCTGGGAAATAAACTGGCGGAATCTATGTGCATTACGGATTATCGGCTGCATACTCATCCTTTTTCGGTGGAAGGGCGGCGCATACGGGCATTCCGGGGAAATATACGGCTTGGTCTTTTTAAAGATGATATAACACGCCGTATGGCGTCTATGCTTGCTGCTTTTGCCGATTATGCGGGGATAGGTATAAAGACGGCTATGGGGATGGGCGCGGTTCATTCGGATATTGCTTATTTTCAGAAAAAGGAACGGTTATGAAAATCTTATTTACACCAGTGGGAGATACGGATCCCGTCAGAGGGTATCATGATGGAGGGATGCTGCATATTCTCCGTCACTATGCGCCGGTAGACCGTATCTTTGTATTTCTCACGAAAGAAATGGAAGATAAGGAAGCAGAGAGCGGATGTTATACAAAAGGAATACAAAAAGTAGCGCCCCAATGTAAGATCGAATTCATCAGGAGCGGAATTACCGAGCCCCATATATATGAAAGATTGACAGTTTTGCAGGATGTATTTCAGGAAAAATATGAACAGTATCCGAATGAGGAATGGCTGCTGAATTTGAGCTCCGGCACGCCGCAGATGAAATCGGTCATGTCTCTTATCGGTCTGGATTATCCGCAGGTGAAAGCGATCCAGGTTTTCAGTCCGGCAGAAGGATCAAACAATAAAAATCATCCGGAGAAAACGCCGGAGATGCTTGAAATGCTGTATCATTTCAATGATGACGATGATCCGTCTTCTTCCAATCGATGCAATGAACCAGAGCTTTCCCTTTTAAGAAAGCATAGTGTGAAGGTACAGATCATATCTCTCGTGAACAATTATGAATATGAAGGGGCACTCCAGTTATTGCGGCCCAACCGGGAATTATTCGACCAGATATCTGAACAACTTCTGGAGCATGCGGTTTGCAGGAGAAATCTGATGTGGCGGGATGCGAACAAAATCATTTCGTCTTATAAAGGAAGTTCATTGATCAGCAAGGCAGGAGATTTTGAAGAATTTTTCCGTGTCATGGAACTTAGGCAAAGGAAAAAGCAGCTGTCGGAATTTATTATAAAAATATCGCCGATACTTAAGGAATTAGGGGAAATGTATCTGAAAAATATTCCCGGATTTGACATCAATTTATGTGGACAGAAAAGAAGAGATATTTTTAGGATTAATCGGGATCAGATGGAGAAGAGCTATCCGGGAATGTTGTCCTTTATAGAGAAGGAGATGGGTAATACGCTGAAAAGTGGACCGCTTTATTACAATATCATGGTCTATATGTGTGAATACTTTCGAGAATATGAACATAAAAATGACAAGAAACATAATCAGTTGACCGATATATTTCTTCGGCTGAGAAATGTAGAAAAAAAGGTAAGAAACCCTGTGGCTCATGAGATTACTAATATGGATGAAGAGAAAATACAAAGGCTTACAGCAGAAAATGTAGGAAAAGGTTTAAAGTCAAAAGATATTCTCAGGCTGCTGCATGAGGCTGTGAAAATTGTCAGAGGTCAGGACGTTCACTGGGATTATGATGAATTAAATACTTACATTATAGACAGTTTATAGAAAGAAGGTCGTCGGACGTGAGCTGGATCTATGTGACAGAACCCGGAGCCAAGCTGGCGAAGCAAGGCGGCCGGTATGTGATCAGTCGTGAGAATGAAACGATCTGCGAAGTACCATCTGCCGTGGTAGAAGGTGTCACATTGTTTGACTCTATCCAGATATCATCATCCGTCATTGTAGATTTTTTGGAAAGAAATATTCCTTTGACATGGCTCTCCTCGACAGGACGCTTTTTCGGCCGCCTGGAATCCACGGATCATCAGAATGTATTGCGCCAGAAAGAACAGTTTGACGCGTTGGCAGATAAGGACTTCTGCCTTGCGCTTGCGAAAAGAGTCGTGTTTGGGAAAGTATATAATCAAAGAACTATATTGCGGAATTATAACCGTCGTGCCAATGATCCGTTTATTGAAAAGATAAGAAATGACATACGGATATTAGCAGATAAGCTGCATATGGCCCATTCTGTTGAAGAAGTCATGGGATATGAAGGGATGATGGCACGAATCTATTTTCAGGCAATAGGGCAGATCCTTCCTGAAGAATTCCGGTTTGAAAAGCGTACGAAGCGTCCTCCCCGGGATTATTTCAATTCCCTTCTTAGTTTCGGGTATACCCTCCTTATGTATGATTTTTACAGTGCAATCGTAAACTGCGGCCTTCATCCTTATATAGGATTTCTTCATGCACTGAGAAATGGACATCCTGCATTAGCGTCCGATCTCATGGAGCCATGGAGACCAGCTGTCGTGGATGCTTTCTGCCTCTCCCTTGTGACGCACCGGGAAATATCTAAAGATTATTTTGTGAAAGGAGAAAATGGGGGGATTTATCTGAATCGAATTGGACGGCGCATATTCCTGCAAGCATATGAAAGGAAAATGCGTACGGTGAATCGTTATTTTCAGGGAACATATTCCTGGCGCCATACTATACAAATGGAATGTGACTCCTACAGTCTTGCTGTGCATCAAAGAGATGTAGAGAAATTAAAGCCGATGGTTATACGATAATGGAAGAAATAGAAATCAGAGTGCGGCCGACAGACGATAATCGGTATATTGTCCTCATCATTTATGACATCACGGATAATAAAAGAAGATTATCTATGGTACGCTGTCTGGAGCAGTTTGCCGTGCGCGTGCAAAAATCCGCATTTGAAGGATTTCTGACACCCAAACAATACGAATGTATATCGGAACTGGCGAGCAGAATCATAAATGCGGAGCAAGATTCATTGCGTATTTATATTCTCTATGACCATACAAGAGTAAGATCGTGGGGCATAGGTGATATAAAAGAAGACGATGTGATAATATATTGATTAAGAGGAATTGGAGACGGTACAATATGGATGAAAAAAGATTTAATCCGCGCCGATGCCGATGGGTACGGAGAGAAATGTATGGATTGCGTCAGAGAGAAGCCTTTTTGTGCAAGGAGATGGAGGATCCGCCGAAAGATAGCAAAAATGTTCAGACTTGGCGGCATATCATAACGACAGGATAAAAAAAGAATCCCCGAATGAGGGGACGGAAACCAAAACCTGTGACGTACGACCCGCCAGTAATAACTACATGATAAAAAAAGAATCCCCGAATGAGGGGACGGAAACGCTGATTCCTCAAGAATAACAGCAGCTTTTCTGTCATAAAAAAAGAATCCCCGAATGAGGGGACGGAAACATCAGGGATTTACTCTCCAATGGCTTTTTTCATCAGGGATAAAAAAAGAATCCCCGAATGAGGGGACGGAAACTACCGCCTCAAGCTTGACACCGTTGCCGTATGGGCTAACGATAAAAAAAGAATCCCCGAATGAGGGGACGGAAACATTGATGGATTGCCGCCGTTCCCATTGAACATCAAGGCATAAAAAAAGAATCCCCGAATGAGGGGACGGAAACCAAGCGGATCCCACATGTCGTTAATCAGATATTTTCTATCCGATAAAAAAAGAATCCCCGAATGAGGGGACGGAAAAACGATGATGGAGTAATTTCAATGTTTCAGTATGCAGATTGCATTTGACTATTGCATTTCTTTTTACTTACAATAATAAGAAAGGAAGAGAGTGGTAATAGAGAGGCGCTATGGGAAATACGGCTTTCGGACGGATGGGTGAGGATCGGGCTTGTTTGTACCTGGAGGAGAAGGGGATGACTTTGGTCACCCGGAATTTCAGGTGTAAACATGGGGAAATCGATCTCATCATGAAGGACGGAAGCGTTTTTGTATTTATCGAGGTAAAGACCCGGCGGAGCCGTTTATATGGGGAACCGATTGAGGCGGTGACTGTGTATAAGCAGCGGCATATCCGTTATACGGCGGAGGTATTTCTTTTAGCGCGTCATTTGCGTGATATCCAGATCCGTTTTGATGTGGTGGAAGTCATGATGGCGCCGGGGCGTGCGGTGCGGTTGCGTCATACGAAGAATGCGTTCTGAGAGAGGGAGATGCCATGTTTGCGCAGGTATTTGGGACATGTACGTTTGGTTTGAATGGGCACGTGATTACTGTGGAGGTGGATATCAGCCGCGCGTCACCGGCTTTTGATATTGTCGGGCTGCCTGCGGTTTCTGTGAAGGAGTCGAAGGAGCGTGTCCAGTCGGCGATACGGAATTCCGGATATTTTTTTCCTATCGAAAAGGTGACGGTGAATCTGGCGCCTGCGGATTTGAAGAAAGATGGTTCCTGTCTTGATCTGCCGATTGCCATGGGGGTGCTGGCGGCAAGCGGGGTGATTCCGAAGGAGGTTCTTGCATCGGTGATGTTCATCGGGGAGCTTTCTTTGCAGGGGGAAATACGTTCGGTGCCCGGTGTGCTTTCCATGGTTCTTGCCGGACGGGAAGCGGGGATTTCTACTTTTTTCATGAGCCCTGCAGTTGCCGGGGAGGCTCTTCTTTGTGAAAATGTGACTGTGTACGCGCCAAAGACGCTTGGCGAACTGGTGGAGTATCTTTTGGGGCATAGCCCGATGGCTCCTGCCAAGCGGCGGGAAGCGGCGGAATCTAAGTTGAGTGATGTGGATTTTGCCGAGGTGCAGGGACAGATCATGGCGAAGCGTGCTATGGAAATAGCGGCAGCAGGGTCTCATAATGTCCTTATGACGGGGCCGCCCGGATCAGGGAAGACGATGTTGGCACGCCGCATCACGACGATTCTTCCTCCGATGACGCGGGAGGAGGCTCTTGAGGTGACAAAGATTTATTCGGTGGCCGGACTGTTCAAGGCGGAGGATATCTTCCGTGAGCGTCCGTTCCGCAGTCCTCATCATACGATTTCCATGGCCGGGCTTATCGGCGGAGGTACGATTCCTCGTCCCGGCGAGGTGACGCTTGCCCATAACGGTGTTTTATTTTTAGATGAACTTCCTGAGTTTCCACGGGCGGTGCTGGAAGTTCTCCGGCAGCCGCTGGAGGATCGGGAGGTGCATATTTCAAGGGTAAATGCATCCTTTGTATATCCTTCCGATTTTGTGCTGATTGCCGCAATGAATCCTTGTCCCTGCGGATATCTTGGAGATCCTGACCATCCCTGTACCTGCAGTGATGGAGAAATACGGAGTTACGGCAGAAAGATTTCCGGCCCTCTTTTGGACAGGATTGATTTGCATGTGTCGGTGATGCGTCCGAAGTATAGTGAACTCACAGCAACGATTAAAGGGGAATCTTCGGCACGGATTGCGGAACGTGTAGCGGCGGCGAGGGCCATGCAGTCGGAACGGTTGTCTAAATGGCATATGCAGAATAATGCGCAGATGGGGCACCGCCAGCTTCGGGAAACCTGCCGTTTGGACGCGGAGGGGTCGGAGCTGCTCCGTGAGGTTTTTGAAAAGCTCCATTTATCCGCGAGAAGTTATGACCGCATCATTAAAGTATCCCGTACGATTGCCGATTTGGCAGGTACGTCGGAGATTAAGCCCGAGCATGTGGCGGAAGCACTCAGTTACAGAAATATGCTTCCCCGGAGGTCATGATGGATATATTCGCGGCGGCGCTCCCCGGTTGTCCAAGGCTGGGAGCCAAACATATGCGGGCTCTCATAGAGGCGTTCGGAACGGCGGAAGATGTGTGGAAGGCTTCCGATAAGGAGATTGTGGAATCTCATTTGCTGAAAGGGAAGACGGAAGCGTCTTTTTTGGCGTACCGGAAAGAAACGGAGCCTGAAGAAATAGGGGAAAAGTTATACCGGCTGCAGATTCGCTGCGTGACATGGGAGGATGATTTGTATCCCCCGCTTTTACAGACGACGGCAAATCCTCCGGCTGTTTTATTTTATAAAGGAAATGATCCCGTTTTTGAGAAAACGGTGGCGATCGTAGGATCACGGAAAGCGACGCCTTATGGCGTGCAGACGGCAGAACGGATAGCCTGCGGTTTGGCTGAAAATGGAGTGACGGTGGTTTCTGGCGGCGCGCGGGGGATCGACAGCGCTGCGCATGAAGGGGCATTGCGCGGAGAAAGCCCGACGGTGGTGGCGCTTGCCTGCGGGCTGGATCATGTATATCCTCCGGAAAATAAAAATTTGTTCCAAAAAATCATTGATAATGGCGGTATGATTATTTCTGAATACCCGCCGGGTACGCCGCCTCTGGGGAGGCAGTTTCCCGCAAGGAACAGGATTATCGCGGGAATGAGCCGGGGTATCCTTGTGGTGGAGGCGGCAGAACGGAGCGGTGCTCTTATTACCTCCGACTTCGCATTGGAAGAAGGACGGGATGTCTTTTCCGTTCCGGGAAATATTTGGCTCGATTCGAGCAGAGGAACCAATCATCTGATACGGAGCGGGGCGATTTGCTGTACGTCCTACGAGGATATCCTTTCTGAATACGGGTGGAACGAAAAGAGTATTTCTTCCAAGAAGGAATCTCCTGAACAGTTGACATTGGAAGAGGAAGTGGTGTATCGTTTCTGCTGTACAGGAGAGGAAGTGACGGCGGAGGATATTCTCCAGCAGTCAGGAATGTCGGTGATGAAGATTACGATGCTCCTGCTCCGGCTTCAGCTTAAAGGGTTTATAAAGGAAACGGGATCCGGCCGGTTTATTACAACAGGACGCGGATAATATAGATAATATAAATGAGATATATGCTGTATTTCATGTAGTATAGGGAGGGTATTTTGGCTATACAGATTACGATTACCGTGAAGGATAAGAAGAAAAAGTCTTCTGCCGGGGAAAAACTTTTCACAAGGAAACCGAATGCCAAGGGGAAACACCTGATTATCGTGGAGTCTCCGGCAAAGGCAAAGACGATTGAGCGTATTTTGGGCTCCGATTATAAGGTACTTGCCTCCATGGGTCATTTACGTGATTTGCCGCAGCGTACGCTTGGTGTGGATCTGGCAAATGATTTCAAGCCGGAGTATGTCAATTCGGCGGAGCGGGCCGATGTCATTGAAAATTTGCAGAAAGAAGCAAATAAGTCGAAAGATATTCTTCTGGCAACGGACCCTGATCGTGAAGGGGAAGCCATTTCCTGGCATTTGTCGAAACTTCTTGATGTGGATCCCCGGTCAAATGCGCGTATTGCTTTTCATGAAATCACGCCGCCGGCGATTAAAGAGGCGGTACTCCATCCCGAACCGATTGATTTAAACCGTGTAGATGCCCAGCAGGCACGCCGCGTGCTTGATCGTCTTGTGGGGTACAAGCTTTCACCGTGGCTGTGGAAGCAGGTTTACCGCGGCCTTTCCGCGGGACGTGTACAGTCGGTAGCGACACGTCTGATTTGTGAAAGGGAAGAAGAAATACGGGCGTTTAAGCCTGTGGAATACTGGACGGTGGAAGGTGTTTACCGTACGGAGGAAAAGGAAAGTTTCAAGGCGAAACTGACACAGATTGACGGGAAGGAAGCAAAAATTCATAATGCGGAGGAAGCGGATCGGGTTGTCAGGGGGATTTTAAAACAACCGGCAGAAATCACGTCGGTCACAAAAACGAAAAAGCAGCGTAAGGCAAAACCGCCGTACACGACTTCCAGAATGCAGCAGGATGCGGTCAACCGTCTTAATTTCGGCTCCAAAAAGACGATGGCTCTTGCCCAGATGCTTTATGAAGGGATTGAAATACCGGGGCACGGACATGTGGGGCTGATTACATACATGCGTACCGATTCGACCCGTATTTCTGATGAAATGATCAAGCAGGTACGGCCATACATTGAACGTGTTTACGGGAAAGACTATCTGCCGCCTAAACCGAATGTATATGCCAGGGGGAAGGACTCTCAAGATGCCCATGAAGCGATTCGACCCACAAATCTGCAGTTTGCTCCGGATATGCTGGCGGCCGTTTTGTCCCGTGACCAGCTCCGGCTGTATACACTGATCTGGAACCGATTCCTTGCAAGCCAGATGGCGCCCCAGATTTCCCAGGCAACGAATGCAGTGCTCCAAAGCGGCATTTACACACTTCGCGCGACAGGGACGCAGGTATTGTTTGATGGGTTTACGGTACTCCGGACGGTAAAAGAAAAGAAGCAGGATAATGAAGAGCTTCCTCTTCTGCCGGCGCTCCATAAAGGACATACGGTACTCAATACAAAGGCGGAAGGAGAGCAGCATTTCACCGCGCCGCCGCCAAGGTACACGGAAGCCAGCCTAATCAAGACGCTTGAGGAGAAGGGGATAGGCCGGCCGTCCACATATGCGCCTATTTTGGATACCATCCAGAGGCGTAAGTATGTGGAAAAAGAGGGAAAACAGTTTGTTCCCACGGATATCGGGTTCAAAGTGACAGATCTTTTAAAGAAATATTTTGCCGGTATTGTCAGTGTGGATTTCACCGCGCAGCTGGAAACCTGGCTGGATAAAATTGCTGACGGCAAAGCGACGTATAAAAAGGTCATGAGCGGGTTCTGGGATGTTTTTGAAAAGGAACTGCAGAACGCCAACCTGGAGGCAGCGAAAGCGAAGGAAGAAAATCAGGAAGTATCCGATGTAGTCTGCGAAAAATGCGGCGCCCATATGATTGTGAAGATGAGCCGTTACGGAAAATATCTCGCCTGCCCGAATTTCCCTTCCTGTAAAAATATCAAGCCTTATCATACGGGAGAAGAAAAGGAAGAGATTTCCGATGTGGATTGTGACAAGTGCGGCGCGAAGATGGTGTACCGCCAGGGGCCGTACGGCAGATATCTGAAGTGCCCGGAATGCGGCCAGAACAAAGCAATCGTTATTGATACAGGCATAGAGTGTCCGAAATGCCATGAGGGGCATTTGGTGAAGCGCCGCTCAAAGCGGGGACGTTATTTCTATGGCTGCAGCCGTTATCCGGCCTGCGATATGGCAGTCTGGGATGAGCCGGTTAATGAGTTCTGTTCCGTCTGCGGCGCGATCAAGGTAAAGAAGGTTCGGAAAAATAAGGAGGAAGAGCTTATCTGCTCTAATCCCGAGTGTACAACGCATCCGAAAAAGAAAACTGTAACGAAAACTTCGGCAGCAAAGAAAAAGACAACAACTGCAAAGAAGACGACTGCCGGGGCGGCGGGGAAAACAAAAGCAGGAGCCGGTGATTGATGGAGAAGGTTACGGTAATCGGTGCCGGTTTAGCAGGAAGCGAGGCTGCCTGGCAGCTGGCGGAAATGGGGGTTCTCGTGAAGCTGGCGGAAATGCGTCCGGCAATCGGAATGCCTGCCCATCATACGGGATACTGTGCGGAACTGGTTTGCAGCAATTCTTTCCGTGCGGCGGCTCTTACCAATGCGGTAGGACTTCTGAAAGAAGAGATGCGCCGGCTCGGGTCGGTGATTATGGAATGTGCCGATGCCCACCGTGTCCCTGCAGGCGGTGCTTTAGCGGTGGATCGTAACGGATATGCGGCGGCAGTGACGGAAAAGATAAAAAGTCATCCGCTGATTGAATTTGTCAATGAAGAAATCAGGGAAATACCGGAAGAAGGGATCGTGATTATCGCGACCGGTCCGCTGACAGACGGCGCTCTTGCGGACAGCATAGAAAGTTTCTGCGGCGGGGAAGGACTTCATTTCTATGATGCCGCAGCGCCCATCGTGATGAAAGAATCCCTTGATATGGACATCGTGTACCGGATGTCCCGTTACAATAAGGGAGAGGCGGCATACCTGAACTGCCCCATGAACGAAGAGGAATACAATGCATTTTATGAGGCGCTCAGGACGGCGGAGACAGCGGAAGTCCACGGGTTTGAAGAAGGAAATGTCTTTGAAGGGTGTATGCCTGTGGAAGTGATGGCGCAGCGCGGTAAGGATACGATGCGTTTCGGGCCGATGAAACCGGTAGGACTTCCCGATCCGCGGACAGGGAAGGAACCGTATGCTGTTGTCCAGTTGCGTCAGGATAATGAAGAAGATACGATGTACAATATTGTCGGCTTCCAGACTCATCTGAAATGGGGCGAGCAGAAACGGGTTTTTGGCATGATTCCCGGACTTGCTGGTGCGGAGTTTGTCCGCTATGGCGTGATGCATCGGAATACCTATATCCATTCGCCCGATTTATTGGAAGCCACCATGGAGACGCGGGCACGGAAGGGACTCTTCTTTGCAGGGCAGATGACAGGCGTCGAAGGGTATGTAGAATCGGCGGCATCGGGAATCGCGGCAGCCTATTCCGCTTTCGCGCGGGCGGCGGGGAAGGAGCCGCGGGCATTCCCGCAGAAGACGGCAATTGGCGCGCTCTGCCATTATATTTCTCATTTCATCGGAAAAGATTTCCAGCCGATGAATGTGAATTTCGGATTGCTGCCTCCTTTGCCTGAAAGAGTGAAGAAAAGAGAAAAGAATGAAAAGCTGGCGGTGCGGGCATTGTCCGCTCTGGATGCATTTATAAAGAAATAGAACAAAGCCGTTTCTTTTATGGGAACGGCTTTTATCGCGGGAGTATAATAAAAGAAGTCAACCATAGAAGTACAAGGAGGAAATATGTTTACTGCAACAACGATACTGGCTGTAAAGAAAGACGGACATACGGCTGTGGCCGGTGACGGTCAGGTTACGATGGGCAATGCCGTGGTGATGAAGAATACGGCGCGGAAGGTGCGCCGCCTGTATCATGGAAAGGTCATCGCCGGATTTGCCGGTTCCGTGGCGGATGCATTTGCCCTTTTTGACAAATTTGAAGGGAAACTTTCTGATTGCAATGGAAATCTGGTGCGTGCTGCCGTGGAGTTCGCCAAAGAGTGGAGGCGGGATCGGGTGCTCCAAAAGCTGGAAGCTCTTTTGATTATGACGGATGGCGACCATTTATTTCTTGTATCAGGCAGCGGAGAGGTTATCGAGCCGGATGACGGCATACTGGCAATCGGGAGCGGCGGGAATTATGCTCTTGCCGCAGCTCGCGCTTTGTGTTCGGTGTCGGATTTATCGGCGCGGGAAATTGCGGAACGGTCACTTCATGTGGCGGCGGATATCTGCGTATATACGAATCATAATGTGATTGTGGAGGAAATAGGATGAAAGATCTGACACCACGGGAAATTGTGGAATATCTTGATGAATACATTGTGGGACAGCAGAATGCGAAACGGTCTGTCGCTGTCGCCCTGCGCAATCGTTGGCGCAGCAGCCGGCTTCCTAAAGAGATTGCCCGTGAAGTGAGTCCGAAGAATATTCTTCTTATCGGTCCCACCGGAGTGGGGAAAACGGAAATTGCCCGCCGCATTGCTGTTTTGACGGGTGCCCCTTTCGTAAAGGTGGAAGCGACGAAGTGGGCCGCGATGTGGAATCTATGGTGCGCGACCTGGCGGAAGAAGCGGTGCGCCTTGTGAAGAAGCAGGAATCAGGCCGTCACGGGAAAGATGCGGAAGAGGCGGCGGTGCAGAAAATTGCTGAAATCATGTGGCCTGCAAAGAAAAAGGAAACGAGATCTCCTATGGAAATTATTTTAGGGGAAAAGGCGGAGAAGACAGGTGTTTCAGATGAAGGGGAAAGGGAGAGAAGAAAGGATCTGCTTGCCCGTATCAGGAGCGGCGAATTGGACGACCGCCAAATAGAAGTGGAATTGGAAGAAAAAGGAAACATTGAAGATACAGCGGACAATGAACAGGCGAATCGGATTTCTCAAATATTCGCATCCATGATGCCGAAAAAGATGAAGAAGAGGAAAATGACAGTGCGCATGGCCAAAACTGTTCTTGTGGAGGTTTCTGCCGAAGAGATGGTGGATATGGATGTTGTCCGTGACAGGGCGGTTGTGCTTGCCGAAGAACGGGGCATTATTTTTATTGATGAAATCGATAAGATTGCGGGGAGACACGGTGCATCCGGCGGGCCTGACGTATCACGTGAAGGGGTGCAGCGGGATATCCTTCCCATTGTGGAAGGGGCGACGGTGAAGACCAAGTACGGACGAATAAAGACGGATCATATTCTTTTCATGGCGGCTGGTGCGTTCCATGTATCAAAACCGAGCGATTTGATTCCTGAGCTGCAGGGACGGTTCCCGATCCGTGTAGAATTAAAAAGCCTTACAGAGGAGGATCTGCGGAAGATTTTAACAGAGCCGCGGCAGGCTTTGATCCGGCAGTACACGGCGCTTTTGGAAACGGAAGGCGTCACAGTGACGTTTACGGAAGATTCTGTCAGTGCGATTGCGGAAATCGCATCTGTGGTGAATTCGGAAACGGAAGATATCGGTGCGAGGCGGCTTTATACGATTCTGGAGCGGGTGCTGGAGGAGCTGTCTTTTGAAGCATCTGAGCTGGAAAATAAAGAAGTTACCATTGACGGTGCTTATGTGAGGCAAAAGCTTGGGGAAATCACGAAGGATATGGATACATCAAATTACATTTTGTAAAAAGAAGAAAGGGAGCCTCCCAAACGGCTCTCTTTTTAATGTAAAGGTCGTAAATGAAATAAGTTGACGAAGGGATTGTCGAAAATTATAATGAAGGAAAGTTCTGAAAGGAAAAGGAGGATATTATGCGCAATGAAATACTGGAGTATTTCCGCAAAGCAAATGGAAATTATGTGTCGGGGGAACAGATATCCAGAGATTTAAACGTATCCCGTACAGCAATCTGGAAGCATATCAATATTCTGAAAAGCAGGGGATATATTTTTGAATCAAGCACACGGAAAGGATATCGGCTGATTTATGCGCCGAATTTACTGACACCTTTGGAAATTGCCAGTGTTCTCCATACGGAAACGCTTGGAAAGAAAGTGGTTTATTTTGAATCGACACCGTCCACAAATGAAGAAGCCAAAAAGATTGCAAGGGAAGGCGCGGAAGAGGGGACGATCGTCGTGGCAGAGGAACAAACGACCGGCCGTGGACGCCTTACAAGGCATTTTTATTCTCCTTTTGCGAAAGGGATTTGGTTTTCTGTCATTTTCCGTCCCACGTTTTTCCCGATGGAGGCATCAAAGAGCACGCTCCTTGCAGCAGTAGGGGTCTGCCGCGGTATCCGCCGTCTCGGACTTGCTGATGCAGGTATCAAGTGGCCCAACGATATTCTCTATCATGGGAAGAAATTGGTGGGGATGCTTTGCGAGATGTCGGCTTCTATGGAAAAGATTGATTATATTATTATGGGAATCGGCATCAATACGGGAATGAAGGAAAAGGAATTCCCTGAAGATTTCCGCGGCCATGCGACGTCTTTCCTGAACGAAGGGGTTAATGTGTCCCGCCGGGATTTGCTGGCAGCCGTCCTGGCCGAGCTGGAAGCGGAGTATAAGCTGGCACAGACAGAAGGGTTTGGCCGCGTACTTGATGACTGGCGGAAATTATCCGTGACTCTTGGCGAAGAGGTGCGCGTGATTTTCGGCAATGATAATTATACTGGCAAAGCTGTGGATATTGATGATGACGGCTGCCTCCTGGTAGACACCGGCAGGGAAGTCCGCCGCGTAATGGCAGGCGATG